>ERZ724508.1103-NODE-1103-length-17053-cov-8.908224_pt1 | contig 17053 bp, 8 predicted proteins | sample MGYA00376041_ERZ724508 | MGnify/ENA primary metagenome ERZ724508 (study PRJEB28724, sample SAMN07190887) | wastewater metagenome | isolation source: effluent of sewage treatment plant in Hong Hong | place: USA: Christiansburg, Virginia | collected 2016-03-01 ...
TACACTCTTTCCCTACACGACGCTCTTCCGATTATAGGCATCAACGAGGAGAACCAGGCCACAAAAAATGAATATAACTATGTTTAAATATTTACATAGTATAAATAAGTGGTTAAGTAAATTGCCGCTTAATAAAAAAATGAAGTTTAAATACTGGAAAGATATTTATATTCTTGTAAAAAACATTTTGATTATGAATAACTAAACCTAATGACAAAACTTTTAGAATATAATGAGATTGAAATACTTAACTAGATAATAATTAACTAGTCTTAATAAAGCGAAAATTATCCCAAAATTTAACTTTTAAAATAGTTAAAATATTTAGTCTTTTAGAACCAAGGCAAAGTAAGCATCAAGATAAGAAGAATATATCCGATAAATTAAAGATTTGTTTAATAATTTAAATTTATAATGAAAAAATAATACACTGAAGGAGAGAGGAGTTTTAGAGAAGACTTGAAAGGTATAAAGGTTGTTTTGTTTATAATAGGAATTATTAATAACTTATCTTTTTGCACAGTGTTAACATATTAGAAATACTTAGCTAAAAGCCTAGGCTCTGAGTAACTCCTAGTAACTTTAGTTCTAGTATTAACATTTTTTAATTTTATTGGCTCTATTATTTATGGAGCTTTTTTTGATGACTTTAAGTTTCAACAAAAAATATTGCTTACTTTCTTTTTATCTTCTTTTGGATTAATAGTTATTTATTTTTCAGAGTTTTAAAAATCATTCATGTTTTCTTTATTGGGCACAGTTCTAATAGGCCTAGGATAAGTGTTTGGCTAGTTATCAATTTACTAGTATATAAAGAAGATAAACCCTATATTAATATCAAGCTTTACATTAGGGATAGCCTTTTCAGGATTATTTGTTTCGCTCGGTTTTATTCTTATTTGAAAAAGTTAATAATTAGATCAAAGCTTATTACTATTAGTTTTCTCCACTTTTTATATACTTTATTTTATTTTACTAAAAGTAGTTAGTAAAATTGTAATTAAAAAAAAATGTAAATAAAAATTATAAGAGGGTCAGTCAACATAATAAAAAAAATCAAAATTACAGAAAACAATTTAAAATAATAAGATGAATGATTATATTGAAACAACTTGAAAACTAGGAAACTATATTTACTACATATTTTTATTATTCTTCATTAAGTATACTTCTTTTGGATTTCTGGGCTATTTATCTACTAAAAATCTTCATGGAGGATATATCAATGACAATGCTTTTTCTCTTCTTTATTTCTCTTATACAATTGGACTCTTTTTAGCAAAACTAAGTTTAGAATTCGTTAAATTTAGTTAAATTGGACCTTTTGGGGTATTACTAGTCACATTAATGTTAATATAGTTAGGTTTTATTCTCGTAGACTAAGTTAATCCATATTTTTAATTCACACTATGTTTTCTTAATGGCCTATTGGCTGGAATAGGATACATCAATATGATATATAGAACATACAAGATACCAGGTATTACAAAGAAATAAGTAGACAGAGCTTTAATCATATTAACATTTTTTTCTAATATGGGAATATTTACTTAGCAATTTTTAGGAGTTGTTATACTTGAATCTATTCTTAATAAATAAAATAAAATTATAATCTTAATTAATATATATTTTCTGTAAAGATGTAACTTTCTTTTAACAATGTAGACATTTTTATTCTCTTTAATTTTCCTTTACACATAACTCACATAAAGTTAGGTGTCAACAGCTTTCTGAATAATATACGGGTGTGTTTTATTTGCAAAAAAGACACTCATTTGATACAACTTAAATATTCTTTTTTTCATAATGCAATATATTCCTATTAATAAATTATCTTAGGTTCTTAAATGGTTATTGAATCATTTTATTTATTATATTTTTGTGTTGATAATAAAACATTTTGCTAACAAGAAAAGAAACCCCTAAAAAAATAGTTATTTTTATTGTAGACAAGATTAAATTATTTTTAATTTTTGAGTTTAACTCATTAAGAGTTCTCGTTACTCAAAACACTTCAGATATATAAGGCAACCTGTATTTTGATTTCTAATTAAGTATTCCTAATAGAAAAACCGGAGTGCCAATCTATACTGTCATTTCTTCTTCTTTAACACCAATTGAGTAGCCATTAAACACACCTTTAAAAACTTTATTAAGTGCTATAACAAACTGATTGTATGTACTTTCAAATTAAGATAGATTTTTCTATTAAAATAAAATAGTATCATTTAATTTAATACTATCTAAAATATCTCTAGAGTCTTATTGTATATTTATTCTTTATTTTTTGTCCTTAATAAAAATACTTAAATTTTGAGCATAATTTAATCCTTGATAAAATGGCTCTGCATTTTGGTCAGTAATAGGAAATAAATTCTCTTTTCTTAAACTACAGTAAAGAACTCTTTGTTTACTAAATGAAGAGAACAAATAACTATCAGCTTCCAGCTTTCCTTCTAAAAGCACTAATCCATCTCAGCTTTGTTTTCCATCTTTATTTTCTATTGTCTTTTTGAACCTAAAACACTCTCAAATAGATTTTATTTCTTTTCCAATTAAATAGCTAATTCCCATGGAAAGAAGAAAAAACTCAGGAATCATTTACTCAACAACCTATTCTGCATCCATAATAAAATTTTAATAACAAATTAATTAACCACCAACTTGATTGAGCACACAGTGTATCTCATCTTGGTCCTTCATGCCTAGTCTTTTTGGGTTGTCATCTGGGTTAATCTTTGTCCCATTGAAAAGAAATGAAACTGCTTCTGGCTTGATGTTGTTTCTCTCACAATATCTCTAGAACAACTTTGAAAGTATAGTACTTGATCTTATAGAGAAATTTATGTCCTCATAATCATTTGACTTTACTAAAAGATTTAATTGTTATTTGTTGCTGCTCATGATAATAATTTTGACTAATTATTGGAAATATAATTTAAAGTTATTTTATTTTATAGATTTATGGAGCATGGATTGAATTGCTTGTGCAGCAAGTATGCCTTAGGTTAGCCAGAGGAAAGTCTTAATGACAAAATTGATATTGAAAGTCTCAAGTGTTTTAATGAGCTTATTGTGGGTTCAAATAAAGCAGTTTATTTGGAGAAGAATAACTCAATGTGTAAGTCTAGTGAGGATGATCCAGAGCTGGTTTTTGTTGTCAGGTTCAAAGAACCTGTGAGTATTAAATCTATATTTATATAAAGTTCTGAGGCGCTGCAACCAAGAGAAATAAATGTTTTTATTAATAGAGAGAATATGAGCTATGATATTGTCAATGAGTAACCAAATTAAGACTACTAGAATGTTCATTGGTCTCCTAAAAGTTAAGCTGAAACTATGGTCAATCCAGTAGCATTTTAGAAAGTCAATACAATTGCAATATAAATGAAGAACGAAGAATAATAAATATGTGTTAAGCAAATAGTTTTTAAAGGAATATCCTCAGGTAATATATGAGGCATAGTAAGAGCAGAGTATGAAGTAATAAACACAGGAGACTCATAAATATAGAAGGATATATTATAACAAAATGTTGGACTTATTTAATTAATAAAATAAATATTAATTAATTACAGATATCTAAATCTTGTTAATGTTCTTCTTGTCATTTCGTTGTTGGTTTTTTACAAATATTACTAATCATCTTTAGCTTCATTATATTCTTCTTTAATATTGAAATAAGCTTCTGGCTCCCCTTCATACTTAATACACAAAAAGGATTATTCTGAACAACTTGTTATGGTTATTCTATCATCAATGTAATTACTTTACTCTAATACGGGAACCTTTGGAGTTTAATATCATTTTTATTTGCTCTATCTTATTTAATGGTTTAATGTAAATTTGTATTCTTTATTGTTGAGAAAAGTAATGCTGTTTTCCAAATCATAATACCTAGATAGTTTTTCGTAATCTAATAATGCATTTTTTACTCAAATGTCAACTTTAAATTAGAAAATTATTTTGGAACAAATTGGACAAACAAGTCTCTTATTTTCTCTATGTATCAAATTCTATAAAAAAGTTCTCAAACAAAATACATTAATATGCTCACACTAAGAGCCTCAACAAGGTACCTATATAGTTTGAAGAGTTATTGGATCATTAGTTCACAACTTAACACTTTAAATAAAATTTGACAATTAGAAATAATTATCTAAGAATTAGTCTTTTTAATTCTCAAAAGATTTTTAAATTTCTTTCCTTACAATTTTGTCTACGCTTTCTTATTAAGATATTTCTACACTTATAAAATACTCATTAAATACAAAGCTTTCATAGTCAATATTATATTCTATTCATAGAAAATTGTGTCCCTCTTAAAGAAATCCTTTTTTTATTCCTAGAGGAATAAATACTGGCTCATCAAATCTATCCTCGTTGGGTTTCTGATCCTTTTTAATATCAAACTATCAAATTCTATATTGGTTTAAATATAGTACACTTTTAACTGGAAATCTAAGATAGAAGTCAGTGTAGTTCATGACCTTATCCTCAATTAGAATACACTTAATAGCAAGAATATATTCTCAATTGAAGTAGTTTTTTGGAATATAAAAGTAAAATATTTATCCTGAAATAATTATAGAAGGCTCCAAAATAATTTTTTGAGGAGTCCAAAAAACACCATAATATTTAAGAATACAATATAAACAAATAAAGTTAGATTATTCTAAGGAAAAACATTTAGCATGGTAAAATCTAGAGCACAAAGAGCATACTCTACTTTAGCCAGTTGTTGATGCTTTAAAGCAAATACAAAACATTTTTCTATTTGATTTAATATTTTAATTTAATTGTTTTTTTACTAAAATAATTTTCTAATCTTTTATATTATTTATCTCTCAAGGGTATAGTAAGTAGAGTTATTTATTAGGTACAATTTAATGCTTATGTTTGCTTGAATATTTATCATCCAATTATTACGTGTATTTGAATAGAAAATCATGCATAAGAATAATTAATTCTTTATTTTTATTTTCAATTATTTGGAAATAAATCTCATGAGAAAGATAGCAAAAGAAAGCTTCTTTTTTGCTATCATTTTCTATTTCATATCCAAGAATATATTGAGCAAGATATTCAAAATCTTCTTTTGAGAGTTTTTTAAGTATATTTTAAAATACAATTCGAAAATTTCAGTATTCTTTAAATGAGGACTTAAATTCAATCATTAATTAATTATTAATTAAAAATATTTGCTAAGTGTTTTTCTGGATCTTAGTTGAAATCAACTCCTCTAAATAACTTTCAGTTACCTTACTAATAATCAATATATTCAAGGACATTTGGCTCTGGCGGAAAAGTCTAGGGCTCATCTATTTGAATACTCTAAAGAATAATAAGCTCAACATACTCACTTAATTTAAAAGAAAATTTACTTATAAAAAATTTAAGATTAACCTTTTCAAGTTAAACTTTATCCATTAAAATCTTTAACTATTATTGTATGTGATCTTTACCAAGCTTTTTACTAATTGTTTTTAAATCTTTTAACACCAATAGTATTTAGGAATAAATATCCCAGATTTAGTTTTTAACCTCTATTTAATCATCGCTATCTTGATTATTATCTATGCTGTATGTCTCTGACTGTATTTAAATCGCCAATTATAATTCAGTTAGTCTTTCAGTAAAATCAGATGATCTTATTAGTATAAAAAAGTCAACTTAATTTTAATAACATTTTAAAAACAACTCCTCCAACTCTTCATCAATTGTCTCTAGATATAAAAAACCATAGTTTTTATACTCTATCTATAAAGCAGTAATATGATCATTGAAAAACGACTAGATTTTATCCAGCGTCTATTTTAGCTATTATTAATCATCCTAATAAACAAATATAAATGACCTGCTATATAAAGTTATATCTTTAAGCTATCATATATTCTAATCCAAAAAGGACTCTTGGCCAAGTATGTCTTTAATTGACACATCTTTTTCCATTATAAAAAATAGGGCTCTTAATATGAATAATCAACTAAATTTTTTATAATTATAATGACTGACAATAACGATTAGGAAGGGATTATCGTCGAGGAAAAATACTTTGATCATCAAGGGATATAGAAAATAAGAAGATTTCTAAAAGGAAAATTCCTAGGAAAAGGAGGCTTCGCAAGATGCTATGAATTTACAAACCAAGACACTCAGGAAGTATATGCAGCCAAAATTATACCCAAACAAACATTGAGAAGATAAAGACACAGAGCCAAACTTATCTCTGAGATCAAAATACATAGATCATTAAATCAGAAACACATTGTTAAATTTGAACATGTTTTTGAGGATGGTGATAATGTCTATATTTTGCTTGAACTCTGTACAAATCAGACATTGAGTGAGCTCTGCAAAAGAAGATAACGATTGACTGAATTTGAAGCACAATATTATATATACTAGATTGTACAGTCTCTTCAGTACTTGCATAGGAACAAAGTTATACATAGAGACCTTAAGCTTGGAAATCTATTCCTTAATGAAAATCTTGAAATTAAATTGGGAGATTTTGGCCTGGCTGCAAGACTTGAGTTTGAGACAGAAAAAAGATACACAGTCTGTGGAACACCAAATTATCTTGCTCCTGAGGTGTTGTAGAACTAGGTAGGCCATTCGTATGAGGTTGATATATGGTCACTTGGAGTTGTGCTGTATGCTATTCTAATAGGCAAGCCTCCCTTTGAGACTCCAGAAGTCAAAATGACATATGAGAAAATAAAAAAAGGAATCTACAGCTTTCCTGAGCATGTGAAAATATCTGACAATGCCAAGAATCTTATCTCAAGAATATTCAATTTAGATCCCACTAAGAGACCAACATTGGCTCAAATATTGGCACATCCTTTCATAAACAATGGTATTGGAATTCCTAAACAAATGCATATTTCTAGCTTGGCCATGAAGCCTAACAAGGCTTTTATGGAATAAGCAGCCGAGGCGTAGCCAGTAGAGTAGTGTATGGAGTAAATGCAGATAGAGTAGTCCTAAGCACAGCTATCAAGCAACAATGATGTATACATTAAGAAGTGGGTTGACTACTCCTCAAAATATGGAGTTGGCTATCTTCTATCTAATGGCAATACAGGAGTGTATTTCAATGATAACTCCAAGATAATATACAGTCCCAAGTATGAGTATTTTGAGTACATGGAGAAGAAAGACCAAAAATAAGATCTTGTATATTGTTACTATTTAAAAAGCTACCCACAATCTCTCAGCAAAAAGATAACTTTATTAGTCCACTTTAAATCTTACTTGGAGAATGTAAGAACACCCTTACCTAACTTCGATTCTAATGCACAATAGGTTCCTGTTAATAAGCGATTTCCTCCCATGATCTATTTGAAGAAGGTTATGAAGACAAGAAGTGCTCAGCTACTAAGACTCTCTAGTAAAATAGTTCAAGTAGTATTCTATGACAAGACAGAAATAATTCTCTCATCAGAGTCTAAAATGGTTACCTATGTTGATGCTGCAGGAGTGAGAGAGTAGTATCCCATTAACAGTGCTCTTGAGTCAAATAATTACTAAATGACAAAAAGATTAAAATACACTAAAGAAATACTCACCCAAATGCTTTCCATGAGGAGCGTGAATTTACAATAATAAATAAATATTAAGCTATTGAATATTTTATTAAATTTTGTTATCATTGAGGTCCATAGGCTCACTTAGCAAGTATTTAAGATAGTGCTGTCTTTTTAGCATAGTGTTTATTCTCTGTTCATTTCTTTAAGAAAAGATTTAAAATATTTTAAGATCCTATTGTAAAGAGTGTTTGTGTATTTTCTGCTTGATTTTCAGTGACTCTTGATGAATGTTAAGATAGTCCAGATTTTAGAGTATAATCTATAGCATGAATTATGAGGCCATTGTGTGTTTAGATCTGCTCATGAAATTTTTAAGAAGAGAGAGAATTTGCTCTGTTTTTTACTAAAATAGTTCCTTTATTGTTTCTTCTATTAAAGAATAATTGGGTTCTTATTTGTCTATAATTTCCATAAACTCTTGTGTATATACAAGAGTATTTCCTTAGCTTTAACAGTTTGCCAACCAAAGCTCTAGAACTCAAAAAAAACTACCAAACATATTGTACTCTACAGTATGTAGCAGAGCTTCTTTATATTGTTTTTTGTCTATATATATTTGAAGTTTCTCTTTTGCAATTTTATTTTCGTTTTCTAGCTAAGCATTCTAAAGCTTATAAGTTGCAGTATCATCTTCTAGAATCAATAAATTAGACTCGTTATCTCCAGTAATAATCTTTAGTTGATTATCAAAGAAAACAGTTTCTAGAGCCCATATTCTTGAGTCCTTAACAACTACACTAAATACTAAATTTCCTTTTACAAGATTCCAAACACAGATCTAACCCTCTGAGTGACTAGTTACCAATTATAAGTCTTGAGTGATCCACTTGACTTTTAAAGCAGGTGATGTTGTCTCCAAGGTCTAAATATTATCAAGTTCTTTGCCTTTGATAGACCAGATTTTTATTGTACAGTCTGAAGAAACTGAGGCTAATTAGTTGGACACCGAATTAAACTCTGCATCCCATATACCTTTTTTGTGGCCAAGAATTGTGTTGACTAAAATTCCTTACACAATATCAATTATAAACAATTGTTTTTATTTAGTGCCAGCCACTGCCAGCTTTTCATTGAAAGAACACTTGACAAAATTAATGTCTTCAGAAGCCACTCATACTGACTTAAATTTGCCTTATTCCAAATCCCATATTTTTATCTCCCCAGTTAAATCTGCTGAGACAAATACTTGTGCAGTTTTTCTACCTAAACTTATTCCTGCCAAAGCTTCTTTATGAGCTTTGTATTTTTTAATAATTTCAAAATTGTTTTTTCATATATCAAATTGCCATACAAATATTTTACCATCTTTAGACCCTGTTATTAATTTATCTAAGAAAAAATCACAGCATGTAACTAAGTCCTTATGGCCTTTAAGTAGAGATAATTTTTTATCAGATATACTATAGTGCTTAATATAGTCAGAGTTTGTACATACAAGTATACTTTGATTGTTGACTTATTTAATATCAAGTATCTAATCATGATATGAGGAAATTTCCTCAATGCTTTATAATTTTATATTTTTGAATTTGTCAACTATTATTTTTAGTACAAAAAACTCAGACTCTGATGTAATTACATAAATTTTCTAATTTATACTATCAATAATAATCTTGCCTATTTCATGATGGTTATTCATGTTTTATATTTCAATGCACTCATATTTGTTGTTATCAGCTATTTGTAATTAAAATAGTTTTCCTTTCTCTGTTCCCAGAAGCAAGATAGCTTTTCCTTCTATAAAAATGGTCTCCATATTCGTTATATAGCCCAAGCTGATTTCAATGTTATCAATTTTATTTACCTTTCCCTAGGCTGCATGATATAAATGGCCATCAAATCCAGCTAATAGAATTTACTCTCCATTTTAATCTAAAGTAGTGAAGCAAGAAAATTGTATCTTATTCTCCACAGAGATTACTTTAGTCTTTTTATCCTTCTATAAATCATAGTAGAAAAGCTTTCTTTCTTTAGATAGAAAAATGATCAAATTGTTTTGAATTTAAATCTTCATGAAGCCAAATCCAAGTCTTATTTCTTTTATCATCTGCATTTTTCTAACATCAAATATGATAATGGAGCCATTAATGTCTGAGGCAAATAGATAGTGATTTTACTAATCAATTTTCATGTATACTGGTAGATATTCATTTTTCTAAAAAGTGTTTTAGACATCAAAACTAAATGTATTTCTCTCTTGATCAATTAGACAGAGAATTTGTCTCAACACTCCTTTATCAGTGTAAGAATATACTATGATCTTTTCTGTACTTTAAATCACAGCAAAGTTATAAATATCTTCTTCTTTGTGCTCTATGTACCCAATAATTTGTTTCTTTATAGAATCATAAACAGATATTTTTCCATTTAATTTACCAAGGATAATATCTTAGCCTATTATCTGTATCTAGCCTCCATTGAAGAAGTTCTAAAACTCGGCCTCAATTTTCAAATGAGCAACAGGTTGACTCTTTGCTTATTTTTATTCCATTTATATTTTTGATTAAATAAAATTCAAAATTCAAAATTTTTTCAACTCTTAAAAATTATTTAAAATATACTAAAATTAAACTCATGTTGTCTTTTCCTTTTTTGCTCTTATTATTTCATCCGAGAACATACTCAAATAAATCTTCAGCTTGTTTCTTGAAGTCATTATTTCCTTTGTCTATAAATTTGCAGATTTTGTCATCTGTTTTAGTCTCCCATATACCATCACAGCCAAGAAGAAAAAACTTTAAACTAGGATCGATATTTCCTTCAAAAAACAAAGGCCTATTTGACACCATTTATTTGTAAGATGGAAGCTGTTTATTTGCTTTAAAATTAAAATCTCCTAATGCTCTTGTCAAGTTAAGTCATTTGTTTATTCTTCCATTAATCACTTTGCCTCCAGCTTCTTCTATTCTTTTTTTTTCTTCAAGGTCATCAGGCTTATGATTTGAGTCAAAATTCACTATCTTTTCATTTTTAAAATAAGCAACTATTCTTGAGTCACCTAAATTTGCAATTAAATATTTATTGTCGTACAACAACAAAATGACAGCTGTGCAACCTGCCTTGGATTTCTCATTTGGATTTCTTTAATAAGGTCTAAGAGCCAGACAATCATTCTTTAACATTTCTTCGTCTAATTCTCAATATGCTTGGACGATTCCTTTTTTGAAATTTCTATTTTTAAATTCATCATTTTAAAGCAGCTTGTTTGGTAAATGGCTCTCAACAAACTTAGCAACTTCAGGTCCTCCGTGTCCATCAAATACTCCAAATAAATGTACTCCTTCAAGAATATCAAGCAAACCTATATGAGCATCTTCCATGTCTGTTCGCCATCCCTACATAGATGAAACTACACACTATATTTCATTATTCTCAACAATCTTGGTACTCTTCTCAATTCAAGGACTATCCAACTAATTACCCATTATATATAAAGTTTTATTGCATTTATTAAACAAGTATTCCTTGAGGCTTGTTCTCTAAATCCAAGGCATGTTCCTTGTGCTCTATTTTTAGCTATAGTCTTTTTATCTTACTTATCTTCCAGATCTTGCAATTGTTCTTCAAAATATTTTTTCTTCTATAATATATCCTTCATCTATGGCTCTATAGATTCTTTCAGCTGGGACTCCAAATTCTGCACAGCATCCTTGACTGTTGTCTCTATGAGCAATCCTCCAATTTTCTAGAAACAAGTTCTATCCTCATTCATCTTCTTGAGCTCTTCATAAACCAATCTTCTTAGCATACCTATTTTCCTTTGCTTGATCTGTGAGCTAGAGATTGGCACTAATAATATCTCTATATTGGTTTCTAAATAACTCATAGCTCTAAGCAAGTTACTCTCGAGTTTACATGTTTATTATTTGCTTAGGATTTTAAAATTATAATGAACGAGTTTCAATAAATATTGAACAATATAAATCATTATAGAAAAAAAATTGACCCCAATGGCAACTTTCAGTAACTTGAGGTCGATTATTAAGCGCTACTTCAAGGGGTCTAAGATCTCAACAGATTTTTTAACCTTAATAAAGCCAACATGAATAATGAAACACAAAACTATATAGGAACTATTATGAGTGATAATATTGCTTTGTTATAGAATATAAAAGAATGAAGAGACAAGTACCAAGCTGTCATGTAGCCAGCACCAAAAGAGCTTCAAAATAAACAGTAGACTTAAACTTAGAATTAAACAAACAAGAACAATCAAGATAATAAGAACAAAGCTTCAGCACAAGAAAGTGAGGAAGAAGATGAAGAAGATAACACTGATGGCACAATACTATAGGATAAGCCCAATGTCAGATGGGATGACATTGCAGGACTAGAGTATGCCAAAGAATAGTTAATAGTATCGGTTCTTATTCCACTTAGATTTCCTTCCATATTTATTGGTGCAAGAAAAGAGTGGAAAGGAGTCTTACTATATGGTCCTCCAGGTACAGGAAAAACATTCTTAGCTAAGGCTTGTGCCACTGAGTCTAATGCTGTGTTTTTTTCAGTAAGCTCAGCAGACATAATGTCCAAGTATGTTGGTGACTCAGAAAAATAAGTCAAAAGAATTTTCAACCGAGCCTGAAAAAGTAAACACTCTATAATATTTGTAGATGAAATTGACTCAATGGTATCAGCTTGAAGTGACAATGAAAATGAAGCCACTAAAAAAGTCAAAACTGAGTTCTTGACCCAAATGGATGGTGTTCAGAACTCAAAAAGCAGACCAATGGTGTTAGGAGCAACTAATCTTCCTTGGACCCTGGACACCGCCATAATAAGAAGATTTCCTTGAAGAATATACATTCCTTTGCCAGATGAGAGCTCTTGAAGATATATGGTATTGCACGCACTTAAAAATGAGTTTTACTAACTAAGTGAACAAGAGATAAATGAAGTTGTAAGATTGACAGAGGGATTCTCTGGAAGCGATATGAGTATTCTGATGAAGGAGACTTTCTATAAAATAATAGAAGAGTTTAAGAATGCAAGGTACTTTATGTAGGTAGCTGTCAGTTAGAAAAATCAGCCTGTATGGATGGTATGTGAGTAGAACACTCCCAATGCAGTTTTGGTTTAGAAAGAATCTTTGACTGAAGAAACTTATAAAAAATAGCCTGTAAGATTTCATCACTTCTAATAAGCTCTATAAAAAACTAAAACTAGTGTAAGTAAAGCTGATCTTTAAAAGTATGAAGATTGGACCAAACATTATGGGCAAAATGGTTAATAAAAATTTATTTAATATTTATAATATTTTAAATAGTATCTTTAATTAATTATAACTTAATAGCAGATAAGATTAATAAGAAATTTATTCCTCATACTTATCTTAAATATTCTCATATCTTTATGTATTAAACCAATAAATGAGCTGTTAAAAAAATTATTTTAAAGAAAATCTATTAAACAAATAATTATTATAGCATGTCTCTAGAAATTTATTTAATTATTATCTCAAGTTTATAATTGATTAGAATAAACAAATAGTAAATATCTTATATAAAGATTAAATTTTTTTTAAACAATAAATAATAAAACAAAATAAATTATTAATGAATATTTATAAATGTAAGATTGTTATTTGTTCGTGAAGACATCTAATTTAGATTAGATTAAAACTAAAGATAAATTTATAATATAAGGGGAAAGTTTAAAAAGATTAAAAAATACACAACAGGGGTAGTAGCAAATTCATTATTAATTATAAGATAATATATAATACATTGCATAATAAGTTGATGTATTTAATTAATAGAGATTATTATCGGAATAAAGTTTTTTAACAATTATTGAGAAATTAAGAGATAAGTCCCTATAAGTATATTAAATAAAAGAACATTTGGAAATAAACTAAAAGCTTGTGGATGAAGAACTGGAAGAGCTTTATATCAATGAACTAGATGACTTATTCTTTATAGATCGCAGCTTGAATACTTCATAAAAAGAATCGGTTAATACAGAGGACTCTAATGATGAAAATTTTTATGCAAATGACTATCCATAAAGCTGCTCAGATAGTGATAGGTAGCAAAACTCAATTTAATCTCTAAGCTAATCCGAAGAGGATTTATATACAGATGACATTCAAATAGAAGAGGATGTATAATATGAAGAACATGGATCCTAATTTTAATAAACTCTATAGAAATAAATGGCGAATCTCTGTCTTAAGTAAAGCAAATATAATTTCAAAGAGACACTTTATTAAATAATTTTTCATTATTTATAATATGTCTGAAAGAAAAGTACAGACCAAATATATCTCCAAATACTTCAACCATGAGCTGCTTAAAAAAATAAGAAAACCCGAGAATAAATAGTACTGTGTCAGAATGATGTTGCCTTTTTCTATTTGCTGTGATTCTTGTGGCAATTTCTTTAAAGCAGGAACTAAAATTGCAATGAGAAAGGAAACAGTGGAGGGACAAAGCTATCTTGGCATTGAGATATATAGACTATATTTTAAATGCAAGATATGCTACACAGAAATGAGCATGGTTACTGACCCTTAGAGTCATGGATATAAAATGGAACATGGAGCCACAAGGACATATGAGGCATATAAGGACTAGAAAATAGATGATGACGCCAATTGATAAACAAAGCAATAAATGGAGCAACAAAGGGGAACCGAGGCTTTAATATAGATGATGAAGTCTACTTAAAAAGAGCACGAAATAAATTAGCAAATAAATGAGTTAATTGATGCTAAAAAAGAAAAATAGATCTTTGAGAAAATGAGTGTCAGAGATCAAATGGAACTAATTAGAAAGAAACAATTATTGAAAAAAAACTAATTAAAATATAAAAATTATAATAAATGAAAAATTATTATACACTCACGAACTCTTACATCTCCTAAACTATGTCAACTATGATTTAGTCATCAGTGGTGTCTGAGAATAGTAATATTTTACAAAATACAACTAATGTTTAATACTTATAGTCTTAGTCTTGAGATAAAGTTATATTTTTAATTAGTCTAAAATGAGATAACGGTTTTGAATTTTTAGCTCTTATATGCTCTATAATATATTTCTATACGTCATTACTATAATTATCCTCGTATTCTATTTCAGCTATTGTAGAGCTATCAATCTGACTTCTCATCAGCATCTCCACTAACAACTATCACTTATATAAAATCATTTCTCTTTTAATTAACTGTTATACTTCTAAGTACTTAACATTGCTGTCATTTAGGAAGTTCTTTGTGAAACTTAATAAATTATTTGAGACACTATCCATTTATTAATATAAGGATTTTAAATTAAAGTTACTTGGCAAATAGCTTACAACTAATTCCTATAGCTCAATCATAAGCTACTCAACATTAACCAGGGACTAATTAACTGTATCAAACTAAAAGTAGTTTTTTTAGTTCAATTGCTTTTTGACTTTCTATAACTCAAAATAAACATAATCTGATTCTGCTTTAGTTAAATTCAAAGACTTTTCAAAATCCTTATAATAGAAGAATTCTTACTGATTTATATTATTGCCGGTGTTCTCTTTTTTCTACTAGATTAAGTTCTCCAGTTTAAAATCCGTGAATATTATCTTCTATTTTTTCGCGGCCAGAAGGAATATAAAGGCCTTAAAGTACTAAGGTAGATTAATTGAGAATTTAGACAGAAAATCAGCAAATGATTTTTCATACAGACTATTCAAATGTGTATGTATTTTCTTAAGATCTTCGCCTATTTTCATTTTCAATTATGCATTAAACAGTTACATATCTTTATTAAAATAGCACTGGGCTTTTTGATTGGAGTAAAACTCGTCATCTTGTCACAACTGAATTTCATTATTAAATCAGTTATATTATCAGACAAAATCGCCAACATTATTTATTTTTGGTGCCTCAATTAGCAGATAGTCTCAAAGACCGGGTACAGTTTATTAGCCAGTTCCAAAAATACCAGAATTGGATTGCCCATCTTTGAATTTTTTAACTGTTTTTTAAGTTGCATATTTACAAGGAAGTATTGGTTAGGCTATAATATGCTAAACATATTATGAAGTTTCATTATCAACTTATATAAATAAATTTAATTGCTCAAGAGTGGCAACTTAGTTTTTTACTTCCTCTGTTTAAAAGTTGTTATCTATAAACTCTTTTATTAAGTTATACTAATCCACTTGCTTATCTTAACTATATGCTAGTGGAAGTTGTTTATTAAGCATTGCTTTACTACCTTAATCCTATGGTTTTTATCAAGCTTCTATAAAAACTTATTAAATATTGCTTTCAATACTTTATATAAATTGCTCAATATTTTTCTTGGTTATTTCTTGATTCCCGGGTTTGTTACCTGACTAACTATCATACATGTTTTCAACTTTTATTTGTCCTGCTTTAATTTGAGTTTTTGATTACTTTTGTTTTTATTAATTTTTGCTGGCTTTAGTTTGATTTTGATTGTCATTTTTTTTTTAGTTTTATTTTCCGTTGCCTTTATTTTTATCCTTCATATTTTTGTATCCCGGCTTTTTATTTGATTTTTGTTCTTTATTCTTTTCTTAGTTTTTATCCTTATCCTTGTCTTAATTTTTATCTTTTTTGTTTTGCTACTGGTTAGTTTTCTATTAATATTATTACTTTTCATTCTCTTAATCTTTTTTTTCTTTCTATCCATATATTGGTAATTAAGATTGTTGAGACTCTTAAGATTCCTTTTTCTAACGTTATTATTGTTTTGATTTTTGGTTTTAATTAGTTGTCTATTTAAGTTAATTTGCTTTTTATTATTTATTTACTTCGTTTTTTATTTCATTTTCTTTTTAGTCATTTATTTTATACATTATTAATAAACCTAATAAGGTGCATATCAAAATTACACCTGATATTATAATACAAGCAACCGTATTTTTATTCATTATAATTCTAAATTATTTAATTTTAATTAAAAAAATTTAAATAATAATATTTTTTTGTATATAAAATAAATTTTAAATCAATTATAAGATTTATTCTTAATATTAAACTTTTTGGTTATAAGGAGTAACTTTTTTGTATATTTTTACATAAAATACTCCTATAATTATTTAAGAATTTAAAAAAATGAATAAAAAGAAATCATATATTCTAAAATAATTTATAGAGTAGCTAGATTTTGTGAATTTTCAATATTTATTAATTTATGAATTTCAGAATAAAATGAGCCAAATATGTCTTAATTTTAAGAATTCTAGGCTTAGGCTTAAGATTAACTATATTCTATTCGTTTGATAAACTTCTATTCGGTAGCTAAATATTTTTTTGCAAATAATATCAATTACTTCTCAAATTTATATTTATTTAATTGCTATTCTTTTTTTAAATTAATTAATTCTTCAAATAATTTCTCTTTAAACTAATCGAAGTTATATAATTTTATTTTTTAATCGACTTCATTTATCTTCTATAAGTTTTAGTTATGATATAATAATCTTATTATGTTTATCCAGCTTTG
>ERZ724508.1104-NODE-1104-length-17045-cov-10.597351_pt1 | contig 17045 bp, 7 predicted proteins | sample MGYA00376041_ERZ724508 | MGnify/ENA primary metagenome ERZ724508 (study PRJEB28724, sample SAMN07190887) | wastewater metagenome | isolation source: effluent of sewage treatment plant in Hong Hong | place: USA: Christiansburg, Virginia | collected 2016-03-01 ...
CCCAAACCCCAAACCCCAAACCCCAAACCCCAAACCCCAAACCCCAAATATCGATAATTAATAAAAGTTATTTATAATATAAGGAATTAAATGGATGATCTTAAGAGCTTGATAATGAAAAGCATAGAAGATAAAGGAGTAATGTCAAAATTATAAGCTTAGATAAAAGCAAGTATTTTTAAGATACTAAATCAAAATCCTGAAAACCCCGAAGACCAAATACATTTTGATTGGGAAAACTAAAAAGCAAATAGAATTAGCAAAGAGCAAAATCTTATCATTATTAGCTGACTTATTATTAACTTGTTTCAGTTTCTTGAGCTTGATTATTCAGAGAACATTTTCAAGAATGAAATTTCAATGTAAGAAGAGTCTGACTAAATATTAGAAAAAATAAACATTGATTTGGATGACAAAAAATAACCTTATATTTTCCAGCTAATTTAAAGAACATAAAATTAGAATAAAAACTCAAAAAAGAATAGTAATGTTTTGCAGCAAATAAATCAGCTAGAAACTCCATAATTATATGACTTTAAATAAGATCATAAACTAAACCAAAATTCCAAAATTGATCAATAATAAAAAAATCTAAGCAAAATTTCAATTGAAAGAATTCATACAGAGGATGTATTTGTGTCCCAATCAATAGCAACCAATATTACTGTCAATACTGAGGCACTTAATCAGTGTGATTATTTTGAAGAAGTGGAGTCTGCTTCAGAGAGCCAAAGTGATGAACAATAAATTTGAATAAAAATTACTATATATAAATAAACTCTGATAATTGCTTTAATGGTCACAGCTATTCATATTACTCTTTAATTCCTTTGCCTCCTAATGATTCTGCGTAGCTGATATTATTCTCCTTTTTAAAACTCAAATTCTAAGACTATTATTTTTTTAATAATAGTCGACTTTGATTTTGGTTGTCAAAATTTTTATTTATTTATTATGTAATAACTTAAAGAACTTAGGGCTATTAAAGCTAAGGAATTTTAAAACTCTTATTTTCAACTAAAATTTGTTAGTATTTTTCAAGTGTGTCCTATTTTATATAGTGCATTCTTTGCATGTCAAATTGTATTTTTTACTCTAACAGTTTTTCTTGCTCAGTTCTTTATTTGATCAGCTTTTATTTATTTACTCAATTTTGTTCTATTTGTCTCAATAGTTCTTTTTAATACTCATTTGTTTATTGTTTTTTTCATTCTAAATTCTCTCAATCTAAAAACTCTTTAATAAGAATATTTCCTTGTCGAGAATAAGCATTGTATCTCATTGAATAATATATAAATTATTTTAATTAAATAATTGTGAAGAATTTGAGGGAATAAAACAAATTGTTCTCTTAATCTTGCTCATTATGGTTTTGGTTATAGGAATAAAAGTCTAGTTATTTAACGAATAAATTTAGAGGTACTTATTGTGTTATATTATATTAACCTAAATATAAGAAATTTTATGACTCAACCTTTGTGAAGCTTTATATTTAAATTATGTAAATAAAGAGAAAATAATAATAACATATTTTTTCATCATAAAACTCTAACATAGCATTTAATTATCATAAAAAAATTAAAGAAAATTGTAAGTGAAGAATAAAATATGAATTAATTGATAGGCATAATGAAAAAGGCAGTGTTTTTTATTATATATTAATAGATTACTAAGACAAATAAAATATATATTAACAAGGAAATATTCTTCAGCTTTATTGTTACTTTAAGTCAAAATAAAATTACTAATACATATTTAATAAGCCTGATATTATACAGAACCTTAAGTAAAAACTGGTACTTGTTGATTAGCCTAACTGCCATTGTAATTTCCTATATTCTTGGCATTGTTAAGTATGTCTACATACTATTGATTGAAAATTCCTTTGCTTTGAAACTCCTTAATAAGATCATGAATTTGCTATAAGCATGCCAAGTAGTTTTCATTAGATAGAAATTCATTTGCCAGTGCCAATTTTTATTGACTAGGAAAATTTGTTTGATGAAGAATTCTTAGATCATTTATTAGCATTTATATCTATGACTTTAGCATGCCTTTGTTCTAAGGAATATTGGCTCTTTATTTTGACTCTGTATATATCTTAGTTTCCTTAGACTCTATTTGACTTTAGGTCTTAAGCTCACTTTATCCATGAGCATAATTACAAGCAGGTCCTAGATTACATTTTCCTTACTCATAAAACTGGCAAAGTTAGGTTTTATATTGACTTTTCTGAGCACTTATATTTTAATCTTATGGTCCCTAATTAAGCTTTTTATTTTACATCTTCTACTTTTCTCATCTCTTATTCTCCATGTGCAAATTTACACTGATCTCCTTGAGTACAGCTACCATCTTATTATCTTACATCTTTCAAAGTACTTACAAAGACTAGTCTTCATCAGGTTATATCTCATTATAATTTAAATAAAAAATATAATGAAAATTAGTTAAGAAAACTTGAGTACTAAAATTTAAGTTGATGTAGTTATTGACTAAGCAAGACATTAGCCAAGATCATTGATAGATAAGCTAAGTAATCTTAAATTGTTTTATTAAGGAAATTTATGTTGAAAATAAAATGGAACAATAGTTGAGACTGAGGAAGGTGTTTAGGGCATCAATAATGCCATTGAATTTTTAATCTGATAAAATTCTGTTAATAAACTCCACTTAAATTATTAGCTAGAAAATGCAGCAAAAGAAGTGCTTGGTTTTCTTTAGAAAAATCCATATGAGAGAGTTATTGATAGTCTTTAATTGATTGTCTAGAGCTCTGTGTAGAGGTTTGCAAATTTTGGCTAGGTTTTAGAGTATTCAATTGTCTTTGAGGAAAACGAAGCAAATGATGCAGTTTTAAATATGATAATTGACGATGGAAATTTTCATTGAACAAAAAGATATAATTTATTTAATAAGGAAATTAAAGAACTTGGTTACGCTCATGGTACTCACAGTGAGTTTCTTTATTGCTGGGTCTTTATTTATGCTGATGAAATATGTCCTAAAAAATAGGACTCTAATTATCATTTGATTCCAGGTGCCATTTCTGTGACTAAAAAAATTGTGCCGGAAAGACTATAGAACGGAGAGCTTGTTATGAAGAAATTTTTGCTGTATACCATGAAGGATGGATCTAGTGTTTATTAAGAAACCGTTGAGCATTTTTAACTAAATTTTAACTTTTAATTTTATTTAAATATGTTTAATTTCTCAACATATTTTTAAAATAAGTATCAGTAGTGTTTTTAGTATTGGTAATTATTTAAGTTCTTAATTTCAATATTTTTTTAATTAAAGTTTTTATTTATATAATATGTTTATTCAAGCCTTGCTTTACATATTTATCAATGGAGTCTTATTCTATTGTTTTACTTGTACATTATCAGAAAAAGTAAGCAAACATTTCAAACTCAATATAGAGCTTGTCAAATTTATAAGCCTCATAATCTACTATATGATTAACAGTTATATGTATAATTAAATATTGGATATAAACTAAGGTAACTAGAAAAATAAAATAAGCGTTTTAATGGACGTATTATAAGCCATAGTATTCTATATATTAATCTTCAACTTTAGTATAAAATAAATGAGTCTTATATAAGTTGTAAACTTTAATACATTTAAAGCTATTATTTTAGGACCAATTTTTGAGGAATTTTTCTTCAGATATTAAGTTGAGAAAATCATTAAATCTCTCAAGACCTTTTAGAGACTTATTGTACTATTTTTATCAAGCACTATCTTCACAATCTCTCATAAGACTAGGAACACTATTGAGATTATGTAGATCTTTATATTTTCAATGCTAAGTCACTTCATATTTAAAATCACTCAATCTTTCGTATCAATTTGTATTTTTCATTCCATTTGTAACTTTTTTGGCCCACCTTGATAGACACCCAGCCAAATTAACATGATATTGAGTCTTATGAATTTCATGCTTTTATTCCTCAACTATCTTAATTAATTTCTACCAAATTAAACGTATAATATTTATTTAATAAATTTAATAGAATAATGGGAAATATTTGTGAGCTTATGTAGATCAATAATCTTCGTCCATAAAAAGAAGAAAATGAATACACTGAAGTCAAGCTATTTGAGGATCATAAAGGAGAACCTTCACTAGACATAAACGACTTTGTAATTAGATAGAAAATAGGAGAGGGCTCTTTTGGCAAGGTCTATTAGGTAACAAGAAGAGCAGATGAGATGACCTTTGCCTTGAAAGTTGTCTCTAAAGAAAGACTCTTGAATGAGAAGATAAGACTCAAGGATGTTCTTACTGAGAAAGAAGTTATGATGAAAGCTAACAATCCTTTCATTGTTCCTTTATACTTCACATTCTAGGATGAAAAAAATCTCTACTATGGTATGGAGCTTATGAAAGGCGGCACTTTAAATCTTTATTTAAAGAGAATGAAAAGATTTTCTGAAGAAACGGCAAAATTTTACTGTGGCCAAGTTCTTATTGCTTTGAAGTATCTTCATTAGGATCTTAAGACTATATACTGAGACCTAAAGCCAGACAATATTCTCATAGACGAAAATGGTTATGCCAAGTTAACAGATTTTGGATTATCAACTCTTGGTTCTGAGATGGCTAGATCAATTTGTGGGACTATGAACTACATTGCTCCTGAAGTCCTTTTTGGTCACGAGTACTCCTATGAGGTTGATTATTGGTCCTTGGGCTGTTTGATCTTTGAGATGGTTTCTGGACACCCTCCTTTTAGAGCAAATAATTAACAAATTCTTAAGAAGACAATTGGTTAAGGATGCTTCACTTTTCCCACTGACATTAAAGCTACTGAAGAATGCAAAAGCTTTATATAATCCTTGCTTATTGTAAAGGTATAAAACTGACTTGGTTTCAACGGAATTTAAGAAATTTTTGAACATCCTTGGCTTGCTAATTTTAGCTGGGAACTTATTGAGAAGAAAGAGGTTCCTTGTCCATTAAAAATTCAAAATCTAAAAAATGAAAGCTTTGTTAAAGGAAGAACAGAGTAGCTATCCATGGACATAGACTATAATGTTGAAGGCTTTACTTGGAATGCGAGAGTTAAAAATCAAAATAATTAAAATTTTATATAATATTTATTAAAATTTAAAGGTTTCGGTATTTGCATTCTGAGCTGCTTTCTATTCTGTATTGTAAGGAGCGTTTTGCTAAAGATTTTACTGACTCAAACTAAGTTCATTATTGTATTAATTGTCCTGAGCTTGCTTATCCGTATTCCTTCGTTGAATCTTTCCCACAAACTCTGATTTCTTGATGTCCTCAATGACATTTTATGTTCCACTTTTCATTTTCTACACAGTTGGATTTTCTTTGATTTTCTAAGCTACAATAGAAGCCCCTTCTTTTGTCTTCTGGACTCCAGTGCAGACTTTTTCTTTAAACTCATCAGACTTAAGATAGTCCACAGCTTCGCCAGATTTTTACTTAATAAGATGAGCACCTTAGGCTATTTTGTTCTTAACATTTTCCCAATCCATTATTATAAAAATTACAATTATTGATTAAGATTTCAATATTGAGAATTTCAGCTTGAAAATTCTTTAAAATATTTTTGGATCAAATTTTCGTTATTCTAAATTTATAATGCTGCTGCAACAATAAAGAGGGTTCATTTATAGAGAGATCCAGGTGCAGGATTTGACCTTGAAAAGTATCTAAGACGCGGTCTGAGTTGAGAGAAAGGTCGGCCAAGGCAGCTTTGGGTAAAATAAAAAGAGAAGTTTATTAAGGAACCTGAAAAGTTGATCAGAAAAAAGTGGCATTAAAAAAGCTTAAAAATGAGAATCAGGAGCTCTCAATATAATTTTATAAGGAGCTTAGAATTGCTCAGCATCTTAAACATGATAATATTGTTTAGTATTGCGGCCTTGTTGTTAGTCTATAAGAAGGAGCCTTTCCTTTTGTAATAATGACAGAGTATGTTGAGAAGGATCTTTATAGACATCTAAGACACGCTGGATGACTCTCAAACACTCAGCTATTAAAGGTAATATGAGGACTCTTTGAAGGCATTCAGGAAATGCATCAAAATCAAGTCTGTCATTTGGACATCAAGCCAGGCAACATTTTAGTTGACTCAGAGCTTAATATAAAATTTTGTGACTTTGGACTATCAAGATTTTTTGGCTAAGAGTCCCTTTATAAAAATGTAGCAAGAGTTAGAAGTACCCCAGCATACTTAGCCCCAGAAGCAATTTTTAATCTTCCAATTGAGACCCAGGAAATTATAGCAGTTGATCTATGGGCTCTTGGCTGTCTTATATATGAGCTTATTTTTGGTAAGCCTTTGTTTTTCAAGGCCAAAGGTATTCAGCAACTTGGCTCAATGATTTTCTTGTTATTTGAGAGCCAATTTAACGAATTAAAAATGTCACAAAATGTTCTAGATAATATCATAAGAGAATGTCCAGTTATTGAAGAGTCATTGAGAGAAATAAAACATAACTTTTCTTGGCTTGAAAATGAAGACCATGAGCTCTGGAGTCTTATTAACACTCTTCTAAGCGCCAAGCCCTAAAATAGAATGGATTTTAAGAATAATTTAAATGAATTTTATGAGTCAGAAAATGCCCAAAATTTTGAGCAATTTGATCTTAAAATTTCAAAATACAAAAAAATAAAAAAAGAAGCCGTTTTGGGAGAGCAGAGACTCCCAGCAATTTTCACGGCTCTGAGAGAGACTGAGAATAGAGTGAAGGTTGCTCAAAGTGATCTTAAGCCAAAAGAGACTGGCATCTAAGAGCTTAGTCCTACTACCATTGGGATGTCTTAGAACAGCTCCTTACTCAACAGACTCTCTTAAATAAATGTTATTTATTCAAATAACATTAACTCTCTTTATTTAATGAATTTATTAGCCTCACCAGAATTTGTAAGGTCTTGTTTGCCGTCTTCCTTTGCTGTACTTGCTCATCTGTTCTAGGGTCCATCTCTCAACAGGATCACTTTTAAGTCCATTGACAAGAAACTATTTAATATCATCTCCAAATCCAAAACTTTTTGTTGCATTTTAAAGATCCTTTTGAGCCTGGCTGGAAAAATACTCTCCTTTTTGATAATCAAAATATTCTTCAAAGTTCTTATTGCTTAGAAGACAAAGAATGGAAATGCTAAGCTGGAAAATGTCAACTTTTTAAAAATCTGCTTTCAGATTCTTGCATCAGTTAACATAGAATTGAAGTAGTTCTGGAGCTAGAATGGCTCTATATTATTCTGAACTTATTTGAGCCTGATAACCGTTTTTAAATGTTGTGTATAATAAAGGTGATAAAACTAAGACTGATTTGAGATCTGTCAAGTAGATAAGTTCAGGTCAAATGTCTCCATGGCTAAGACCATAAATCTATAAGTCAAGCAGGTAGTCTATTAGGTCATCAATTATGAGCCATATTGTGTTTTCCGTTAGATCTTTAAGAACATGAACTTCTTTTTAAAGATCAACTAAATTTCTTTATGGAATATCAAATTTTAAACATAGTTGACTTTATGTATGACAAAGATGTTTTTGTTTAATAATCTCATATCCTTGAAGCTTTATTGCTCATGGAAGCTCGTTTAATTTAAGCAGAGATTTTGTCTATTGATGAACCTGCTCAGGTGTTCCTAAAGAGTACTTGGTCTTTATAAGCAAGACTCTTTCTTAGTTCTCAACATTATTATAGAATAAGAACTCAAGAAGATCTCCTGCATTTTTAAGAGCTTAAAGATCATGAGTGCCCAGGTCAACCAAGGCACTTTTTTCCTATATATTTCCCATTATAATTTAAATAGAAATCAATGCTTAATATTAATATTATTCTCTTAAGAAATCAATGGCATTTTGGATCTGATTTTTTTCAAGCATTTTGAACTTCTGTGTCTTCATATCAACAAATCCTATTTCTACATTTTAGCTGCTCATAAGGCCTTCAAACTTTTCTCTTAAAGCTGTCAAGCCAATGTGGACAGCCTCATCAAAGTCAATTGATTCCTTATATCTTCTTTCAAGAATTTGTTTTATGGTCTGAGAATTTCTTCCAACAGCAACCGCCTTCCATTCATGGAAAACTCCAGATGGATCTAGCTAAAATAACTTGACTCCAACCTAGTCAACTCCAGCTAATAGCACACTGACTCCAAAAGGTCTCACACCCCCAGACTGGGTAAACTCTTAGAACAAGTCAGCCATGTGTCTGGTTAAATTACTAAGCAAAATAGGCTCTTCATAAGTCAGCTTGTAAGTTGCATTGTGTTTTCAAGCATCTTACATAAGCACTCTGAAGTCTCCAAAGAGACCTGCAAAAGTTGCCCCAACATGCGGAGCAATGGGCTGTATCTTTTGTACTGAGTCTGTGTCAACAAGAACACTTTTGAGATTTTTCTCTGTGATCAAAACAACACCAGTATTGTATCATATTCCTATTGCAGTTTAGCCATTGGCAACTGCTTAGAGAGCATTTTCAATCTACACTAATTGTCCTTTAGAATTGAAAGTTGTCAAAGAGAAGTCCTTAGACATTATAAATTTCTTTATTTAAAAAGAGTTTATTTATGTACCTATATCTTAGTATTAAATTTAAGATCCTTTTAATTAGATTTATAAAATGGAAATGGAGAGCTAATTTGTAACAGTACCTTGCTCAGAATGTGGGACAAGATTCAGTCCTTTGTAGACAGGAACCAAGACCTGCTTGACTTGTGTGTCCAAGAACAATGACATAACAGCAAGCATTCCTAAGCTACATTTGCTGCCCTGGTGTAGATACTGTAAGAGATACTATGGCTCTTAATGGACTCTTTGTTCATGAGATTCTAAAGAGCTTTTGAGTATTTGTCTTAAAAAACTAAGAGGCTTGTAGAAAGTAAAATTACTTGAGGCTAATTTCACTTGGTCTGAAGAACACTCTAAAAGAATATATATTAAGGTAAAGGTGGAGAAGACTATGAATGAAAGAGTGTCTATTTAATAATCATTTAAGGCAGAGTTTCAAGAGGTCTATACTCAGTGTGATGACTGTAAGAAAGAGTTCACTCCTCATACTTGGAAGGCCTTGGTTTAGGTCAGGCAAAAAGTCTCAAATAAAAAAACATTCTTAAAATTAGAACAACTATTGCTTAAGACTGAGTTACATAAGACTGCTATTAAAATTGAAGAAGAACCTTTTGGACTTGATTTCTATTTTGCTGCTAAAAATCAAGCTTAGAAATTTGTTGACTTTTTTGACAATTACGTTCCTCATAAGAATAAGTTGTCTAAGGAACTGGTCTCTCATGACACAAAAAATGCTACCTACAACTACAAGTATACATATTATTTAGAGATACCAAAGATATGCAAGGACGATCTTATAGTCTTGCCTAAGAAGCTTAGAAAGGAACTTGGCGGAATTAATCCTCTAGGAGTTTGCTACAAGGTTGGCAAGTCAATATTCATGTATGATCCCATTACTATGAAAAGATACTAGATTAATTCTACTTAGTATTGGAACTAGGAAAATGAGCTAGGAATTATACCTTTGAAAGGACATGAGACCAAGTTCGTAATTACAGACATATACTGAGACTTGGATATATCCTTTGATCCAAATCAGACCTTGGCCAAGGCAGACATAAAGTTTGCAAGAGTTGAGGCATTTTGAGAAGGAAGCAATGAATTATTAATAGGCAACACACATTTAGGTCATGTTCTTAAGCATGGTGATGAGGCTGTTGGCTATGACCTTAGAGGCTTAAACTCCAACGTAGATGTTGATGGCTTAGAAGGCCAGTAGTATTTGCCAGATTTTATTTTCATAAGAAAGTACTATCCAAAAAGACAAAGAATTTGGAAGCTTAACAGAATGGAGATTGAAGGCAAGGAAGAATGAGAAGTTAAGGGTAAGAAAAAGCAATAAAAATAAGAAGAGGATTCTGTTAAAGCTATGGAAGAGTTTGTCGATGAAATTGAATAAGATCCTGCATTGAGAAAGAACTTCTTGCTATTCAAGAATGAAGAAGTTGATGCTGATGTGGTGCAGTTGGATGAGGAAATGGTACAGCTAAAGGAACTGGTTTAAGAGCTTGATATTTGAGAGAAAGATGAAATTGAGACTTTGGATCCTGAATAATTTACAAGACTGAAATTTTAAATAATATAGTAATTATAATTTTCGATATTTTCAGAGAATAATAAAAACTGTAGTATGTAAGATAAATAGATATTTATTATGGACTATCTTTATAGCTTTATAATATTTTGTTTAGAAAGTTTTGAAGTTTAATGATAGAGAGATTAAGAAATAAAATGATCTTAATAATAAAGAGACTAAGAAAAAGTTTTTTTAATTAGTAACAAAACTTTATGAAGAAAATAAAGCAAAAATTGGCAATTTTTTAGTGAGAAATATTTAGAAAAATACAAATAATTTATTGTCTTGTTTAGAAGCTGAGCACTATGATATTTTAATGAATGAATAATTAATCTTTTACTATACAGTATTATATTATTGAAAAAATTTTACTTAATGCTTAAAGCTCATAATTTTTACTCGAGGCTTAAAAAAACTAATTATCAAAGGAAGTACCAGAAGATTATTATCAGAAATATATTTGCTATCTTTGAGATTAATTTAATTAGTAAAATCAATTAAATCAATTAAAAAAACAATCATTGTATTAAAACAATATATACTGAATTAATTGTGAATACTTTTTTGTCATATAAAATAGTTTAAAAAATAATGTTAAGAATAAAACTCATTTTTATATTTGAATTAAAACAAATAATATTTAATATAAATATTTACTAACATAATGTTAGTAGTATTTGGAGATAAAAAAAATAAGTAAAAGGAACAGAAAATCCTAAATAAAATTTTAGATTAAATAAATAAAGATAAAATGTTAACCAAATTAGTAAAGCCTTCTAAACAAAAGCCTTAGTATTTTAAAGCCAAAAATAAATTCTAATTAAAATTTAACCAAATTATAATGATAAAAATATCATTGACCAACGTCATAGTAAATCAAAGCACTTAAGAGCTGATAGATCCTTTAGACTATACTATACATTTTGACTGCTTAGCTGCAGTAGACAAACCAATTAAATGGTAAATGATTTACTTGGCAGACCCTCAGGACCAAAGCTTAGATATAGTTTTAGATCAAATACAAATTGATAGCTTATAAGAAGGACCAATGGCATTTAATTGGAAAGTAAAGGCACCACAATATGATAAGCTTGGCTGTAAATTTGATCTCTTAGATACAACAGCATTAGTAATCAAATCTTTTTATAATGAGCAAGAGTATGTATGAATATCCTACTTGGTTACACATAAGTTTAAAGACAATGAGCTCAATGAGAATACTCCAGAGGATTTTCAATATGAATAACTATAAAGAGTTATCAAATCCTCACACCCAATCATAAAGACATTTGACATCAATTGGAACTAATAATTTATATATATTGATACTAGCTTATTTAATTTTTTACTTTTTTTAAAACTATTAATCTTTATCATTATTTAATCTATTTTTTTTCAATCAATAATTTGCTTAATTATTTATTATAATATAATGAGTACTAATAATTTCTTTTGCTAGATCCATCATGATGAAATTATAACCAACTTTTGTTGTTTGAAGACATGTTACCAGCCACTGTGTCCCGACTGCATAGACAATCACATAAAAAATCATAAGCAAAACGGACAAGTACCTGAAGTTGATATAATTTCTAGAATTAAGAAAAACTGTCGTTAAAAACTTGCCTTGACCTGTTAGAGTCTTAAGGATGATCTTGATGTTCTTGATCAGCAGCAAGGTATTAATTCTCAAGAAGAATATGATAGAGTCATGCTCAGCCTGGATCAAATAAGAAATAAACTCATTGATAAAATTAATGACCATTTTAACAAGCTTAAGGTAGATTTCTAAAATAGTTTCAAATAATCAACAAGTTAGATTAGAGACTCATCAGAGCTTAAAGGTAAAATAAAAAATGTTATCAATGAGCTTGATCTTATAAATACAAATCTAAATAATGATAGAATGTTTGACTCCTTCAAGAACACAGCGTCATTGGATTCGAATACTCTAATCAAGTACTATGATGATCTTGTGTTTTAGGAGCTCAACAAGTCCATATAAATTCCATCAAAAGTGACCTTAAATGAGGCAGCATTTGGCAACTATGACCAGGATCTTAAAAATTTAGTTTCTTTTTAGAAGAATGATATCAGGCTGCCAAACTCAATGGGAACAAACAATAGACCAAGCAACAGGTATTTATAAGAGCTTGTTCCTGTTTTGGAATATTTTTCTTAGAAATTTAAAAGAGTTTAAAAATTTAATAATATTTATTTGTATTTAAAATTTTTAGATTAAAATTTGCTTTAATTATTTTTCTAGCTCTTTTTTCTGCTTCTATAATAAATATATTTGTGAGTATTATTTTGATCATTTTTTGTTCTCTATCATTTCTTAGTAGTTTCTTATGTCTCTGGCAAGGTTCATTTCTTTCTAGTTTTCAACATTAATGTTTTCAAATGCAAGTTCAACAGCTCTATTTTCCATCTGTTTTCAAGCTTTGATTTCAGCCTCCATTTTTAGTGCATATATTTTCTATTCCTAAGCTTATTAAAGGTCCTAAAATTCAAGCTAGAGTTTTGCATTATTTTGAGTCAAATATTCCAGCTTTCTTTACATCTCTTCAGGATTTATATTCTAGATTATTTCAGTTTGATTCTTCAAAATGTTTGGATCATTGATCATCATCTCAAGTCTTTTTCCTTCAAGATTATTATTCATTTCCAATGTCTCTAGTTTTGCTCTTAATTAAATAGAGATTTCTTTGATCTTGGACATTGACTCTTAGAGTGCTTAGTTGGCTTAGCTTTCAGTCTTCTTCTGTAAGTTATCATAATGCTTGTATATTTGGTGAAGAGTTTATTTGATTACCTTGTCATAAACCTGTGTCTTAATGTCTACTTTCACTTCGTCTAAAAATCCTTTCAGTTTTTCCTCACAAATTTCCTTAAAGAATTTCTGATTGTTTTAGAGCCTATTTAACATAACGTTTTTTGAATCAATTTATTTCTTTAGTCCAGCTTTACTACTATCATCCTCTTGTTAAAAATCACTTATTATTTTCTGATCAATTTTTTTCAAGGCATTTTAATATACGTTTTTTACTGAGGTATTTTTTCAGGAAACACTCAGCTTGTGTCAGTTCTAATGTACAATGTTGTCTATTTGAGATGTCTTTGTGTCCTCATCTTAAAACACAATTGGCTTTGTGGAGCCGTTGAGTCTTTAAAAATATCAATCCATTATAATTGTTAATAAAGAAAAATGATTTTAGTTATTGGCAAAGATGATTAAGTTCTTTTTTAAAGTGGATAGACTGAGCATCCTTAGACTATGTTTGAGATTTATGCCGCCTTGGATTAGATAGATACATTTAAGAGGCATACTGATAAGAACTTTCTTGAGTATTCAAGTGATCTTTCTATTAAAGGCCAGAATATTTTTGCTTATTTGACATCAGATCAAACAGTTGTTTTTTTTGTATGTGGAGATCAGCTTGCTTAGAATCATAAGAAAATTAAAAAGATTTTCAAGCTTGTTCATTATGAGTTTGCCAAGGTTATATTAGAGCCATTATATGAGCTTAATACATACATAACTTCTTAGAGATTCAGAAATTAGGTTGAGAAAATCATATAGATAAACACAGCATATTAATAAGTAATTTTTTGATATAAATTTAAATAAAATTAATATGGATTTTTCTAGTAAATTTTTTCTATATTTTTATCTCATTCTTGGTCCAAATTTGTTATATATATAATTTATAAAAATCATAACAAAAATATAAAATATAAAATTCATATTTATTAGAACTTGACCACCTTTTCCCAGGTTGCGTGCTCAGAAGGCATGAAGTGATTGTAAACGCATATCTTTGAGAAAATAGGTCTAGTTAGCTCTAGGTTTTAGATAATCATGCCAGGTCTCAAATCAAAGTTCTGGAAAACAAGCTCAACAAGTTACTAATCATTGTATCCTTCTTTTACAGTTCCAAAAGAGTCAACAGTAAGCTCAATAGGATGAGCCATTCCAATTCCATAAGAGACCAATACAACACATCTTTTACAGTAGCCATTGGCAACTAAGGACTTTGCTATCTGTCTAACCTGATAGGCTCCACTTCTGTCAACCTTGGTAGCATCCTTACCAGAGAAGGCACCACCTCCATGACCACCCCAGCCACCATATGTATCAGCAATAATTTTTCTTCCAGTGAGTCCAGCATCAGATACAGGGCCACCTATGACAAAAGATTCAGAAGGATTAACAACAAATTTGGTCTTTTCATTAATGTGTTCAGGCTTGATTTATTTCAATATGATTTTCTCTTTAATTTCAGATCTTATTTGCTCCAAAGGAATTCCTTTGAGATGTTGGGATGATATCAAAATAGTGTCGCAATACAAAGGAGTAATAAGACCGTCTTTGCTATGTTTATATTTCATTGTGACTTATGTTTTAGCATCTGATTACAGCCAAGGAATCTCACCAGACTCTCTTGCAACTCTGAGACCATGGGCAAGCTTTGTGGCATAAACAAGAGTCATTGGAAGATACTCTTCTGACTCATCAGAGGCATAACCAATCATCAGTCCTTGGTCACCAGCCCCAATGTCTTCTGGCTTTTTATTCTCATGGACTGACTGAGCTATTTCTGGGGCTTATTTGTCCAAAAGATTAATCAGTTTGAAAGTATTGATATCATAGCCACCTTATATATTGTAGCCAACTTTGTCAATGGCTTGTCTGACAACCTTATCATAGTCAACATTGGCTTTGGAATTTATTTCTCCTGCAAGAACAACAGTATTATTCTTAGCTAGGGTCTCGATGGCACATTTGGAATTTGGATCCTACTCCAAGAAAGCATCGACCAAAGAGTCTGAAATAAAGTCACAGAATTTGTCTGGGTGGCCATGTGTGACCTACTCAGAGGTAAAGAGAAATTCATACTCTTATTTGGGTTGCATTTATAAAATATTCAATTTATTGAGTTATTTATTTTTAATGTAATATATTCTAAATAAAGTTTGGATTAATTTTTATCTTACTTTTATTAATAAGAGTCTTTTTATAATAAAATGAAATAAGTATAGAGATATAGACTAGAGGAAATAATTGGCTCAGGCACTTATGGAAAGGTTTATTGATCAGTAACAATTGACACTTAAGAGATTTTCGCTGTCAAAGTCATCCCAATTGAGAAATTCAGAAAAGTTGCAAAATTAAATGAGTTTACAAAAAATGAGATTTTTGTGCTTAAAAAAATCAACCATCCAAATATTATAAAATTTGTTGACTAATAAACAACGGAAAATAATGTCTATTTGGTCTATGAATTCTGTGATGGTGGAACTCTTGAGAGTATTATATATAAGAAAGGTTTTATTTAGGAGAAGCAAGCTTTGATATATTTTGCTGAGCTGGTCTCAGCATTTACTTTACTAACTTAGAACTAGATCTTACATAGAGATATTAAGCCATCTAATATTATGTTGGACAAGGATAGAATAAAAATTGGAGACTTTGGATTTTGCAAGCCTTTGGAATATGAACATTAAATAAGTTAGACCATGGTTGGTTCACCTATTTACATGGCTCCAGAAATATTGCTTAATGAGTCCTACAACACCAAGGCTGATGTTTGGTCCTTAGGAGTTAGCTTATATGAGATGCTATATGGTTAGTGTCCTTATGAAGCCAAAAACATTCCATAGTTGATTAGGATGTTGTAGACTTAAAAAATGAGCTTCAAAGATGAGGTATAAAAAGTCTCAGCAGAAACATAAGAGATATTAAAAGGTATGTTACAGGTGAATTAGCGACAAAGACTTGGATTTTAGTAAATTCAGGAAATGCTCAACAAGTACTGTGATCATAGTGCAGAGCTGTTTAAGAAATATAACCAGAAAAATAATGAGGATTTAGTACAAGAAATATAGTTTGAAAATCCTCCTGTATAAAAAAGAGGAAAGTCTGTTATTTAAGAGAGTTGATTGGATTCTCTTTGACAACAGTTGCAATTTAAGACTCAATAAAACTAATTTGTTTAGAGTAAAGAATAGTAGTCATATTGATAGCAGAATGGCTTATAAAGATATTGAATAACTGATCTCAATTAAGCTTAGAAGTAACTTGTATTTGATTTTAATATTTTTTTAAATGAGTTTTAGCATATAAAAATAATTAAAGGCTTTAGGTAGTATTTAAATGTACAAAAAATAAATGAGACATGGAATGTATATTTTAACACAAAAATATAGCAGATAAGATTTGAGCAGCTTTTTATATATTAGACTTAGAGTAAATTGATAGGGATTATTGATGACCAGAAGGATGATAATGTTGACTATTTAAGAGTTTTAATAAGGCTTTAGGAAGAGAAGTACAAATAAATAATCATACAGCTTAATAAGGAGATTTAGATCAAATAAGACAAGACTTAAATTTATAATTTTCTCCATATAATTTAAGCTGAATAAGGTCACAATGATTTATTAAAGAATTCTTTGCAGATTAAAGATGAGTTTAAAATATGAACATTATAGTAGATGTATTAAGAGCTTATTTAGTAAGAGAGTAAAGAAGATTAGTAAATACTATCCTTATTATTAGATTGTTATTTGGCTGAGAATTTTGCTCAGAAATTATTTGTAGATTCATAAGGAGAAACAATATAGTAGTATATTGACATTATAGATCATCTGAGTTAAGAAGAACTTTAAACAATAAATAAATATAAAATTGCTTTTTTGCCCGAAATTAAATAAATTTAAAAATGAATATAATTTAAACTTTATAATAATTAATAGAGAGAGTTTTAATTTACTAAGAATTATATTTTTAGATGGGATAAAATTAATAAAGGTAAAATGCTTTACTTATTTTACATTTATTAATCAATAAAATAAGATAATATATATCTATTCTTTGCCATATTCAATAAATGCAAAAAAAATAG
>ERZ724508.1105-NODE-1105-length-17022-cov-6.900807_pt1 | contig 17022 bp, 17 predicted proteins | sample MGYA00376041_ERZ724508 | MGnify/ENA primary metagenome ERZ724508 (study PRJEB28724, sample SAMN07190887) | wastewater metagenome | isolation source: effluent of sewage treatment plant in Hong Hong | place: USA: Christiansburg, Virginia | collected 2016-03-01 ...
CCATTACCACCACCAGACGGTTTTGAAACACTGTCTAATATGCCCTTTAGACCATCCCCTATCTCTTTTGTCATTTGTTGTGCTAGGTAACGCCTAAAGTCGCTTAGGATACTTTTCCACAAATCAGAGAAGCTGGATTTAACACCACTCATCATGTTGTATAAAGCATCTTCAGTACTTTTGAGTACACCACTCATCAGTTTCTCCGCAGTTTTAGAGGCATCACTAGCATCGTCTTTGAACTTTTGCCATGCCCTGCCAAAACCTGCTTCAAACTTTTTAGCATCTTCCTCACCGTCAAGCTTAATTTGAGCTATTTTTAGCTTTGCTTCTCTTTCTGACTCAAGGGATGATAGCCTTTTTTGTGCATTTTTTGCAGCTTCTTCGTATCCCGCAGACTGTAGGGAGTTGAAAGTCTCTTGAGCTTGTGCAATATTGCCTGCATACTCCATCTCAATCATCTTCTGACTGTTTATAAGTGTTTGCCGGTTTGCCTCTGCACTGCTAAGTTCTCCAGTCTGAACGTAGTAACTTAGAAGTTCTTTCTCTATATCATTACGTCTTTGAGCCGGTTTAAGAATATCTTCTTGGTATATCTTTATATTGTTCTGTTCTTTTTGCAAGGCATGTGTTACAGCAAGTTCTTCAGAAACAAAATCTGTACGCTTCTTATACATTTCAAGAGTTTTTTGTAAACTCTCTCTTACACCAGACCCAAGATTATCTTTTTTAAGCTGCTCTTGTATTTTAGCCATCTTGGATTGGATGTTAAACTGCTCTTGTGACACTTCTACAGCTTGTTTTCTTGAAAGTGTTTCTGGAACAACATACCCAAGAAGTTTCTCTTGTGCTGAAGAGAGTTTTCCAAGCAACTCTAGCTCTTCTTTACCAGAAGATACAATTGCATCATACCCCGCAGACAACTCTGGCCTTTTTGTTTTTGTTTTTGCACCAGATTTTTTACCTTTTTCATTCAGCTCTGCTATTTTTGCATCGGCCAGCTTATTTACCTCAGCTTCTGCTTCCTTAACCTGTGGTGTTTGACTATATTTGAAGTGTTTTTCATCAGGAGGGACAGATGCTCTTATAGATGCAATAGCTTGTTTTCTTGCTTGATTGATTTTTTCTTTTTCTGAAGCATCATTCATAGCAGACGTTTGTACTAGAGAATTATTTTTAAACTTTTCTACAACTTTACTTGGAGAAGGGATTGCATCTTCTGCTTCCTTATTAGAGTTCCTTTGTTGTTCTAAAATCTGTTTCTCACGGTTTACTGCAGCTTCTTTTGCTAGTTTAGCGTTCTCTAAAGCCTCTTTATAAGTTGCTGCATTTTCTGCAGCTTGTCGTCTTGTCCTTGCAGATAACTCTTCATTTGTAGAAGCATTTTCAGATAGTTTAACTTGAGTGCTAAGGAATGCTATGTCTTCATTTGCCTTGCTTGCCATTCTTTTTGCCTCTACAACAGTTGTTGCAGAGGATGCACCAGCAGCTGCTGCCTTTTGTGCAGTTATTGCATTTGTTGCAGCATTTGCCACACTATCCCATGCTTTAACAAGCAAATAGATTGCAGCAATAGCTACAGTTATCCAGCCACCAAGTGCTGAAAACACTTTTTTAAGGCCTCCCATAACTATGCCACCTCGAGTAGCAGCGGCAGTCTGCCTTTCTTGTGCCACTGTGTGTGCGTTTGCCGCTACAGTTGCAGCTTCTTCAGCTATTACAAGAGCCGACTTAGATGCTACTAGGTTTCTAGTAGCTAAAGCGGCAGCTTCTTGTGCAGCTATTAGACGTTCAGCAGACGTAATACCAACATTTGCTGCAATTAACTCTCTCTCTGCCGAAGCAACAACAATAGCTGCCCTTTCTTGGGCACTTCTAGCAGCTAGAATGTTTTGTTCAGCAACTATTGTAGAAGTCCTTGCAGATTCTAGGTCTGAATTAGCCTTAGCTGCGTTTGCTACAATTGCGGAGTATTGACCTGTGATGAACCCGAGTGTGGCGGATGCAACTTTACCAGCTAGAACAAGAGCTAAAGCATCACCAGCTACGGCCGCATATTCAAGGGATGTTGCAATCCCTTCTGCACTAAAAGAATCCATAACACTAGATAATGATGTTAAAGACTCACTTAAAGCACTTGTAACACCACTTGTCTTGTTTATTTTATCAACAAGAGATAAGAAAGAATTTTCAATCCTCTGCCACCCTCTACCAAAAGTGTTAGGCATTGATTTAAATTCTTCATCAATCTTTTTGAAGCCTTTTAAAAGGGCGGGAATTACAACCTCTGTAACCAGTGCCCCGTCTGCCCCCATCTTTCTAAGTTCGCCATTCGTCTTACCAAGCCCTTCCGCTAAAGCTTGTGCAACACGAGGAGCTTGTTCCATCACAGAGTTAAGTTCTTGACCTCTCAATACACCTGACTCAAGCCCTTGCCTCAATTGAATCATTGCAGACCTGTAAGACTCTGCCGAAGAACCGCCGACAATAGATGCTTTACTAAGCCCATCTGTAAGGAGTATCAAGTCTTTTTGAGTAGTTCCAAGAGTCTTACCAGCTCTTGCAAGACCGAAATAAATCTCACTGTTTGCCTTGATACTTGTCCCTGATTTTTGAGACATATCAAACAATTTTTGTTGTACAGAGGAAAGCTCACTGCTAGAGCTAGTAACAAGCCGAAGTCTTGCATTCAGCTCTGTCATGCTGTCAGCAGCTCTTATAAGCCCCATTACAGACTCTTGAATGCCCCATCCTGCAAAGCCAATAGACATTACAGCAGAAGCTTTAGCTGCGAGGCTAGAAAGGCTCTCTACACCCTGTTGCTGGGCTTTCAATGTACGTTCTGAAGCCGCTTGTTCCCTTAGGCTCATTCTCTCTGCAAAAGATGCTGTACGCTCTCTAATGGCCTGTATTTGTGCAGAAGACCTTGCATTAGTCTGCACTATGGAAGCTGCCGCCTTGGCTTCTGTGATAGTTACTCTGTTTGCAGTTCTCTCTGAATCTGTTAAACGCTTTTCATGCTCACGTTTAATATTTACCGTGGATTCTGCAATAGTTGCTACCTGCTTTGCAGCGGAGGATGCAACAACCTTAATAACATCCTCTTGTACTTTTTGTGCACTTAAGAGTGCACGTTTATCAGCCTTCTCGTTCTCTGCTATCTTTTTTGCATTCAATGCTGCTAAACTAGCGTCAGACTTAGCTTGTATACCTGCGATTATTTGTGCAGAAGCTTCTTTATTAAGTTCAATTTGCTTGTCATAAGCTATTTGTATCAAAGACCTTTCAGAAGATGCCTTAATTGCATTGGCCTCGGATTTTGCCTTTATTACTGCAACTGCACTGTCTGACTTACTTCTTTCAATGTTTATCTTGTTCTCAGCTTCTGCAATTGTTTTCGCAATTGCAACTGTTTTTTCAAGTGTTCTTGCAGATATTAGCTCTTTTTTGCTTGCAGAGGATTCTGCAACTTTTACAAGCTTTTCTTTAAGGTTCTCTGCAATTGAAACCTCTTTTTTAGACGAGCTTTCTGCAGAACTTACCGCTGCATCTGCACCTTTATTTTTTGCCTCTACTACTATTGTCTGTGCTTGCTGTGTAGCACTAGCAACACTTTTTTCACTATTAGCTATGTCTGTGTTTGATTTTAATACTTTTGCTGCAGAGGCTTCTACATTGCTAGAGTCAACTTTAACTGCAATAGGGGAGCTTGCCCTTGACTCAGCCTTCTCCATAAGCATGATTAGTTTATCAAGACCCTGAAGAGCTTCACGGAGTCCTTTCTCTTCTACTACTATACCTAATCTTGAGATTGAGTCTGACATTGTGTTCCCCTATGCAACTATTTATTAGAAGATATTTTGTTATTCATTTTATTTAAGTACAAAATATCTATGTGCTTTAATATTTCCACCTCTTCACTCTCAAGAGAAATATCCCTTGTGAGCATGTAGGAAAGTATCTCTTGGTACGTTATAGGATTAGGACCGAATCCGTTGCTAGTCCTTGTTGCAGATAAATCCATAAAAGCAATCCATATATGAAAAACATCATATGGGCAGTCTGTATTTTGGATTACCTCAAGCTCTTTTGGCTTTATACCAGTAGCGTTGTATACAGAAACAAGATGGTCTAGTGTGCTAGAGCCACCTTCTTCTATCATTGAGCTGATTTCAGAATCAGCCCATTCAATTAGCTCTTGGTAGTGTCCACGTTTCCCACCATCTCAACAATGTTGTAGATTTGTGCAATAACTTGAGTACCAATCCAAGGAAACTCTGTATAAACTGCAAGAGCGTTTTCAGTTGAGAAAACAACATCCTCACCGTCTAGTACCATATCTTTCCAAGACTTTGTGCAATTTGCTGCAAGCCTTACGTATAGGTCATTCTTTTCTTCATCGTTAAGAGGCTTACCACGCTTATCTGCAGTTGCAATCTTCCCATCAACAACTGCCTTGTGCTTTTTGTAGACATCACTACCAGCACCAACTACAGAGATTTTAATACCAAGTGGTTCATCTTGCCAAATCAGTTCAAATTCCAGCCCTTTTTCTGCTGCAGCTTTAGTGTCGATGTTACGAATATCAAATTTACGAATAGAAGTCATAATAGTTCCTTTAATTTAAAATAAATTCCCCACCAAAACGGAGGGGAATATTTGCTAATTGCTTATATTACAGTGAAAAATCTTGTAGCATCATTGTTGTTCTATGAAGTGCACCAGTGCCTGTATACAGTAGGGCGGTGAATGGAACTGTTTGTATAATGCCGCCAACTTCCTTATCGTCCTTGCTTGCACCACCAAGTTTTACGCGAGGAAGAGTGAACAACAACCCTTCTGCACCATCCCCGTCAACTTTCATTGTGATTGTCAACTCTTGTTCATCACGAAACTTCTGCCACAATACGTTATCTTCAAAATACGCAGTGAACTGACCAGATGCAGTAAATCTACCTAGAAATACATCAGGGGTTTGTCTGTCACCAATTACTTGACCAACTTCCATGTTACCAGTTTGGTCAATAGTTAGGCCAGTCACTGTTGCAATACGTTGACCACCAATGAACAAGCTGCCTTTTGTACCTGCAAGAACAGATGACAATGTGTTATCAACAGGTGTAGTAAAATAAGGACCAGTGTTAGACTCTACTGCACGCCCCATCAAACCAAAAGCGAGAGTTGCCATTGCATTTGGTTGAAAGTTAAAACCAATTGTACTGATTTTAACACCTGTGTACAGTTCACTTTGGTTGATTGTGTTATAGAACTTCTCAATAGAGAAACTGTCGTTTGTCCTGCCAGTAGTAGGGACAATAAGCAGTTTGCCCACTGTCTTAATATCTACAGTTGCACCAGCAGCTTCTGCAACAAAGGGAACAATAAGAGTATTCACGATGTTTACTTGTACTGTAACCTCTAGTGCAGTAACGTCACTGATAACAAACCTTCCATAGTTTGCAGGGTCAGTAGCTCCAGTAATGTCAATTGCAGTACCGATTTTGAAGTCATCAGTGATAAAAGAGCCTGCTGTACGCCTAATCTTGTTAGGTGCTACAAATTCAATATCTGTTGTTGCAAGCAAGGATGCTCCAGTAAACCAAGAGCTACGGAATGCTGCAGCAAAGAGGTCTTTATATGTTCCGCATGACATCTCAGCATTAAGAGTTCCGCTTATTTTATCACTACCAAGACGCATATCTTGTGTTTGAGCTGTAGATATAATCTCAGCAGACTGAAAACTGTCCCTTGACAAGTCAAGGGTAATACTAGACCGTCTTACAAGTGCACCGCTTGTTGGCAATGGCTTAACACCCCATGCAGTTTCTTTTGCAATAACAAGTCTTGTTTCAACGCCAGAAGGAATTGGCATAAATTCTCCTATTTAATTAGTGGTTTTAATATTTCCATTCTGTAATCGACAGATATATGCATTATATACCACCCGTTTTGAACAGAAGATGTTGTACAACTCGGTGTAGAGTCTATTGTTATCCAAAACGTATCTTGTTTTATAGACCTGCCTCTATAGAAAGTGTTTTCTACACTGTCTTTGAATGCTTCAATCTTTGCACTCCCCTCATTTACAGGGAAGTATGCACTTATTTGGAATATCCCTACTTTTCTAACATGCGATGCACCAATAGATGGGTCTAATGTTTTTGCAGGTAAAATAAAGCACTGAACATACGGGACACCTATTTTTGGTGTAAATGCGACGTTTTGGAAAGAAGTGAGTATTTTAGGAACTAAGCCGTCACATAATGATTTTAATGTCCCCTCAAGTGCTTGTCTTATTGCCTTATCACTCATAATGTCCTTATATAGTGAAGTTTTTAATATTTACTCTCACCATTCCATTTGGGGCTTGCATAGAAAAAGGGGCAGCAGGGCTTGTATAGGATGGGTTACCATATTCAAGGCCGTAAGCGTAGTCAACATTGTTGAAAAAATATACCACCTTGTTCTTTAGGAAGTAGTCATTAGTAATTACACTTTCTATTTCAGATTTTGCAGCATCTTTTCCACGTCTATCTACAGTTGAAGATGATCCGCTTGAAGATGTTTGCCAATTACCAGAAGCATATCCAGTGTCAAGCGGAGTATCATCAACGATTTTATTAAATAGGTCTTTACACCTTGTTGAAGATATTCTTAGAATGTCTTTTTTAATGTTTTCAGCACCACTACTGAAACTCATCGTTTAGTCTGAATTTCTATCATTACAGGGTTCTCTCTGTTTGGTGATATTTCTTTAATAAGGACTACACTGCTAACTAGGCCACCAACTATTACAATGTCGCCTTTTTCTGGTAAGACTGTAGGCCATACTTGTTTACCAGTAGAATCTAAGATAGATAATGGGTCTACAAGGTATTGCTTATCGGCGCGTTCTACAAGAGTTCCTTGTATTGTTGTCTCACCTGAATTATATCTTTGGTAGTCAAATTCAAGTGCTTTAAACGTGTAGTCATTATAAAGTTCACTGTTGTTTCCAGTAGATGTGTCATATGCTTGTTCAGATTTTCTGAATATTCCATCAATTCCACCATACTGGCAATGCCTAGCAACAACTCTATGCATGTTTGAATAAAATCTGTTTAACATCTGCTTAGCCTATTCCTTGCCCTATTAAGAGGTGTTTTATATATGTTAACATCACCATTAGACACTAGAACTGACTGCTCACTCTTCATTACACCTCCTGCATAGGGGATTGGTGCAATATTACCACTTGATGGATTTTTAATAACCATTTGGATAAACTCCTTATAGTTATCAAAATACTCTTTACCATATATTTCAATCTGAACAAGTTTTTCGTGAGCATTTCTTGAGAGTTGTGCAAGAATATAGTATGCACATTGCCTTATAGCTGCCTTCTCGTTTCCATTATTGCTTTCCAATGAGAACTTGTATACAGTGTCATCTAGCCAATAAGGTTTATCTGTATCTCCACAAGCGAGTTTAACTCTATCAACTGCTGAATTAGCTGGGTCTAGCAATATAATCCCCTTTCTGTATCACTCTATCTAAAGCGGTATAGAAAAGGGATTACCGTTTATAGGTAATCCCTTAACTTATGCTAAGAACAAGTTAGTTAGAGCTGAAACCTCTAATCATAATCTTAGGGTTCAGGCATAGGTTTGCAAAGTTTGTTTCTGCATCAATAGACCACTCGTCGTCGTCCTCATCAAGACGTTCAAAGTAGTATGCTTCAAGTCCAGGTGCATTTACATATTTGAACTTATCTGCACTTGTGTAATATGTTTTGAAGAAGTCTGTACCTGTTGGGACAAAACGACACTCACCAGCAGGGATAAATGGCACACCTGCATTATTTGCACCACGATACTCCATATAGGTAATACCACCGTGCTCAAAACTTCTATACATTGAATTAGAGCCGCCTAGACGCTGACGCAACGGCTCTTGTGCAGAGTTGTAGAACTGATAAGCAGTTTTTACACTTTGATGAGTGATTAGACGGTTAAAGAATGTGGGGTGACACAATGCAATAACACCGTTCATGACCCCACCGTTACTGATATTGTCCTGTGTGTGAGCGATAGCTTCTTCGCCCTTCATCAAAATTTCAGTAGTACCAGTACCAAAAGTAAAATCAATATCTTTACGAGTTACACCAAAGTCTGTGTATACGTTCAAAACTACGTTACCATTTGGACTGTATACATCACCGGTGGACAACATTTGGCATTTTGCTACTTCATTCAAAATAGCGAATGATCGGCGAACATATTCCATCTTCTCCATTCTAGCCAAGTCAAGCGAGTCAACAATTCCATCTCCATTCCTAGAACTTTGAGAAATATCACTTGGCTTAATTGATTGTCGTAGTGGGAAGTGGGGAGTTTCAAAATACCTTCGTCGGCGTTTATCTTCTTTACCAGCAGAAGGTTTAGTCCCTCGTGGCAAGTCAACAGGAAGGCCATTGAATTGTTCATGCTCATCTACATAGAAAGTAGTCCCTGTGACATACTTAGTTTTAAACAGTCCAATATCATTTACCAACCCCCATTGATTTGGGATAATCAACAGTTCGTCTGTACGGTCAACAAGTTTAAAGGGGTCGTTATGTTTTGTAATTAGTGCCATTTTTTATCCTATAATCTTTAAAGACATGCTGTTAAGCAGTTACCGTGGTTTTCATACCAAGAGTTTCGAGTTGCGCAATAGCTGTATCTTTTTGTGGTTGTGTAGTGAATCCTGCACCAAAACGAAGAGCATCTTTAGAGAGAATCATTGGACCCTCTACTGATACGACTACCTTAGTATCAATTGTTGCCTTAACTGTGAACTCACTAGCAGAACCACTAGAGTCCCATCGTAGAATAGCAGCGGCATTTTGACTGCCATCTGCAGCAGCGGGAGAACATACTTTATATTTGCCAGTGGCAGTTACTTTACCAAGTACAAGACCATTCCCATATACTGTATCAACAGTCTCATTAACTGTTACACCTTTTCGAGTCCAACCTACAGAAGAACCTTCTTCATAAATTACCAAGTTACCGTCTGTGTTAGTTGTTTGTCCAATAATAGCCATACCGTCTCCTTAACCCTTCTTTCCGTATTTAGCTGCAAGCAATTTTTTAGTTCCGCTTACATCTTCTAGTTTAATTTCGTCTTTACTCTCACCACTGAAGCCTACCTCTGCCTCAATCGCGTTATCTGCAATATCCTGCTTTGCCTTCATCGTATTAACGACTTTTGTGTATTCACTATCGTCAAGTTTAGAAAGAATTTTACCAATATTGGATGCCTCAGCTTCACCAAATAGGCTTACAAGTTCATTAGTTCTACGCAAAGATTCAGAGTCTTTTACACTGTTGGAGAGTGCGTTAAATTTAGATTTCCATTCAGAACACTCTTTTGTAACAGACTCTAGTTTAGTTTGCATTTCATCATATTTTGCTGCAGCATCGGTAGCAAATACCTCATACTCTGCCTTAATTTCTGCGTATGCAGAATCTGTACTAATAGCTGCTTCTTTTTTAATACCTAGAAATTTTTCAAAAACATTCATATTGTCATTCCCTTTCAATAAATCTGTGTGTGGTTCAATACCCTGCGCTAGATGACAAATATAGTCTGCAAACTCCATTCTGGTCATTTTCTTATCTGCAAGATGGTTAAGCAGAGCATCTTCTGCCGTAAACATGTTAGCATTAGTCGCTCTTACTTCGTTTTCAGACATCGGTCTAAAATCTGCAACGTGTTTTACAAACTTCATATAAAGTACGTTTATTTTCATCTGCAAGTCAGTTATATAGTCTTCGCTCCAACTGCCATCTTCTGCAAAAGGTATCTTGTTTTTTCCAGCATATACGAATGTTCTATCAATACCTTCTTCAGACAATCTCCTATTATCATTTATAAGTGTTGAAACAACACCAATAGAGCCTGTTTCACTATCAGGGTTCACAATGATGGTGTCAGAAGGGGCTGATAGAATATATCCGGCAGATGCAATCATGCCGTCATTGTAAGATACCCATTTTGCACCACACTTGTCTGCAATTCTCCTCAATTCGGTAGCGGTTTCAAATGCACCGTATGCTTCACCTCCAGGGGTATCAAACATGGTTATAATTACTTTTGCACCACTATCCGCAAGTTGTTGAAAATCGTTCTCTATCTCTTGGTAACTGTATCCACCACACAACATGCTCATTGGTGTTGGCTTATAAGTAAGCCCTCCAGAAATGTCGATTATTCCTACATAAGTGTCTGGGTTATACTCACAGCGTGTTTTAAAATCTGTATTAATGCTTGAATCATCTTCAGTAATATCTGAAGAACTGTTAAGTACAGATAGATACTTATTTACATAAGACTGCTCCATAAGAACAGGTGAACCAAAATATCTAAGTTTTACTCTATTGTGCATATTCCTATCCGTTATATAGATTTGATATAGAGTTATCATCAGTGCTAACACTACTAGCAGTTCCATTAAGCCCACCAGTTGGGGTGGAGAATGATTTCCCTGTTTTGCTTTGTGTATCAGCACCTCCAGTTAGAATATCGTTATTAACTGGTTCATCAACTGGCCTAGGTGCAGCACCAATAGACTCTCTAACAATGTTCATAACTTCTCTGTCCCGTTCAATCATCCCTGTGGCAGCTAAACGCTGGATTGAGGATGCAAACACGTCAAGATTTCGTTCGTCTAGGTCACTGAAACAAAACTCTGGATAACCTTCGCTGTTGTCCCATCCGTTTACTTCATACAGAAGAGGGATTAGTTTAGTATCTAAAGTGTCTTTAATTTCTTTTAGACGATACTCAATAGCCATTGCTAAGATTGATGTTTTAGCATCTGCTAGTGAGAAACTTCCCACACTGTTCTGCCCCATTGACAGAATATCTGCGAACAGTGCAGTGAGGATTTTCTTGTCGTACCTTGAGATAATTTCGCTAGTATTGTATGATCTGCTGCCAGTGGTCTGGAGCAAAGAATACTTAAACATATCTGCTTTAGAATACTCGTCAACTTGTTTAGGCAGCACAAGACCAGAGCGTTCATCTAGCTGGATGCCTGCTGCAATTGCCTCAAACATCTTTCGTGTAGCTTTTTCATCATCACTAGCATTAGGGTCTAGGTAGTTTGGTGGAATCTCTGCCATAAAGATACCTCTCAAATCTCTACCAATCCCTATATTTTCTTTTTCCTCAATATCTACTCTATAGCACCAAGGAATATAGCAAGATTTAAGTGGGCTATTACCTAGTGGATTCCCTTTATGAGCGTCAGTGTTAAATAGCAAAACTTTTTCAAAAGGTATATCAACTTTCCCGCCTTCAAAAGAAACACCACTAGCTATCTTGTTCAAGTATTGGCGTATAGCAACAACTTTTCTTCCATCATCACTGTACAAGAAACCATTTATAATTGTGTTCTGTGAGCGTATCGGAAGTGCTTTTATACCAATATAGCCATCATTGTATTTACTTCCTTTAGATTTTAGTCTACGCCTTAGAACAATCTCGTGAACACTAAAACCATACTCAATCATGCTGCTAACTTCTCTAATGAAGCTGAACCAAGAGTGCTCCATGTCATTTATCATTTGATAAATTAGGGCGGACTTGTCAGACTGAGATTTAGAACTGTTATCTGTTGGCTTAACAGTCCATTTAGGCTTACCAAGCATCATCCTGTATAAGCTAATAGGTGCACTTACTACAGGGTCTTTCTTCATTAGTTCAACTATACGAATGAAATTACCTCCGCGTAAATCCCTATCTGCTTCCTCTAAGACAGCACCGTTATACTGTCTTACACCTGTTGTTCCTCTTTCAACGGAGTAGGGCAACAAGGGTTTTTGTTTCTTATCTTTACTCTCTTCTGCCATTCTAACTCCTAGTTAGGCATACATTATACCACTATAATACTGAATTGTCAATACATTGTAACAAAAAGTTATATAAAATATGAATAAAAAGTGCCTTATATGAATTAAGGCACTTTTAAGCGGATGTTTAGATTACTTTCTTATTCTCTTACTGTATTGAAGGTCTGGTATATTCATAGCAGCTATTTTCTGAACTCTGTGCAAGTTATTAAAAGCATCTGAACATGCGTCAACCATGTCGTCGTGACTCATATTTCTGTCCTTGTATTGACCAGTAAATGCCTCAAGTTCTTCAAGAAAAACGTCATTCCAGTCTGCCTTAATAAGTTTTACGTCTCCACCATGAGCCACAACAGTAAACGGAAGAAACCTGCTTAGCTTAGACTTGTTTGGTGCAACAGCAGATTCTCTTGCAAAAACGCCTTGGTCAGACAACTTCCTTCTAAGCATGGACGTATAATTCTTACCTGCTGTTCCGGGGTCTCTTGGGATAATCGGGGTACAATCATATGTCCCATCCTCTTGTGCTAGTCTTGAAACAGAGTCCTCAACATCGTGTTGTCTAGCCCTTATGCGTGTTACATCAAGTATATAAAATTTACCATCATTGCATTTAGCCATTTTTACAGATGCTGTGTAGTCAGGATTTGTGTTCTTCTCTGAAGCAAGTGTACATGCAAAATCCCAAGCCCTTACACAAGACACTATAGATACATCCAATGGTATATCCGCAACTACATCCACCCAGTCACGTTTAAAATGCCCATCGTCTTCGCCTACTGCATACCAACTTCCTAGAAGAAGCCTTCTACGCTCGTTTGTTTTAAGATTCTCAAGATTACTTAAGTATCCCGGATTCACTTTTTGTATAACGGGGTTATCAAAGATTGTTGCAGGGATGAACCTATAAGTTTTTGGGGTGCATGTTGGATACTGTAATAGCAACTCTTCAGCGGAACTAGCTGTTACTATTTTTCCACCGATAATTGAAAAAAACCTTATAGTATTTGCAAGCTCTTTTAAAGGTATTCCAGTATCTTTATCTAAATACCATTCAACAAATCCAAGTAGCCAGTTACCTTTTAAAGGGTTGCATGTAAGAACCATTCTAGGCGGATACTTTGACATAGACCTGTTTCTACCCATTAGATAACTAAACTGCTCAAATGAGTGGTTCTGTGCTTCATCAATGATGATATAGCTAAACTGCCCACCGTCGAAGTTCTCTAGTTCCCTGTCACTTCCGCATGGAAGAAGTGAGACATTTGCACCATTAGGAAACTTAAACTTTTTAGGTTTATAGTTCTTCTTAGCTCCAAATTTTGGATACAGTTTAAGGCATTCTGACCAAATGCCTCCCTCCATTTCTAGTTGTGGGTGTGTCTGACGTATGAAGATTGCGTTAAAATTTGGGTCGTCAATATATTTAAGCACCTTCATTTGACACAATGCTGTTTTACCACTCCCAGCACCACCCCCGAATATGATAATATCTGTAGTATCATCATCAAAGAATACTTTCTGTACAGGACTAGCCGGGCCAATACGTGGCTTTTCAATTTTAGTCTTAGCCGTGACTTTAGCAGCATTTGATATTCTACTCTGAGCATCATTCTGCTTTATAACTCTTTTGGATTTATACTCCATGTACAGGTCTTTCACTCCAAGTAACAGGTGAACTACATATAAAGTTTACCCTGTCTTGTGATAACTTCCCGTATAAGACAAGCGGATTAAGTTTACTTTGGGCTTGCCTAAGGTCTACATACCCAACAGACATAATGTCTGTAGTAAGTAGTTGAAATACGGGGTCTACTTTTTCATTCATTGAAAGTGCAAGCCTGTTTAAGAACGCTGCCCTAGTAACCTCTGGTGCAATCTCTGGCTTAGGGCAACAGAATGAGTCATAACTGTCAACAATATTCCATACATCTTTAACAGTAGTGGACAAATTCACTCTATCCTGCATAGCATTACTTGAGTCTCTAATCTGCTGTTGACGCTGAAGTGTTTGATAATATTTCTCAATAGATTCGGAATTAGACCTGTCTAGTTTAAGAGTCTTCTCGAGAGATGTTATTTTAATATCAAGTGGCTCCTGAAGTTCTACAGACTTTTTCCTTATCTCTTTTATTGCCAACTCTTTAGCGCGTGATAATGACTGCACAGTATCATACACTGCCTTATTCCCACTAATACAAAAATACTGAATATCCCTGCTACTATCAATGTCGTATTCTGTAGGAACCTCGATCTCGTCATAATTTGTTTCATGACTAGGCATTGGATAGTCTACATGGAGTAGTGGGTATTCCCTAGATGTGTTAAAAACTATAAAATTCAAACGTGTACTCCAAACAGTTTAAAATCAAATAAAGGGTATCCTGCAACAAGAGGGTCTTGTAAGGACATTACTGTAACTCTAAGAACCTTATTAAAACCAGATGATGGGAGTATAAAAGTCTCAGTCGTTTGCCCAGTTGATGCAGGAGATATACTGAATACACCAATAGAATGTAGACTAGCAACATCACTCCCAACATCAACTCTTATAGATGTTGGTCTAAATTTCCCAGCAGTTGTTGTAAATACAACTTTTTGAAAGTAACAGTCATTTGAAAATGCGACTTGCCACCAGCTTCCAGCTCCAGTCCCAGATAGGGGGTACCAGTAAGAACCTGTAGTATTAGAATCAAGCATTTTCCAGCTTGAGTAAGTAATATCATTGTTGTATACAGAACTAACTGTTAAGGTGCCAGCAGGAGAGTCACCAGAAGCTGCCCAAGACGACGTTAGCATACCACCACTAGATATGGTAGGAAGAAGCTGTACAAATTTTGCCCTGTCTGGGACGATACCAGAACGAAGTAGGATGGCGTACATTGCAGAAAATGCTTCATCATAGTCAAGTGATGAAGGGTTAATCCTATTAAGGATAATCCCTATGTCTTGATTTTTAGAGTCTATGTATGCTTGATTCCAGTCCCACCCAATGAGTGATGGAGGATTTCCAACTGTGTTAATATCCTCTTTTCTGTAATTAAGACTCTCTGTGAATGTTGACCACAATATATCAACCCACTCATTATCAAAAGATAAGACTTCACCAACTACACCTGAAGGAGGGTTCGGAGACTTCCCTGCAAATACGCTGTCAGGTCTTAGAATAACATTCTGTCCAACTACAACAGCTCCTGTCATGTGGGTTCCTTCCAACGTATAACGCACCCAACTGTACCATTTCCATTACTTGTAACTGTTATTGTTAGAGTATCGTTTGGGTATAGTGTAATATTTCTTGTGAGATATGAAATGTCAACAGATTGGTTTTTACTTGTTATAACAGTGTAAACAATGTTTTGTTGTAGAGGCGTAAAAGATGTTGCTACAGTGTCATAACTGACTGAAGAATTATGTGTATCAACATTGTTGAACACTGCATTGGTTAACTGGATGTTTTTATAAATATTCCACTTGAAACTTCTTACCCCATCGGAACAAAACGTAGAAGGTTCTAATACGACGTTAGAAGTATCCCCATTAAGCAGTTGATCATTACTTATAGTCATAATATACGACTGTACAGTTGCAACTGTGTCTACATTGTCAACGCTTACACTAAACTCTTTTCCTTCTTGGGTTTGTGAACCGCTAGTCACGTCTTGGAACAGGATACCTTCGAGCGGGTGATAACTTATCATTGCATTAACAACAGTGTCATTTGTCACTCTAATCCAACACCCACCGCCCTCTGGTGTTATGATTAGGCTATCAAACGTTCTCAAAACAATACCTTCATTGCTTAATGGAGACGGTTGTGTAGTTACAGCTTGGATTGTTATCCAGTCTGAACCTTTGTTTTGTAACCTAAATGGAACTGTTCTGCTTATACTGAAAAGAGTGTAGACATCCTGCCACTGCTCTGTTATTAGCCTATCCATTGCTTGCATTTTAATCCTTTATTGCCTTAACGCACCTAAAAGATAAACTAGCACAATACACGCTTAGTAGAACAAAAGGTGTAATTGTAATAACAGGTAGAAGAAATACTCCCCCGATAACAACTAACAACATATTAAGCACTGTTTTAAAAACTTTTTTAGTATACTCTTTCATTTATACCACTCCTCAATTGAATAGTGTTTTTTAATGCAGCAACAATACGCGGGTCTGACTCTTTAGCTGCCACAAGCTGCGCGATCTCGTGTTTTCGTTTTCGCCAAGCCTCATGTGCTTCTCCTGTGGTTGAGAAGTAGCCTAGGCCTTCCTGCTCTCTGGTGAAAGGGTTTTTACAATGGGCTTGATATTTGCCTGTACGTTTATAAAGACTTACACCAATAGGATACTCCCCTCGACACGCATCTCTTGCAATAACAAAATTGTTTGTTGCTTTCAGCACAAAAGTAGATGTTTCAGGTGAGTAGAGTTTGCTTCCGGGCGCAATAATATCCTTATCTAGGCTCTTACCCTGCCAGTCTTGTTGCTCCATCCATTCTTTAAATGTTGCCGCAGACAACCACTCATTGCATACGCTTGTGCCAATATAGGTTGGGTTGCTTTCCTGGAATTTTTCGCTATAGCATCTTTGTAGCATGTTCATCCACACTGCATAGTATGGGCATTTAAAAACAGACTTCTGGACTCTTTTGCCTCCATTTTTTGGTAACTCTTCAAAGACTTGTGTCCTATAACCCAAGTCATTTACTCCAACACCATATACGAGCTTCTTCATTCACTTTCCTTTATTTTGTTTCGTTATCGACAGAGCCTGATAGGTATAATAAATAAAAAATAAACGGCACTCAAAAAAGTGCCGTTATTTATTTCTACATAGACTCCCCTTCAATTGTCTTTCTCAATTGCACCCATCCTCTATAATTCCCGCTCCAAAGTTGGCATTCCTTGTCTACACTGCTGATCCCATCTTCCCACGTCTCCGGATAAAGATAAAAATTAATATCTCCGTGCAAATTCGACTGGCTATTTATCATCGGTTTAGCCTGATGCTCTAATGCACTGGCGTGCTTCTTATCACTCCCGATAAGATTGCTCCACACACTTCTGCACTTCTCTAGTGTGTAATCTGTGTTTCTGTAGCTCACTGCGGCGCATCTTGCTGCACTTACCATCTTAGCATCATCTA
>ERZ724508.1106-NODE-1106-length-17022-cov-5.316968_pt1 | contig 17022 bp, 23 predicted proteins | sample MGYA00376041_ERZ724508 | MGnify/ENA primary metagenome ERZ724508 (study PRJEB28724, sample SAMN07190887) | wastewater metagenome | isolation source: effluent of sewage treatment plant in Hong Hong | place: USA: Christiansburg, Virginia | collected 2016-03-01 ...
GATCGAAGGCGACGGTCTCGTAGACCGCGCCGGGGTTCTTCGTGGCGTAGAACTCGGCTCTGTCCATGCTCAGCCTGCCGGGAAGTCGCCGGGCGGCGTGAAGGCGCTGGTGTAGCGAGGCGCGCTGCCGTTGGTCACACGGATGTTGTCGATGTCATAGGTGATCGCACCCGTATCGGTCGATCCGGAGCCGCCCACCAGGCAATTGCAACCCACGCCCGAACTACTGGCGAAGCCGCTGCCGCTGGCCGCCAGCTCGCCCTGAATCCACAGCTGCCACGTGTTGTCGGTCTTGACCGTCACGGCCCAGTGCACCTTTCCCGCGCCGTCGGGCGTATAGGCGTACTGCGTGAAGCTGCCGCTCGCGCCTACCCGGAAGGTGTACTGGTTGCCGGTGCTGTATTGGGAGAGGTGGAACAGCTCGTTCGCCGCGCCATCGCGCAGGATAAAGATCGGCGGCGTCTCGGTGGCGGCGGTCGTCGACGTCCGCTTCGTCCAGCCCTCGTAGGTCGCGGCGGCGCCGGATGCCCGCCCGAAGCGGCTGCCGGTCCACTGCAAGGGCACAGGTCCGCGGTGGACGCATCGCAGCGACGACGTGCCGAAGAGAGGCGCGGCCGTCGAGATGGCCATGCCGGTGCTGGCCGTCTTGTGGTCGGCGTTGGTGCTGCTGTCGGTGATCGTGGTCGATCCGTTGGCGCCCTCGAACTTCAGCAGCAGCGCCACGTCCGCGAAAGACGAGTCGGCCGGCGTCGCGCTGAAGCTGACCGGGTCCGTCCAGACCTTGCTGCAGTAGGCGCCCTCGCGCATGAAGACAACGTCGCCGAAGCCCAGCAGCGAGGTCGGCGTGCCGCTGACGATGCCTGTGCTGGAGTCAAGCGTCAGGCCGGGCGACAGGGTGCCGCTGTGCACGCTGTAGGTGTAGGGGCCGAGGCCGCCGCTGAAGTAGCCCCCCAGCGCCAGCGTGAACGGCGCGCCGACGTAGAGGGTCTGCGCCGGGATCGGCCCCGCGAAGGCCGCGGTGTAGGCAGTCACGGCATCGGCCGGGATGACCTGCGCGCGGGCCATGATCGTCGCGCGATAGGTCCACAGGCCGCCGTCTTCGGTGCAGTCGAGCAGGCCGTCTGGCAGGAAGCGGCACGTGTGGTCGAGGTTGCCGAACTCCGTGCGGATGGGCAGCGTGAACTCCAGGACGCCGCGCTCGAGCTCTTCGACGAACCACATCATGAAGCGGCGCGCGTCGCACGTGTCGAAGCGGAAGGTCACATCCCAGAAGACCGGCGTGTCGGTGCCCGTGGCCTCGGCGTAGCCGTAGCCGCGGCGTGGCTCGTGCATGGCGAAGGCGGCCGGCTGGCGGCGGCTCTTGCCGGCGCGGAGGATCGTTGCGAGGGCGAACGGGTAGGCGACGGGCACGGCGTCCTCACTGAGGCAGATGGACCCAGGCGCGGCGCGCAGGGTGTCGGGTCGCTGCGGCCGACTGCATCCGGCAAGCGCGCCGAGGATGGCGGCGCAGAGAAGGCGGCGGCGGGCGGGCGGCGTCGGAAGGCTCTCGGGCATGTGGGCAGGCCTCGGTGTTCAGGGCCTGCCTCAAGCTACGGAGAGGATTTCGGCGGATCAGCACATCTCGCCCGTTCGGGGGGCTGAAATCGTGGGGGGTGGGCGCGGCCATGCTCAGCCGTTGTTGCGAGGCTGCAGATTGGTGGAGCCGCTCAGGGCGCCCCAGAGGGGCCCGCGGCGCTCGCTGATCTGACTCGCGGCCTCGGCCAGCGTGAGCGTCATGGTGTTGCTCTGCTGGTCGAAGCTCTGCTGCTGGACCTGCACGGGGGCGCCCATGTTGTTGATGACGATGGTCGGCGCACCGCCGCCCACCTGCCCCGCTGGCGTCACGCGGCCGTCCTTCGTGGGCAGCATGTACTGGTTGCCGTTTGAGGCCGTGAACATCTCAGGCCGTCCGCCCTCGTTGACGCGGTACATGCTGCCGGCGCTGGTGGGGCCGCCGTACTGGCGGCCGCCGCCGAAGTTGATCCCGGCAATGCTGCTGATCACTGCAGTCCCGGCCGAGGCGATGGCAGCGTAGTTCGCCAGCTTCTGCGCCGGCGTGAGGGCCGTCGGGTCGGCCATGGCCTGCAAGATCGCCATGTTCAGCTTGAGCCCGGCGTCGGCGATGGCGAAGCCCTTGGACAGCACGAACAGCGCGCGGAAGGTGCCGCTCTGCTCGCCCGCGAACTGCTTGGCGAGGTCGGCCATGCCGCCGAACAGGCCCGCCGTCGCGCCCAGAAGCTGGCTCTGCGCCGCCATCCGGTCGAACTGCTGCTGCATCAGGATGGCGGTGATCTTCGACTGCGTGTCGCGTTCGAGCGAGACCTGGGCCTCGCTGTAGACCCTGGCGTTCTCCAGGTCCAGGGCCGCAGCCTCGGCCAGCATCGCCGACTTCCGCTGCAGCTCGAGTTCCAGGCGCGCGATGGGGTCGCCGCCGGCAATCACGTCCTGCGCCGTGGCCAGGTTGCGCTGGCGCTCGATCTCGCGGCGCCGCTCATCCTCGGCGGCCTTGTCCGCCTTGCGCTGCTCGTCGGCGTAGAACTTCTGCGTCAGGGCGTCCTGCTCGGCCTTGATGCGCTCCTCGCCGGCCAGCCCTTCCAGCTCGGCCTTCAGGCGCGCGTCGGCGGCCTTCTTCGCTTCCGCTGCGGCCTTCTTCGCCGCGTCGGGGTCGCCGGGCGTGGTCAGCTTGCCGGGCGCGGCGGTGGGCGTGAACCCTCGGTCTTCCACCCGGGCCTGGGCCCAGGCGTCGCGCATCTGCTCGCCCCAGGTCTTGCGGGCGGCCAGCGTCTTCTGATCGGCTGCGTCCAGCTTGGCACGGCTGGCCGTGATCTGCGCGTCGAGCTCGGCGCCGATCTGCCGGGCGCCGCTGATGTTGCCGCGCAGAACCTCGGTGTAGACCGCGCCGACGGCCGCCATGAACCGGCCGCTGCTCTCCAGGGCGAAGTACACGTTGCGGCCCAGGACCGAGATCGCCTGCCACGTGACGTCGGCCGCGTCGACCACGTAGGACAGCACCTCGCGGGTCTGCTCGGCCCAGGTCTTCACAGCCTGGCCGCGCGCCAGCTTCTCGGCCTCGCTGTTCGCGCCGCCGATCTGACCAGCCAGGGCGTCGAACACCTGGCCGAGGCCCTGCGTGACGCCGGTCAGCGCCGCGCTGTTCTGGGTGACGCCGTCGAGGCTTGTCACCAGGCGCCCGGCGGCGTCCTTCGTCACCGTGAAGGCGCCGGCCAGCGTCGGGCCCAGCTTCTCGAAGTCGGCGTTGATGCGCTCGGCGGCCTGCGACAGAGCGTTCGTGACGACGTCGGCGGTCAGTTTGCCGTCCTCGCCCAGCTTGCGCAGCGCGCCCACCGGCACGCCCAGGCTCTCGGCCAGCTGGCGCATCAGGTACGGCGCGTTCTCGGCGAGGCTGCGCAGCTCGTCACCCTGCAGGCGCCCGCTCCCCAGGGCCTGGCCGAACTGCTGCATCGCAGCGGCGGACTCCTGAGCGTTCGCGCCGCTGACCTTGACGGCCTTGGCCAGCAGGTCGGTGACGCGCAGCGTGTCGGCCTGGGTGCCTCCCATCTGCAGGATGGACTGGTTCAGGCGCGTGAAGACCTGGACATTCGCAGCGAGTGAGGTCTGCGTCTTGATGCTGATGGCCTGCAGCTCGGACAGCGCGGAGGTCGCCAGCTGCGTGCTGCCGGCGGCCACTTCCATGCGCGAGGCCAGCAGGCGCACCTCGTCGGCCACGTTCGCGGCCTTCACCATCGCCAGCGCGACGGCATAGACGGCGATGCCACGCGCGACCGCGGTCAGCTTGCCGCTGAAGTTGTCGAGTGCGCCGGTGGTGCGGCCCAGCTCGCGCTGCACCTCCCGCTGGCCACGGACCATCTGGCCCGTTTCGAGCGAGACGTCGTAGTAGATCCCGCCGACTTGCTCAGCCACCGCCCGCCCCCTTCCGCTTCTGCAGTCGCGCCATCAGCGCGTCGTATTCCTCGCGCGTCGGCACGTTGCGCTGCCGCTCTGCCGAGGCGTCCGGGAACTTCATGGCCAGCATGCGCTGGAGCTCGGTCATCGACAGCGCCTCGGCCTCGTCGCCGCTCAGGCCCAGGTGCACCCGGGCGGCGGTGATGAACTCGGCGGCGTCGAAGCGGTCGCTGTAGCGGCCCTCGCTGGCGCCGGCCTTGCCCGGCTTGGAGTCGCCCGCAATGCCGTGCTGCATCAGGTGGCGGGCGATGATCAGCAGCTCGCCGCGCGGCATCTCGCCGGGCACGTGCTGAAGGCCTCGGCCGTCGGGCGCACGCTCGACGTGGCCGATCAGCGGTGTGGCGTCTTCCTGGTCACACAGGGCCGCCAGGACGGCGGCAGCATCGACCGCAGGATCGGCAGCAGGAAGGCCCGCCGCCGTCGCAGGCGCGTGGCCCAGCAGCCGGCCGAAGATGGCGACGATCTCGCGCGGGTCAGCGAGCGCAGCGATCCGGCCGAGCGAGGGGCGGAATGTGAATTCAGCCCCATCGCTGGCCGTCGCTCGAACGAGACCGCATTCGACCAGCACGCCCGTAGCGTCAGAGGTCGAACAGCTGCGCGGTGAGGGTCGCCGCGCCGGTGATGTGCACCACGCCCTGGCAGTAGTGCTTGACCGTGCTCAGCAGCACCGCCTTGCTCGTGCCAGCCGGGACCGCGATGGCCAGGCCGCCGCTGACGTCCACGGAGCCGATGCCGGGCACAGAGACCGTCGTGCCGGTGCTGCCGTCGATGGTGGCCGTCAGCGCGCCGCCGGTCGTGTTGCGCAGCACCAGCAGCTGCTTCTTCTTGGCGTCGAAGGTGATCGTGTCGTCGGCCGACAGCGTCGTGATGGCGGCGGTGAACGCGCCGACTTGGGTGGCGTCGATGGAAGCGATGGCAGCCATGTGGTGGGCTCCTGGTGGTCAGAGGTTGCGGGATCAGGCCGGCGTGAAGGTGCACGCGCCGTTCGACATGGCGGTGATGCTCCAGGTCACGGCGTCGGCGTAGGGCGCGTCGTCGTCCCAGCCGCTGACGATGAACGGGCCCTCGATGACGCCGTCCGGGCCGGTGATGCGCAGCCAGGCCTTCGGCTGGTTCGCGGTCGCGCTGCCGGGGCTGTAGACGTGGGCCTTCAGCTCGGCCTGGTTGTGCACGGCGTCGGTGTAGCTGACGCCGTCGCCGCTCACCTCGACGGACTTGAAGGTGACGAGGTTGGTCTTCGTGAAGTCGGGCGACAGGTCGGCGGTCGTGTCGGCCGTCTCCCACTTCACGCTGGACTTCTTGCCGCGCATCATGCCCAGCACCTTGTAGGTCAGCGAGCCGCTGGTGGCGTCCTCGTCTGCGATGGCGAATTCGATGGCAACGTCGCGGCCAACATAAGCACCCATGATGGAATCCTCTCTTGTGGGTCAGTCTGTGATGGCCGCGATGGCGACCTCGAACATGGGCCGCCGGTCGGCGGTCGGGATGAAAACGGGCTCGGCCGGCTGAGCGAACACCAGGCCCTCGCCGCCGGCCTTCAGGGCTGCGACGACGGTGTCTGCGGCCTCGGCCGTCTCCAGCACATCGCCGCCGTCCATGCCGATCAGCGTCAGCGTGAACTGCGGCCGGCGCAGGATCTCGGCGCGGGCGCCGCCGACAGGGCGCAGCACGGCGAAGCGCGTGGTGTGCGGCAGTGCCTTGTCCACCCAGGCGCCGAACTGCAGCTCGTAGTCGGGCAGCAGCGGGGCCAGGAACTGGCGCAGGGCTTCGGCGGCGACCATCATGTGCGGATGGCCCCACGAAGGACGGCGCGGATGTTCGGCTCGGCGCGTTCGAAGCCCTTGCGCAGGAACTCCTTCTCGGCCGACGCGCGGCGGAAGGTCTGCGGGTTCTCCGGGTCGTGCACGGCGAGCGCGTATTCGGCCGTGTAGCCCACGGTCCCGACGATGCGCTCGCCGTCTTGCTCGACGCGGCGGTACTGGCTGTTCAGCAGCGTGCTCGTGTCGATGGGCGTCAGGGCAGCGGCTTCGCTGGCGCCGAGGATGAGCGCCTGCGTCATGCCACGCGCGGCGCGCTGCTGCACGGCTTCCACGAACTGCGGCAGGCGGTTGACGACGCGGGTGCGGCCCATCAGGCGGTCCCGATCTCGAAGTCGTCGGCCTTGCGGTCGAACACGTCGGCACCGCGCACCACGGAGCGCACTTCGACGGCGCCGGCGGCGATGGGGTCGGTGGCCGTGCTCGTGCCCAGCAGCACGCGGTCACCCTCGCGGATGGTCGAGCGCTCGGTGTAGAGCACCAGGTTCGAGGTGAACTCGTCGCCCTTGGCGTCGCGCATGCGGCGCGTGGTCACGCTGTAGTCGCACAGGAACCGCACCGGGGCGCCGAAGCCCAGGGCGCCGCCCCACGCTGCGCGGCTGGCTTGGGGCCAGTGCGTGGCGGCGGCGGTGTAAGACCAATTGGCCGAGGCTGACATGCTGCGGCATGCTAGGGACGCGGTCCCCAGCAGCCGATGCCCGTCAGAGGTTCGCCAGCTTCAGCCAGAGCGTGCGGTCGTCGACCTGGCCATCGGCGCCCGTCAGGCGCACGGTGAAGGGGTACTTCCGGCCCACCGCGTAGTCGGTCCCGGCGGTCAGGCCCGCGCGCAGCTGCATCGTCAGCGCCAGCACGTCGGCGCTGTAGGGGCTGCTCAGGCACTCAAGCGGGCTGTCGGCGATGATCTCGTGCGAGGCGTAGGTCGTGCCCATCTCGGCCAGCCAGTCGGCCAGCTCGAACGGGATCACGCGCTTGGCGTTCGTGTCGAAGAGCGCCCAGGGCTTCAGCGGGTTGTCGACGTTCCATGCTGCGCCGGTGGCCATGCTCAATCACTCCGCTCTGTAGGTCGTCGCGCCGGCATGGCCTGGCACGCGATAGGTGAACCCGCCTGCGGTCCCTGGCACGCGGTACGCCCATGCTGCGGAGAGGTCGGCGGGGAAGGCGCCAGCAGGCCCGGCCAGCGCCAGGGCTGCGTCGATCTCTGCGGCGATGCCCACCAGCAGGCGCTGCACGGCAGCAAGCGCGAAGGCCGTGTCGCTTTCCGTGGCCAGGCCGACCGGTGCCGACGTTCCAGCCGTGCGCGCGATGGCCTCGTCGGTCTCGACGGCCATGCCGACGGCGCGGATCTGGACGCTGACCAGCGCGAAGGCGCTGTCTGTCTCGGCTGCCACGCCGACGCCGCCGGGGATGAACGCTGCCAGCGCGAAGGCTTGCTCAGCCTCGGCAGCCAGCCCCACGGCGCGCGATTGCCGGCCTGCCAGCGCCTGGGCGGCTTCGGTCTCCGTGGCCAGGCCCGCGGCCTTGATCGCCAGCGAAGCCAGCGCGAGCGCCGTGTCCGCCTCCGTGGCCAGGCCGGTGGCGCGCAGCTGCAGCCCGGCCAGAGCGAGAGCCGCGTCCGTCTCCAGCGCGGTGCCGGCAGCAGTACCTGCAGCGCCGAACGTCGTCGTGAAGCTGGCGTCGCCTTCGTAGACCCCGGGCCCACCAGGCGCCCAGGTGTAGAGGCCGAAGGGGACCGTGTAGCTGCCGTCGGCCGCTCCGGTGTGCGACATGCCGCCGTCGTCGTTCGCGGCCAGCGTGCCCGAGCCGGGTAGAGAGCGGATGACCCAGGCGAACTCGGTGTTCTCGTCGCCTGGGTCGACGCAGGCCAGCAGTGGCGAGTCGAAGTCTCCGCCTGTGGCGAACTCATCCGGCCGGACGCCGAAGCGGCCGGTGCTGCTGAGGATGATGCGGCCTGTGTAGCCGCCCAACGGGATCATGTCGCCGTAATCCTGCCGGCGGCCACCAGAGCGCCGCCAGCTGTGACCGCCACGAAGATGTAGGTCGTCCCCGCCACCAGCGACGCGTGCGTCTTGCGCGTCAGGCGGCCGTCGCTGCCGGTGCTCTCGGTGTAGGCGAACAGCTGCGAGGCGAGCAGCACGTCGGTCGCCGCATAGACGCTCACGTTCAGCGCGGTGCTGGCGTAGATCGAGAAGTCGTCGACGTCCAGGCCGGTGCGCTGGCCGAACTCATAGGGCGCGGTGTTGAACGGCAGGCCGGCCAAGGTGACCAGGGCGAGAGCGGTATCCGTCTCGGTGGCCATGCCCAGGGCGCGGATCTGCTTGCCGGCCAGGGCCAGGGCGGTGTCCGTCTCGGTGGCAATGCCGGGGGCGGTGCCGCTCGATGTCTCCTTGAACACCAGCACGAGCATCGGCCCGGCGCTGCCGCCGCTCATGGTGGCCGTCTCGCCCGTGGCCGCGCCGGCGAAATACTTGTCCTGGTCGCCGTAGTACTGCTCGCTGGCGCGCAACGTCCAGCCACTGCCGGCGGTGAATGCAGGCGCGCCGTGCATGCGCGTGATCGCAAGGCCAGCGCCGGCCACGTTGAAGGCCGCGCTGGTCATCGAAGACCCGCCGCCGCCCGCAGTCGTCAGGGCGTAGACATCAACCGGCGAGGCCTGCGCGTCGAAGGTGTACTGGAGAAGATCCCACTCCCGTTGATCGGCCGTGTCCAGCGATCCGGCGTAGTTGATCGTGACCACATCGGCAGCGCCGCCAACGGCAGAGAGGCAGTAGAACGCCTGCACGTTGAAGCCGCTACCGGTATGGGAAGCCGACCCCGCCGGCACGAAGCTATCACCCGATGAGCTGTTGATTGAACCGACGGCCACCGGCGAACCGCCGGCGCCGATCCATCGGCCGATCAGCACCCGAAACGATCCTGCCGTGACGTTCTGCGCCGGCATGACCGTCGTGGTGTACGTGTCGGCGTCTGTCCAGACTCGCGCGGCGCGGTTGATGAACGTGAAGGACATGCCTCTTCCTTATGCGTCGAGCTTTGTCGCCCACCACTTGCTGCTGCCCGTTGGCAGCGTCAGGACGACGCCGTAGGTGGGCAGGTAGTGCAGCCGGTAGCGGATGGACGGGTTCGGGATAGACGACGTTGTGAGCGTCAGCTCGTCGCTCACGAAGGTGGTCAGGTGGACCCGATACAGCTTGTGCTTGTCGGTGGCGGGGTGCCACAAATAGGCATAGGTGCCGTCAGTGCAGATCGGCGCGGTTTCCATGCTTCCCGAAGGTGCCGGGCAGAGCGTGCCGGTGATGCTGGGGAAGTCCTTGACCCCGGTGGACTTGTTGACGCGCGTGATGGTGTTGTAGTGCGTGCCAGCGCCGCCGCCCGCGTCATAGCACCAGAACAGGTAAACGTAGGTGCCGTCCTGCACCATGTTCCCGTAGTAGGTCGATGACCCGTGCTTGGCCTCGATGACCTGCGTGTCGGGGTCAATCTTGTAGATACCCGGCCGCAGGTTGTCGCCGCCGTCGCCTGAGTTGATCGCCACCCACTGCTTGCCGGTGGCGGGGTCAGTGAGGGCGCAAGTGAGAGGCCCGAAGGCGTCGGTGTTGTTGCCGAAGCCCAGCGCCGTCATCTGCGGGCCGTAGGGGTTCGTCGGGACGACAGACTCCCACACGCCGGTGCTCAGGTTTGCGGCGCCGAACAGGTTGAAATGGTGCAGCAGCCGCCCACCGCTGACCGAGTTGGCCGCGTAGCTGTGCGTTGCCCGGCGCTGGCGCTCGGGGTTGATGTAAGCCGCGTCGGCGGGGTCCGTCAGGTCGGCCGCACTGCCGAAGTATTGAAGGCCCAGGCCGCTCGGGTAGACGATGGTCGCATTGGCCTGGCCGAGCGTGACCCACGCGGGCGGGTACTTTGAAGGCGGCGTCGGCGGCACCGGAATGCCGTATTCCAGCGTGACAGGGTTGAAGCTGTACACCCCATTCACTGACGAGTCAAAGTGACCGCCGGCGCTCAGGTACAGCATCCCCGTGGCGTCATCCATCGTCCACTCGCCGAATGCATCCACCAGCGCCGTGAACGGCGCCCCGGTGCTCAGGTAGCCGCTGCTGGGGCTGGTGTTTGCAGCGGCCCAAGCGCCGAAGGCCACGCTGTCGGCAATTTCTGTCCACTGCAACACGTTGATGCTGGACACCCAGGCTGGCGGCCCATCAAGGCCCGCGTACACCCCGCCGCCGCTCGACGCGCTGTAGGTAGTGGCTCGAGGCGTCGCCATCAGCCGCCCCGGGCCGCGTAGCGCGGCGCGTTGATTTCAGGCCCGGCAGCGCCCTTCAGGCGCACCCAGCCGCTCGGCAGGCGCAGCGCGACCATGATGCGCTCGGGAATGGCCACGGGCAGCATCGCGCGCCGGTAGAGGGCCTGCGCCGCCTCGGACTCGCCGCGCACCATGGCCCGCACGTCGGCCACTTCAGCCGCGGCGCCGGCCTGGGTCATGGTCAGCCGCCCGGCGATTGGGTTGGGGGCTGGCGCAGGATGAGCGTCAGCAGCTGCAGCATGAAGCTCTCCGACAGCCCGGAAGGCGTCGGCGCCGCCGCGTTTTCGCGCAGCGCAGCGGCCAGCGCATTGAGCGTGGTGTCCAGGCCGTCCCAGGCCGCCGACAGGGCGTCTAGAGTCGGCGCGGCTTGCGTCGCCAGACCGGCCACGAAAGCGTGGCAAAGCGCCTGCTGCTCAGCTTGTCGCGCGCGGATGAGCACATCGCACTCGCGCCACCAGTTGTTCATGCGCTCGCCGTAGGTGGCCGCGGGCTCGGCCGCCGGCTTCTCCGGCAGCACCAGGGGCGGCAGCGTCGGCGTCGTGGGCTGATCGAGGGGAGCCGGCATGCTCAGCTCGCCCGGTAGAAAACGCCGGTCGTCATCTGGATGTCGGCACCGCTCGGCGTCTGAGCGAAGTCGAACATCGTCAGCGGGATGACGGCGCTGTCGGCGTCGGCAGTCGCGTTGCGGTAGCAGACCGCGATCTTGCTGATCGCGTTGCCGCTGGCGGACGTCCACGTCACGGTGGGCAGCGACACGTCCATGCGGTCGTTGGTGTCGTCGGGCGCCGGGAAGGCGGCCAGGTCGGCAGCCACCAGAACCTTGCGGCCCATCGTGGTCTGCTCGTTCGTGGCGCCGGCGATCAGCGCCGCCAGGGTGTCGACGTCGATCAGCGTGGCGTCGGCCTCCAGGCCCGACGTTTCGATGGGCACCAGCACCAGGGCGCAGGTTGCCGGGTCGGCGCTCTTGACGCGCCGGTACAGCTCGGCCACGCGGCCCTTGGCGATGTTGAAGACGATGTTGGCCACGGTGGCGGTCCTTCAGGTGGTAAGGCCTCAGACCACCATCAGCACCGAGAGCGCCGAGGGATCAGGGCCGATGAGGGTGGCGGTGACGCCGGAGGTGTCCAGGGCGGCCAGGGAGCGCCGAAGCGCGCTGACTGCCTTGTCGGTCTTGTCGAAGCTGCGCGCGGCGCCGGAGGGCGCGCTCTGCGACTTGATGGTCCGGGCGAAGTCGCCGCCGACCACGATGGCGGCGGTCATCGCCTGGATTCGCGTGATGGTGGCCTCGCTGTAGCCGGCGTCGAGCATCGCAGGCTCCAGGGCCTCGATGTCGTCCAGCGCGGCCGTCAGCAGGAAGGCGGGGACCGCGACGCCCAGGACGGCGTCGAGGTACTCCTGCGCCTGGGCCGCGGTGATCACGGTCAGGCCTTCTTGCCGCCCTTCGCGGTGGCTTCGGCCAGCTTGGCGTTGGCTTCGGCCAGGGCCGTGGTGAGCGCCTCGACCTGGGCGGATGCGGCCTGCAGCAGCGCGCGGGCTTCGTCGCCGGCTTGCTTCTCGGCCTCCAGCAGGCTCTGCGCGATCTGCAGTTCCTCGCCGGCGTCGGCCTTGGGCGCTTCGGCCTTGGGCTCGACGGCGGGCGCCGGGGGCTCCCACACGTGCGAGGCCTCGGCGTCAGCGTCGGCAGGCTTGCACTTGCCGTTCGCCCAGCCGGGGATCTTGTCGCCCGGCAGTTCGACCACGGAGCCGACGGCGGCGCCCGCCGGCCAGGGCGCCTTCAGGTGGGTGACGGTGACCTTCATGGCTCAGGACGCCGTCAGGTGGGCGATGCTGGTCTGGCCGTTCGCGTCCACACGGAACTGCGGCGCAGCGGCCATCAGCACGCCGAAGACATAGTCGTCTTCCTGGTTCAGGCGCGTCTTCGGCCGCGTGACCATCGGCATCGCCGACAGGATCGAGCCCCAGTCGCCGGTGTCCAGGCCGGCCACGCCGATGATGTTGTCGGCGGGCACCTTGCTGGCCGGGATGATCTCGGCGATCTGCTCGATCTCCTTGAGGCGCATCAGGATCGTCTTCGGGTAGCCCGCCGTGAACTCGTTCAGCGAGGCGTAGGTCCAGTCGCTGTAGTTCAGGAAGACCGTGATCTTCCCGTAGGCGTTGTCGCCCACCAGCGCGTTGACCAGCTTCACGAACGCGGCCAGCCAGTTCGCACCGGTGGCGGTGCTGTTCAGGTCGAAGCCGTGGGTGTCGGTGTTGCGGTTCGGGTGGTTGCGCAGACCGTAGATCGTCGAGCCGCCCACCACCACCGAGGACAGGCCGTTCAGGACGATGTCCTCGGCCTTCTCGGCGACCTTGCGCTGCACGTTGGCGATGGACTCCACGTCGAGCTGGGTCTGGCCGTTGCGCACGACTTCCATCTGACGCCAGCCCATGCGGGCGAAGCCGTCGACGATGGGGATCGGCGTGCCCTCGTAGCTCACGACGGCCTGATCGGCGCTGCCTTCGCTGCGGCCGTCCATGCTGACGTGCGCTTCGCCGGAGTCGCTGACCTTCGGGAAGTAGCTGACCAGGTCGCCCAGGCCGACCGGCACGCTGTTGGCCAGCGCCAGGCGGTTGAAGACGGTCAGCACGTCGCGCTGGATGCGCGTGGCGCGGCCGTCGATGCGGCGCCAGGCGTCGATGGGCACCGGCGAGGCGTTGCCCACGAAGTCGGACGCCGCGGCGGCCAGCGCGGTCTGCTGGTGGTTGAACGCGGCGCGGGCCCGGTTGATGGCCTGCTCTTGTGCGGGGGTGAAGCGAAGCATGTTCGTGATCTCCGATCAGGCCTTGACGTAGGGCATGCAGAACTCGATGTCGCCCAGGTCGCCCGCGCTCTTGGCGCCAGCGAAGCGGCAGAAGCCGACGACGACGTTCGTCGAGGCGGCGCCGGCGGCGCGGCCGGCGGCGGCGACGGTCACCTCCTGGCCCCAGGTGTAGGTGGCGGCGGCCAGCGCGACCTGGTAGGTCTGGCCCGGCTCGATGACCGCAGCGACGCCGGTGTCGCCGCTGGCGTAGGCCGTCAGCAGCGGGTCGGTCGAGGTCAGGGCCTGGGCCGACGAGGCGTAGAAGTCACGGTCCAGCAGCAGGCGCAGATTCGGGCCGAAGGTCGTGGCGGCGGCGAAGGCCGTGGCCGACTCGGTGACGAAGGTGCACGGCAGCAGGGCCGCGCCGACGGTCTTGCTGCTGATCGTCTTGGGCTGGCGGTCGTTGGGACCGCGGTAGGCGCGAGAAGCCATGATTACTTCGCCTCCAGAAGTGCGTTGATCGAGTAGCTCTTGAACTCGTCGTCGGCGCTGCCGCCCGTCGAGCCGGGCAGCACCGGCGCGGCGCCGGCGTTGGCCTTCAGTTCCTTGCAGCGGGCCAGGCCCATCGCCTTGAAGTCGGCGGCGGTCAGAACCTTGCTGTTCGTGGCCAGCTCGGTCGCCAGCGTGTTCAGTTCGGCGTCGCGCGCCGCGTTGGCGGCCTGCTCGAACTCGGCCAGCTTGCCGTTCGCGGCGGCCAGCGCCTCGGTGTGCGGCTTGTTGACCAGCGCGTTGTACGCAGCCAGGAGCGCGGACTCGTCCAGGCCTTCGGTCTTGATGCCGGCTGCGTTCAGCGCGGCGAGGATCTTGTCCTTCATGGGGTCACGCTCCAGAGTGTTGGTGACGGTTTCGTACTCAGTCTTTCGACGCACTTGCTCAGCGGTCCCGGACCATGCTACGGAGCCATCCGAGCCCACCGAGTAGTCCTGCCGCCAGAGCTTCCCTTCGGCGTCAGCCCAGATGGCATAGCGCGCGAACACCTCGCACAGCCACGCACGGTCGGGAAGCGTCTTGTAGAGGCCGCTGCTGATCTGGTCGAAGCTCAGCTCGGAGCCGTTGCCCAGCAGCTTGCGCACCCAGCCGGTGAGGCCTTCGAAGCGGCGGTCCTCCGGCTCGACGTTGACCTGCACGGCCTCCACTTCCTCGGGCTGGCCGGCGGCATTCAGGAACATGCCGACGCCCTCTTCCGGCGTGCCGGCGCCGCGCTCGTTTAGCAGGATGGCGAGGTGGTCGTACTGCAGGCCGGTGGCGATGCGGTCGTACTTCTTGCCGCGGCTCTCGCCGTTGGCCTGGATCGGCTGCACGAAGAGGCCGGTGCTGACGTGGATCGGGTCGGCGTTGTTGCCGCTGATGGCGGCGTCCAGGCGCTCGACCAGCTTTGCGCCGTCCGGGTGCGCCTTGGCCTGGGCCTCGTTCACGACGACGTCGACCAGCGTCCGGCCGCCCTCGTGCCGGGCGTTGCGGCAGATCGCGCCGACGTAGGCGGTCAGCAGGGCATCGCCGTTCGTGGCGCTGATGTAGCGGCCCTCGGCGTCCTTCGGATGGCCGGCCGGGGCGGGCTTGCCGTTGAGGGTGGCCACGCCGTCGGCCAGCTGGTCGGCCGGGTACAGCATGCCGTTCATCACGATTCCATCGAGCGCCCCGCAGACGTTCTTGATCGTGTAGGTCGCGCCCGACTTGCTGACGTTCGCCGCGTTGACTGCGGAGAGGATGTGGATTCGCTTCTTGGCCATGGGCCCTCCTTAGATCGTGCAGCCCGGGTGGCTCTCGCGCTTCGCTTGCAGGTAGGCCTGGTGCCCGTCGTTCGGGTCCACGAACAGCCCGAGATAGCGCAACGAGTCACCCACCTTGATCTGGGCCTGCCACTTTCCTGCGCGCTTGTTCCACGTCACGCCGAGAAGGCCGCTGGAGCGGTTGTTGCGCTGTGGGCCGTGCAGGTTCTGAGCGTTCGTTCTGCGGTCTACGTCCCGCAGGTTCTGCAGCCGGTTGTCGGACTTCACCCCGTTGATGTGGTCAACCTCGCCGCGCGGCCACCGGCCGGTACTCAGCAGGATGGCGACGCGATGAACCGCGACGCGCCGCCTCGCCACGCTCAGGTAGCGGTAGCCGGTCCTGCTGTCTGCAGATCCGGCCTCGGCGCCTGCCGGGCACTTCGAGTTGCCGACCAGCCGGACAACGCGGCCGGTCTCGGGCTCGTAGCGGACATGCTTGGCCACTTCCTGGGCCGTGAGGGATTGGGTCATGCCGCGCGATGCTAGGAACGGGCAGAAAAAAGCCCCGGAGCCTTTCGACCCCGGGGCACACCCTTTCCTTCCGAGACAACTGCAGGCCGCCCAAGGCCGCAGCGAGGTGGATGCTACGAATCAGCTCGGCGAAGCGCCCTCTTGCCCGCTGGTGTTGCCGATGACCATCTGCCCAAGGTGCGCGACCTTGCCCAGGCTGGCACCTTTCTCGCGCAGCTCGATGCTGGTCTTGGCGACCTTGATCTCAGCGTTCAGGCTGTTGCTGATGGAGTCCAGGCCCTTGGCCATCGCTTCCACGTCCGTGGCGCTGATCTCCTTGCGGGCCAGCGCCAGCAGGCTGTTCGCCACGATGCGGCGCAAGTCGCCCTGTGTCGTCACCTCGCCCATGTCGCCCAGGGACTCGGTCAGTGTCTTTGCTGCTTTCATTTATCGCTTCCTTGAGTTGTCGCGCCAATCGATGCGCGGTTAGTTGCTCTCTCTTTAGGTCGATGATCTCGCCCGTTATCTGCTGCTTTGGAATTCGCATTTGCTTTACAAGAACCCCCGAAATCCAAACGTCGCTCAATGCTTCGCTGGCGCGCTTGGAGTGGCGCGCGGATTTCTCGCGCATCTTGTCTGGGTTGGCCTTCCTGTATCTACTCCATGCCGAGCGGGCCTTCTCTCTGTTGTTCTCAAGCCAATCCTTGTATCTTGCGTACGCGCACGTCTTGCAATCTGCGCAAAGTCCGAGAGCGCCACCTTTGCGCCGAGAAAACTCAGAGAGCGGCTTTGACTCTCCGCACCGCGTGCACACCTTCATAAGGTCAACCATCGCGGCCGCCTTGGTCTTTTGGCTTGCGCGACACGGTGACTTCGATAAGGTTTTCGCTGACCTTGCGCATCTCGGCCTTAACTCCGCGCAGGGCCTTGTCCATATGCACCGAGAACGTGATGCCCTGCCTGGGGCCGTCGATCATGTCCTGCAAGGCGAGATAGTGCTCGACCGCCGTCCGCATCACGTCACTCGACGTGGTGCCGGTCTTCTCAGCGTGCACGCGGACCCGTTCGAGTAGCTCGTCGGGCCAGTAGATGTTTGTTCGCTTCATGTGCCATAGCTTGGCACACGTTGAGCGACGGCGCAAGCCCTACCGCTTCGCCTTCGCCGACCGCTCCCACACCGCCAGCTCCTTCGCCATCGAGCGCTTGAGCGCGTCGGTCAGGATGGGCTTGCCGTCCTCGTCGAGCAGGCACTCGGTCGTGGCGCAGTGGCAGCGGTAGCGGTTGCCGTTGACCGCGTAGAACGCCTTCACCTGGGCCGACGTGTAGACCTTGCCGTTCCGGCTGGCGTGCCACGGTCGCGTCGTCGGGATCAGCGCCGAGGTCCACAGCAGGCCGATGCTCAGCCCGAACACCTCGCGCGCGTGGTCGGCCTCGGCCATCCGCGCCTGGCGCAGCGTGTCGGTGATGTCGGTCTGGCTGTAGAGCAGCGCCCGGCTGCGGCTCACGTCCAGCCGCTCCGCGATCTCGGCGCGCACGACGCGCGGGTTCTTCCCGTCCACCACCGCCCGGCCGATGATCTGCGACAGTTCGGCCCGCAGCTCAGCCGACAACCCGGTCCAGTGCTCGTAGCTCTTGACCTGCGCGATGCCCACCCGTGTGCGATAGGCCTCGCTGTAGACGATCTGTTCCAGGCTGCGCGCGGCGGCGTAGGCCGGCGACAGGTTGCCCAGGTTTGCGGCTGTCTGCGCGGTGCCCAGCTGCGCGGCCTCGGCATCGTAGGCGGCCCACCAGAAGGCATTCCCGGGGTCGCGGCCGGCGGTGATCCAACGGTCGAGCGCCTCCTGCAG
>ERZ724508.1107-NODE-1107-length-17019-cov-5.289849_pt1 | contig 17019 bp, 21 predicted proteins | sample MGYA00376041_ERZ724508 | MGnify/ENA primary metagenome ERZ724508 (study PRJEB28724, sample SAMN07190887) | wastewater metagenome | isolation source: effluent of sewage treatment plant in Hong Hong | place: USA: Christiansburg, Virginia | collected 2016-03-01 ...
ATCCTTCATTTGGTCGGTACTACAAAGTAGTTCTGACTCGATCGACTTGCCACTTCTTCATAAACCTTTATCATCTGCTTGTGGAGCTCACAGCTATCGTATTGACCCTGATTTTACAATAGCCTCGAATCACCGCAAAATCAAAAAGTTGTGAGAATTTATCAGACGGCAGTAGAAATGGACGATCCTTTCTCCTCAGACAATCAAACCAAAGATATTCAAGCCAAATGGAGTGCGAAACAACATCCGCTAACACCGAGGCTCTGGGCTCTCCCGTCCAGTTCATTGAACGCTCTTCAGATCAAGCACTGATTGATCATCAAGTCAGACTAGAACTCAAATCTGCTTATCCAGTGATTCGAGCTACCACTACCAAGCAACTACTCGAATGCCTGGTCTCCATCAAGTCCGAGGGGCACACCTCGGCTAAGAACGAGTTCCTCCGCTACAACAACGTTGATCTTATCTGTGTCATCGATGTGAGCGGAAGCATGAGCGGAGCAAAGATTGATCTGGTTCGTAAATCCCTGAACTATGTGCTGGCTAAGCTAAACTCGAAGGATCGGTTGGCGATCATTAAATTTGCCACGAAAGCTACTGTTTTATGCGAGTTTACATCTGCAAGCGAATCCGCCAAACTGAGCTGCATCATCAACAATCTCCAAGCTGAAGACTCAACTAACATCAAAGCAGGACTCGAACTGGCATATAATATGGTCCGCGATAATTTAAAGTCGAGCAACCTTCAGTGTGTTCTTTTACTGTCTGATGGGAGGGATATGGAGGGGTTCACCCCGGAAGGAGTAGTTGTCCAACTCGAAAACTATTTTGGAACAAGTAGACCTCCATTCACCATTCATTCGCTGGGATACGGAAGCGATCACGACCCCAAGATCATGAAGAAGGCTGCAAAGCTACAAGGAGGCAAGTTCCGCTTCGTTGAGAAAGATCAAGATCTAGACATTGTCGTTGCGAAGCTCTTGGGAGGGCTATTTTCAACGATCGCCAAAAGGATAACAGTTCGTATTGGAATCAACCCCTCTTTTCCACTTCAAGGAGGACGCATTATCAAAGTATACGGAGATTCAGTCATTGCAGATCCTTCCGGAGACTACATCATCCCCATTGTCCAGTACCGTGCCGGCAGTACAAATAGCTACGCAATTGAACTCGAGGTTCCTTCTTACGATCCACTTAACGACAAAATCTAGCTTAATAGGTCTTTGCCTGTACTCCAAGCCTCGGCTTAAATTGAGCAGCTTGATTCCAGTTTAGAGTCTGTGAGACTCGAAAGCAAGCTTGAGGTGAACATCCTTCATCCAAACGAGATCCTCAAAAAGGCTGCCCCAGAGGAAGAAGTACTGGAGTACCACAGCCGAGGAGCTGTACTTGAGATCATCAAAGCATGTGCGAGACTCATGGAAGAAGGAAATTCAGGGGAGGCGAAGACTGAGCTGCAGAGGGCTCATGAAATCCTCAATCGAGCACCCGCGACTGACAAAATCAGATAGCTACGATAGGACGTCAACCAAATGATCGAAAAGGCAACACAACGAGATTACCGAGGAGGTCATCGTTTCATGACATAGCGGGATGCCTTTTACGGAGATTGCGAGGAGGACAACTGGGGTGAATCAATGATGTGCTACGATATTCAGGTCGTCCGTCACAACGAGCGAAGACGCAAGTGATTCTACTTGGATACCGATATCTGGCTGTGAGTGTTTACATTAGAAATGCATAGGCATCGTCAAGCGTTTTGAGGATTCTTCTCCTAACTGATGACTGTTGCAGCTACGACAGTAATGTCGTCACTCTTTCCTTGCTGAGGATAATACAACCTTGCTTTTTTAGCCTTTTCGTGAAATGGGGACGAATAGTTCGTTGAAAGTGATCGCTTATATGCAGCTTTAGCAATACTCTCTGCAAGCTCCTTTTCGTTAGGAGAGTGGCGATTAACAAGCTCCAGCAGTTCACTCGGGTGTAGATTATCCCAAAGTCCATCGCTTCCAACCACAATGACATCACCAAGTGCCAGTTGGTGGGCGTAAGTCACCGCAAGCGATGGACTGTCGCCTTGCGTGCCTACTTGGTAAGGAAAGTTGAACTGCCTTTGCTGCTATGGGGCGTTGAAATATTCTTGATATTGATTCTTCGCAGCTGAGGGGCGGTAGATTGTATACGTGGAATCTCCAAGGTAGGCACTTCGAACAACACCAGTGGTGTCTTAAAGTGAAAGTACGCAGATTGTTGTCGTACCCATTTCACGATTTTTCTTGACTGCCTCTCCGATGAGCTTCTGTGGAAAGTTGACATAATCTTTCTGTGCGGTCTGGTTCAGGAACAGCTATCGCATGATCTTGCAGAGCTATTTTGAGTAGAGTCCAGGGTCAATACCATGCTCGGCCCAACCACCAACACCATCAGCCACTGCAAGAAGATTCTCATGTGTGTAGCAAGCATCTTCTCCACCCTTCGCAACTTTGTCGGGATGTGGAATCAAGAAAGAGCCATGGCGGAACCTATATTTAATTGAAGAGAAGGATCTCTGGAGTGTCTACAAACGGAGGAGACTCTTCATAAGTTTTAATAATGATTTGCAATGGATCAGTCATTCAGGCTTGATGGGTGGATCAAACTCGAAGTTGTAATCTCTAAACTCCAGTGTCTCAAGCAGGTTGTTGGGAATCGGTGAAGTTGTGCTTTTACTTATAAGGGTCGTAGAGGATGGTAGGGTTGGAGACTTGCTACGGGATTTGGCGGTACCTTTCTTGTTTTCAGGGAGCTGAGTCACAGCCTTCCCAGAAGGCTCAGCCTTAAACCTATTTCTGATATTCTAGGTCTTTGCTGCTGTCGGTGGTTTTTTTGGAGAGTGACACTTCTATTGCAAGGGCGATATAGGTTCCTCTTTGATTGTCACGATAAGAGGCTACCGACTCAAATGCTTGGCTTGAGTGTTTTTCATTTTATCGCCAGCATTCGAATTTTTGGCGATGCTCCCACTATCCGAGCGTACGGAAGAATCTCGACTTCCTTGCTCAGTCCAGAAGGGCTTAGCTTCGTCACCCTGAACAAACTTGCATTGCCGACCCGTAATTTATCTGCCCTTTTCAACCGGATTGAGAGTCGGCATATCACTTGTCATTTCGGGGATGAAATAATCGATGAGCATCTCTGGGTTCTTCCAGCGAAACTCCTGGTCGATGGAGACTATACTGGGCTGTGGTAGATCCCCGTTTCCTCTTTTGTTCCTGAATAGCAAATGCAATACCATTCAACGACAAAACAGCGGTCGCCTTCAATTGTCGTCAAGCCAAGGATGCGATCAACAGTATCTCCCCTATCGTAACTCCCGTTTTCAGCAATGTATTTCGACTCTGACTTTCGGTTGAGCATAGTAAGTAGCCTCAGGCTTGCCAATTTTGGTATTATATAGATGCAGTCAAACAATCAAAATGCAGGTAGCCAAACTCAGTGAAAACTCACTCTTCTCCTATTTTCCTCCACTGTGGCGTTCACCGAGCCGGGTAGTGTGAATCCGAGCTGATTTGAAAGTTCTACAGCCGATTTCTCGACCTATTCAAGTTCAGTAACACGTTTTCGGAGCCTTGAAATCTCCTTCTAGTAACGACTTCGAAGAGTGTGAAGCTGTTATTCGACTATCACTCGCTTTTTCTTCTCAATTTTTACAGTCTCCTCGTAATCTTGCTGTAATGCAGTCATTGTCCTCCTTGATTGGAGTGCTTTTGTCTCGGTTACTATTGAACCCGTCTAAACTTTAGTACTCCTCTCACAGTTCATGTACAACCGCTCAAGCTATTGAGACAGCGTATCCAGTTCACGTTTATATGTATCCCTCTCTCCTCTGACTCTTTCTTCGCGTTCTTTGAGTTGACAAAATTCCTCGATAATAGCCTCCTCTTCGCTAATGTTTCTTCGGCAACTGCTTGTACGGTAAGACTTATCCTGAAGTCCAAACACTTGTCGGATCTTCCTATTGGCTTCAGCAAGCTCGAAATTGTTACTCTCCAAGTCCGAAATTCTGCTAGCGCCATTCTCAATTTCGATGTACAGCCTCTCGTTCTCGAGTTTAGCATCCTATAGCTCGCTACGCATTGATCTGTGCTGCCTTTCCATGTCAACTAAACTCTGTCTTCCTTCTTCGGCCTCCTTTTCCTTCTTCTCGACCAGCTAAGTATAGCTCCTGATCTATTCTATCAACTGCGATGTTCGGCTTCTGGTTGCTTCATGCAATTCCTTTTCTTAATTGAGTTCGTGTTACGTCCTTACAAGATTCTCCTGCAGTTGTTGGATGTGGGATTGGAGAGACGAATGAGCTTCTTGCTCCTACTTATGCCTTCTCAACAATGCACTCGTCAGCCTCTCAACAGAGATGATCTCGCGAGTCACTAATCTATCGCGCTAGCTGTCTGCTTCATGATAGCGGCCTAACACTCCAAACGGCTGTTCATCTCCGTTCAGGATACTATTGAGGCTACTCGAAAGCCTGCCCAACCTGCCAGATAACCCCTCCAAAATATCTTTGGCACTGTTGCAACTCGATAACGAACAGTAACGTTCTGCCTTTTCCTTTTCGGTTTGCAACTATTTTTTTAGTCTTTCAATTCCTTCTCTCAGCTCTTTGTTTTCAGCTTGCAGTCCGGTTGTGACCTCCTTGACACGCTCAGTGGTGTATAGGTATTTGGCTTCCTCTTGTCGAATTTTCAATTCGATAGTCAAGCTTCCAAGCAGCGCCTCGCGTTCATAAAGTTCGAGCTCCAGGATGTTCAGCCTATTCTCGAGTCGTGACTTTTCAGTTGATAGTTGCTTCACAAGAGAACACGAGGATGGGTCTATGGACAGAGAAGTAGTCACTCGCTATTCACTTTGAGTTCTACTGTGGCAGGGTGGCTATGACCCGATTTGGATGCTCTCTGAGGTGAGCTAATGCAGGACTACTTTTCCCATGTAAAGACCGTTGGGACTTACTATGGGTAGATGTCGCTCAATCCGAGGGATGGGCTTGCCATTGCTCAGAACTCCATTGTTATTTAAGGGATCGATAGACAGACCGGCCACTTCGCTGCTTGAAGTCCACCGAAGCAGAATAACAAAGAAATCAAACCCCTCCTTGGTTCGATTGGCATGCTTCGAATAGATGAGACTGGCTGGGCTCACCGAGTAGACCCAATGAGCAACCGACCTCCCTTCTTTCCAAGCATGAACTTCCACGACTGTTCCCTCCTTAGCGGGCTGTACATCCTTTTTGAGTTCAAGTTCAACGACTTCTACGCGAGTGATATTCGTATTCATTGGAATGTGAAACCTTTGAATCATTTTGATGGTAGCTCATCAGCCTTGGCTCATTTTCGGAACTTAGAAATATCCGGCAACTCCTTGGTATTATCTTATACCGGTTGCTCGTCTTTCCTTGTGGTTATCTTCGTTTCAAGTTTGTCCACTTTCAAGTCGAAGTTTTACCATTCGGGACGTTCCTTATGGAATTTGTTACGGTTGTATCCAAGGAAGATGATTGCAAAGATGCTGAAGAGAATTCCCCATAAAGCTCCCCAAAGGGAAAGCCGAGCTATGCTTGTCTGGTACTGGAGCTGGACAACAGTCGACTGGGGCTTCAATAGGAACATCATTGAGAGGACGTTGAGTGGGTTGTAGTAAGTGACATTGGAATTAATATACTCAATGTGAGAATATTACAGCACCGAATAAACTGTTTCAGACCATCTTGTGAGATAGTTCGGGGAAATCTTATAGGTCACAAGCTCTAGGACGATGTTGACTCGGTTGTACAGATGCGGCACCAAGAAGAAGTTCATAAGGTCGTAGGCTATTGGAGGCACGTTGATTTCACCTGTGAGGAAATCAACCGTCTTGGCTTTCTCAAGAAACACAAATACACGGCCTCCAGATGTCATCAATTGAAGATCGCTCCATGTTGAGCAATTTCCACTAACATTGTTGCACAGGTTCACCTGAATCTTCGGATAGTAGGAAACCTGGCTGCTTAAGTACACCCCCTGCAGATGGACTGTGCTTGGGTTGACACAACTGAGGTTCTTATAAAAGGAGTTCAGCTGGCTCAACCAATCGGGTTGGCATTGGGCCATCGTCAAATTAGTACTGACGGAGTTACTCCCCAGCTTAACGTATGATTGTTGTAGGGTGAAGTTGAAGTAGCTGCTATTGCTGAGTGTTTGATTGAGGGTAGGACCATATATGAAGGCCAATGCAACTCCTGGCATCTGTATTGGCTACAATCAGGACGAGAAGGTACGTCATCGGGTAGCAGAACTGGATAACTGGTGATGGTTGGGCTGTTCTTGATCACAAACATGGTGAAGTCGTAACAGGTGTAAGCAATAAAGAGCAGTAACATAATGACTGTGCCTATCTTGCTGTTGCGGGTAGAGACAGGGAAACTCTCCGGCACTGGGATGTAGTTAAAGATGTCAATGCGATCGAGGAACCTTGGGAAGCACCTCTGATTTCTTCGGGCTTGCTGTGCTGACGGGTCCATGATAGCAACTTCAATTTTATAGAAATTCTTTTGTGAGGATGAGTTCTTGGGTACCTTCGCCTCATCGAATGCTTGGTACGATATATCGTCGTGTTTCGACTTGAACATTACATAGTACAGATAGCAGCTACAGAAGAGATCGGCCTCTTCTATCAACCTCCGGCTGTGTGAGAAATGTTCCATATAGTTCTACTCGTCGATTGGCTTCCGCTGAATTCATTTCCGGTTAAAGCCATAATGATCGAATGCATTGAATACTCATTCTCAATGAAAAGCTTTGTACTTACCGTGTCCCTCCTGCTGCTAACAAGTGCAGAGTTGATAAAGATCAACGGGTCTGATTACAGCTCGGTCAAGGTCTCCGGGCATGGTGACACTTACGATACACCCGACATTGCAAAGTTTTCATTGACTGTCAGAGAACTTAGAAACACTTCGAAGGAGGCAGCTGATGCCACTAACCAGAAGATGGCCAAGCTCCTGGACATCTTGGAGTCTAATGGCGTCAAGAAGGAAGAGTTCAAGACAACACGGATTACGATATCTCCCCGATACGACTACAAGAACGGTGAACAGGTGTTTCGTGGGCAGGAGGCATCTGAGTCCATCGAAGTCAAACTAAAAAACATCAATCCCGACGGACTGGCGATCGGTAAGCTAATCGACGATCTTGCTACTGTCGATAATATTGACCTTTCAGGGGTCAGTTTCGATCTTGCTGATAAAACCGAAAGCAGGAGGAAAGCGAGGGCCGAGGCTTTTGCAGATGCCAAGAAGAAAGCTCAACAATTTGCTGACTTAAGCGAGCTGAAGCTTGGTAAAGTAGAAACACTCGAGGACAACACATCCAATTACGCAGCGCCACTTTCTTTCGTTTACAGTGGTCCACCTCAGGCAGGGAGCAGCCAAACACAAGTTCCAGTGGGACAATACCAAACGTCCTCAGATATCAGCATAACATTCAGAATGCTGTGATGAGTATCAGACCTTTAATGTCTTCATCGTAAAGTGAGAAGCTTTTCCTCGTGGATTGTTGGTTATTGAAAAGCGCAACTATCGATTAGCATACTTCTCTACTCCCCGACTGCTAATGTAAAACGGCTGTTCTACACCTTTCTACAAATATCTTTTCATCATGGAGGCAAATATTAACGAAGAACTTAAGCGTTGTCTTCCCTACCACGACACCCCTCAAGAAAAAGCAAAGAGGGCGCAACTTTGGAACCAGATTGACGAAAACGCCAACGGCTATCTCAGCCTTGCCGAAGTCGACAAAGGACTCAGGGATGTTATTCGTATTCCTCAGCTGTTCGACGCTAAACCAGTCATCATGAGAGCCTTCCAATCGGCCAAGAACAGGACTACTGCCACGAACCCTCACGGAAAGGATTATATTACCAAATCGGAGTTCCGCTTCCTGCTCAGCTACATTCGCCAGTACTATGAGTATTGGATTGCCTTCGAGACAGTTGATAAGGAGGGAGACAGACGTATTTCATTCCAAGAGTTCGTAAAGGCCGTCCCCACTATGAAGCGATGGCATCTTCGTATCGACCACCCAGAAGCAACCTTCCAGGAAATCGACAAGAACGGAGGAGGCTACATTCTGTTTGATGAGTTCTGCCAATGGGCTATCCACTCCCATCTCAACGTGGAAGGCTACGAAGGCGAGGACTTGCTATGATCTGGTTAATCCCCACAGAATTGCGTAGTTAAATAAATTCTGCAGTATCAGGCTGGTTCACTTGTACGAATGACTGCCTTCTGCAGTCGAAGGAGTCCGGTTGAGTGGATTGGTTCTGCTGTTTGGTTCAAGACCTTGATCAAAGCAGCAAAATATTCCTTGTTTCCATCAGACTCCGCAACACATGCTTCCAAGGACACCCAGAAATGCTCATTTGACTTCACTTCTTTGAGGAACTCTATCTCATCGAAGCGTAGATTGCCGAGGGCAACCAATAAGTACTTCAAGCTGCGCAGAGAAACCTATTTGGCATCCTTTTTAATGAGGTTGATGATCTCTTCCACCAGGCCGAGGTCCTTATACCTCGTTTTCGAGTAGTAGAACAATATTCTGATAAGCTGTTCAGGCCCGAACTGGTTGAGGTTATGTTCCACCAACTTGATGATTCGTTCGAGTGCATTCGCAGTATACACTAAATTGCTCTTGGCGATTATCTCAAACAGTCGGAGCAGGTTCGACTCATTCTTTCTAGGTAAGCAGCCTTCATAGCAGTCTATCATCCCCAGCCATTTCCTGAAGTTGGTGTAGAAGAATTCGTATGGCATTGCCTTTGAGTCTTCCAGATAAGCCATTGACAGGAGGACCTCATCCAGCGCCAGAGTTCGATGGCTTTGTTGTACAACGATTTTCAGGTTCTATAAAAACTCTTCATTGTAGAGGCGTAGGCTTTTTGCAATGCGGACTACTTTCATTTTGCTGCGAACGTCAAACTCTCTCAGATTATCGGTAAATCTTTCCAAAAAGATTTTGAAGGCTTCTCTAACGAGTTCCACCTCTTCCTCACCCTCCTTATCAAGAAGTTCGGAGAAGCCAAACAGCAACTTCAGGCTTGTGTCGATGACGAAGTAGTAGATGCTGAAATCGATTGACTGCTCTTTCTTGAAGTACTGTTTTACTTCGGTGAAGTAGAGCTCCTTGAGGAAAAGAGATGGCTGAGACGGTAAGTACTTGCACAGGAAGATCTCCACTAAGGAACGTTGTTATTTTGCAGGGCATTTCCTCATGAATAGAGCAATCTTTTGGAGATGCTCAACATCTTCTGGTTTGTCAGTCATGTTGTTGTAGACAGATTCGAGCGCCACATGATAGCTTATCAGAGAAGGAGATGTGGTCAGTAGTTTTAGAGCGGCTTTGGGTTAAAGTTTGCTGTCTGATGCCAGAGCCAGCTCCTCGAAGGAACGGAACTTAGCAAAGTACCGGAGCACCCTCCGGATAAGCATTTAATAAGTATAGAAGGATGCAACGATTTCCAGGGAATAGAGAAGTTGGCACGCATCAAAACTCCCAGTGCGTCAGACTTGCCAAGAGGTACTGATGTACTCAAGAGCCATCTGCATTAAACTGAGCTTACGTAAACGTTGGTAATGATACGAGCCTCGACTCCAGTATTGTCTATGCAGGCTTCTACAAAGTGGTCGATTAGCTTGATGTTAGCGTAAGCATGCCTTATCCTGGCGTGTAGCACAACGAATATTAGAACTGGAAGCAAATTGTCCATCGTGTCGAGCTGGACTTCTCCGCAGTGGTAGCTCAAGCAGCACTCTTGAATCAGCTGGTAGGCACGTGTTAGGCATCTAAGCTTTGAAGTCGGGTCCTCGAACGACGATAATCTCTCGAACTCATCAACTGCACTCTGGTAAGGGTTCGTTTGTGAATTGGGTGAATGGTTAATTGTACTGGCCTCTACCTTATTTGATTGTAGATCCTGATCACAGAGTTGGTAAGTTTTATCGACTTCAAGGTAGGAGAAGCACTCCCGTATTGAGCACTTGTCAATAACAACCTTTCTTTTCTATTGGTAGGCCACCTCCGCTACTGTGTATAAGGCGACATACTGCTCAAATATTCCTGAGTCTCTGAATAGGATCTTGTCGAGCTCATACGCTGTTACATCTATGTACCTGCCCAGCCTCCCTTCGTTGTTTCTGATTATCTCCAAAGCCGAATCTCTTTATGCAATCACCTTTTGGAATGCCTTGTGCAGCTCCACTTCCGTGCGAATTGCTGATTTGGTTATTATCTTGCTCAGAGCACCAAGCCGTTCCCTTTCAATTGACAAACAGGCTTCAATACACTCTTCCCCGTCCAACTCTACGTGATTGTTCAACCATAATTGGCTGCTGAGCTATCGGATGAAGTCGAAGAACTAACAAAGACTCTGTGTTATGACAATATTTACTCCTTCGACGAGAGTTATCTTGAGGTGGTTCGTCTCCACTTGAAGTTGAATCACCAAACACTGTCTTACGCTGAGGCAAAGAAGCTCCAACAGGCCTTTGTTGTGCTTCCTTTTCAAAGTTAGGATGTTTGCTACTGTTGAACTGTTAAATTCTTTCCCGTTGTGTAGTACAAACAGCCTTTCCCTCGCAAATTTTTAGGCAAAGAGTAATATCGGTTCTTTTACTATTCTTTTGGAAAGCAAAAGAAGTACTGAAGTCTCTTCCCTTTGCTCAGTCGAACAGAAAGTGCTCGCTCCTTGAGAATTCTCCTTTGCATCATCAGCTTCCCTTTCTGCAACCTACGAGAGTTTTCCCTACGCTAGAATGAGTTATCCTTTATCGCCTTTGAAAGAATCTAGTTTCTGAATGATCGTAGTCTCCTCTACGATACTATCTAACCTTGCAATGATGGTCTTCTCTTCCAGGACGCTATCTAACCTTCGAATTAAGGAGTCCTGCTGAGATTGCCCGTCTGACCTGCCACATGATTGAAGTGCTAAGCTTCCATACTTCTCCGAGGATTCATTTTATGTCGACTACAACTCTTTTCCTCTGCCGTGAATCTTTGTTGTTCTCGGTCCATTCACAACTCCGAGCTTTTCGGAACCAGTCGATTCGGTCGAGCATCTCCTTTCCTCATTATGGATGAGCTCGGAACGGCTTTATTGAGGACGATCTATCTTGTTTCTCGCAAACTCATCTCCCTCACTTATCAACCTGGCTGAATCTATACTGACCACAGTCTGTTCGGATATGCTGCGAGCTGATGATAGTTGTTGGGCTTGGCTTGCCACTTCGTACACAATTTGCAGGTTGTTGTTCACAATGTCTGAAAGACTGGGGGCTGATATGCCATCGATGCCTGCTTCTGCTTCCTCGACTTGGAAAGCCCTCTGAGAAATGCACTCTGTCATTTAAAACCGAACCTTATAGACTCGATAATAGAACTCCGAGAGAAATTGATTGCTACCATTCCGGGAAAATCTTACTCTCGGTTGAGTAAAGTCAGAAGAAGCCACCATGGAACGGTGTTTGAAGTACTTAATATCCACTTCATATAAATTGAGAGGATGTTGTTACTTTGGATGATCTACGCTTTCTTTGGGCTCGCTGTCAAATAGGTTTCTTCTTCCAGCTGTGTGGAGACTGCCAAGACCACTTTCAATCAAATTGGGCTGTCCTATTGTGCTGAAGCCGGTGTGTATACTGCTCCAATACAACTGGGCACCCCGAGGCAATCTCTTAATGTCGCAATTACCCTCGACAATACTCTGCTTATCGTTGCAACACCATCGTGTACTGGCCAGTGTCCCAGACCAGCTTTCAGACCTGACGAATCATAAACCTTCGTTCCAGGAACGGTAACCTATAACTACACTCAATCACAAGTCACTCCGTTCTTCTACTCTGCCTATGGGACGATTGGTTGGGATATGAGTTCCTTTGAGAATAGTTCACTTCTAGCCTAAAATGTGACCACACTTTGGGTCAATCAAATATCATCTAACGTTACTACCATGCCTTACGACGGAACTTGGGGATTGGGCACTGTCGCGACCTACAACGGCTTACAAATATAGAACTATTTTCAGGAGTTGTTCGGCAACATGACAGTGTTCTCGATTCAGTTGTCAGGTCAGTATGGAGAGTCAGTGATCTACTACAACAGCATTCCCAGCAATATCCTCAATACCTCCATAAATGTTACCGTGGAACCTTCCTTCCAAAACACTAACCAGTGGGTACGAAATGACTAATTCAGGGCTTCTATGCACTCAACATCGAGACAAACACAACGCAGCAAGGCATAACTTCCATAGAGGGGGTTACAAGCAGTACCTATGTGACAATTTCAACTTCCCTTCCATACATCTACCTTAATCCGCAGCTCTACAACTATCTCATGACTAACTACTTCCAGCCAGTGTGTACACTCAACCAAGACGATCTTTGGAGCTGTCCGTGTGGCAATCTCTCAATGTATCCCGAACTTATATTTACATCTCTTGAGGTCTCGATCAACCTCTCGCCAACATTTTACTTGAACCAAACTGGCGATGTCGTTGGCACATGCCTATTGATGCTCACAGTGAATTCAGATACGTCGTCGTCGTTCGTCCCAAATATACTTGGAACTATGGTGATGGAAAAGATGGTTGTGACTTTCTACCCCCAGCAGAACATTATGTCATTTTCGAAGTACTACGATATAGTATCTTAGCAACTACAACAAGGTGTACGTGATCGGTAGAAACACTGCAACTTTCATCAATGCGGGAGAAATTGTGGCACTTATCTTGGTCGCATTCCTGTTTCTCATGAGCATCGTTATCCCAGTTGCCCTGTTTATGACACGCAATACCTGGTCGACACAAGAGTCAGCATACAACCTGATCTAGATGTGATGGATATGATATTCCTCCTCGAACAATATCACTCATTGTTTGATTTGTAATACCCAGGGATTTCTGCAAACATGTGCCAATGAAGCGATTGTTGTGCAGTCCTATTGACCGACTAATGCAGTATATGGCTGCGTCCTCTGGCGATTATGAAAGACTATCATACCCAAGGAAAGTTGGGATCCTGACTCTTGAATAGGTAATTCTTGTTCCTATTGTACACCTGAACCTTACTTCTATGGCTCTTAATAATATTTATGAAAACAGCAATCCTGTTCGTGTTGGCGATCGCGCTGGGCTCAGCATTCAAGATCAGTACACTCGCTCCTGAGGCCTATATCAACTGGCCGTTCTCCATCTGCTAAGTCGGGCCTTGGACTTTAGCTGAAGTCCTCCTTGATCAGCGTCCATCTAAGAACATCAACTTGACCGCGATCGCTGTAAAGACTTCTTACTAATGCAGTTGGGCAAGACCACCATCGACGTGAATTTCAACCACGTCAACTTCGAAGGCAAGATAAACGGAGTGAGTACCTACAACGAGACTCTGCCAGATGAGTATAGCGTAAAGGCTGGAGGTCTCATGGGCATCAAACATACTTACAATATCCCGATTTCCGCTCCTTCTGGCACCTATGTCAATTCCTATTGGTTCAAGGGGGCCGAAGGCTAACCACTTGGATGTTTCTCCTACACGTTCACGATATGATTCAGCGCATAAGACAAAGCGATATGTAATGTCACTTTTTCTTTCTTAAGAAGTCCCTCCCCGATTCATGACAAAGGTGCACATCTTCCTGGTTGCATGCCATTAAATTGATCGTATCGTCAGGCTCCGCTTGTTTATACAAATGCACCAATATCTCGAGAGTAACATGAACCCCCTTATCGTGTTCTCGAGGTCCTGATCTGCAAACTGGTTGAAGCTGGAATATGCTTCCAAATAATTATATATCTATGAAAACAGCAATTCTGCTTGTATTGGCGATCGCTCTTGGCTCAGCATTCAAGATCAGCACACTCGCTCCGAAGACCTATATCAACTGGCCATACGCCATCTGCTAAGTCGGGCCTTGGAATTTGGCTGGATTGCTCCTTGAGCAACATCCATCCAAGAACATCAACTTGACGGCGATCGCTGTAACGACTTCTAACTAATGCAGTTGGGCAAGACCACTACCGATGTCAACTTTGATCACGTCGACTTCGAAGGCAAGATCAACGGAGTCAGCACCCAAAACGAAACTCTCCCCTACGAAGCGAGCTTGACCACTGGAAGCATTATGGGTGTCAAGCATACTTATCACATCCCAATCTCCGCTCCTTCTGGCATCTATGTCAATTCGTATTGGTTCAAGGGGACTGGGGACGAATCACTGGGATGCTTATCCTACACGTTCACGATTTGAATAAAACATAATACAAAGCGGTATGTAATGTCACTTTTCCTTTCCTAAGAAGTCCCCTTCCCGATACATGGCATTGATTTGACCTGCGTACATCTTCCTGGCTGCATGCCGCTGGAACTTCATCGTGCTTGTAAGCAGTCCCTTGGCTTGAAATGATACTGGCTCAAGATATACATTTCTTGGTCGTTAGAAAGTGGCCAAGCCTTCTTCCTTGGCAAAACCGTCCAGCTGGATAAGCAGTTGCTTTCTTATCCGTGGGTGAGTGCACAGATATTCAAATTTTCCTTTGATCTCGAATTATTTTCCCATCGATTAAATCACCTCTTGCTTGGGGACGATGATCGCGATGCAGAAGCTTTGGTTAGAATCTCCATGCAGGAATATCTCAGCAACTTCTGGTCTCTTGGAGTAAACCAACTCAATTTCTTCCACAACAATGTATTCACCTTGTTGGAGCTTAAAAATATTTTTCTTCCTGTCAATTATCTTCAGGGCTCCGTTTCCTGGCACGAATGCACCTACGTCTCCCGAGTGGAACCAACCATCCTTATCCAAGGCTTCTTTTGTTTTCTCAGGATCTTTGTAATAGCCTAGGAATATTCCGGGACCACGAAAGCAAACTTCGCCTCTTGGCTGGGGTTGTCCCTTTTCGTCTCTGTCCATGTGAGTGTAACCCATTTCGGGGATGTCCTCGAGCTTGATTTACACATTTGACTAAATAATAGAGGAAGGATACCGTTGGTCCTCCGACATTGCCAGTTGCCGGGTCATTTGCGTCAGTAATACAACTTCCGCCAGTGCACTCAGTTAATCCATACCCTTGAAGAACAGGACAAGACGCAATGATCTTAATGAACGAATGAACATGCGGTAGAATAGGTGCACTCCCTGTCAGCATAAACCTTACTCGACCCCCCATCAAAGCCTTCGTCTTATCAAACACCAGCTTATCGTAAAGCCAGTGCCTGTATTCGCCTTTTGAATTAACATTTTCCAGTTTTGCTGAGAGACTAGCCTCAAGGATAGATTTTGAGCATCCCTTTGCCTGTTGAAACCTCTCCTTAACTTTCTCGTATACTTTGGTGTAAAATCGCGGTACACTGCAGAACATCGTTGGACGAACGAGTTAGATATCTTCTGTCAGCTTTTCAACGTTCCCCGAGTAGAAGCTAAGTAACAACTATCTTACCAAATTGATGCCCCAACTGCGAGCATATTGTAGGTGGACATCCGTTCCAGAATGTGAGACAACGGGAGATAAGAGAGGTACACATCGGATGCGAATAGCTTTGCTTGTGTGTTGTGTTCCACCACCCCGCACACAGACGCAAAGTTGCGATGACTTAACATCACTGCTTTAACCTGTCCGGTGGTTCCACTTGTATAGGAGAACGTCGAACATTATTCAGGTTTGACATTAACGTACTCTACCCGTTTCATGCTTCCCTTTTCGATCAAAGTTTCGAATGACAGTAGTGTAATTTTGCGGGATTTGTAAGCGTTAATTAGTTCTGGAGATGGCCGACCAAACTGAATCACAGTCCTAAGTTTGGCGAGCTTGGTAACCTTGACGAGAGTATTGCAGCAAGCCTCCGAGCAGAAGAGAACCTGAATCCCAGAGTGGTTGAGCGCGTAAGTTAGGGCTTCGGTGTTTAGAGTTTCATAAAGTGGAACTGATGTGAGCCCAAACATACAGCAGGCTATATCGACTAGTAGCCAGTCTGCACAGTTCTTCGAGTAGATTCCGACCAACCTCATCTTCAGCCCAGGAACCTCTTCGCTGGTCGGTGAAAGATTGAACTCGTTTATCGCAGCACCGAGAGCATTTACTTTCTGTTTAACTTCGCTATAGGTTTCATAAGCGATAGACTTTTGACCGTTGAGGCTGTGGACAATCGTTCCTAAGTCAAAGAAAACACTACCGAGACAGGTATTATCAGAGAAGTTGTGAAAGCTCGCTTCGAATATTTGCTTCATCGTTTGTAGACCGTTGGATGGACAATCACGCAATCCATCGATACACCGGGGATGTCTACGGACCTTAGTAGAGTTCGCCGGTTGAGGTTGATTAGGAACTTCGACTGAATAGACGATCGCTGGCTTCCCACCCATCGAGTTTAGTTTTTTGTGAATAATATTCAGAACTGACACCGGAATTAGTGGAGATGATGCTAGTAAATGGTTTATTAATAACGACCCAACACTACGAAAGAACGCCCCTTTGAAGAAACTGAGCTCCATCGAAACGGGAGCGCAGTGCCACAGAGTTGTCACCGACATGCTGCTGCTTGGGCGTGAACAGCCTTTGTTTGCTTCAACGTGTCAATCTGCGCAAAAAAGCGGGCGTTTCTGCGCGTTCTACGCTCCGCACAAATATCGGATTTACGAAAGATGGTTCGCTGCGGAGTCGGGAACAATAATGTTTCTGTTTCTCTGTTCCGTGCCAGCAGAATTGATCTCCAAACACCGATACTATACACCTCTGGTCAATAGTTCAAGCTAAATGGATTGCAATTAATAATCATCGGCATTCACTTGCAGCAGGCTTCTTTTGAACTCGTAAATTATTTCTTCGGCTACGCCCACTACTGCCAGCCTTTATCCATGTCGTACGGGCAGTCTTCGCAGCAGGAACCTCCTTTCTCCATCGCAAGCTAACCAACTCCACCAGCTTCTTATTCGATCGAGCTTTAGCGCAAACAAGGATATG
>ERZ724508.1109-NODE-1109-length-16968-cov-6.506711_pt1 | contig 16968 bp, 22 predicted proteins | sample MGYA00376041_ERZ724508 | MGnify/ENA primary metagenome ERZ724508 (study PRJEB28724, sample SAMN07190887) | wastewater metagenome | isolation source: effluent of sewage treatment plant in Hong Hong | place: USA: Christiansburg, Virginia | collected 2016-03-01 ...
GAGACCACACAGTTCGAGCACTACAAGATCGTCTGACCGCTTTAATCTATCAACCATTTGATTGATTCCAATGCAAATACCAATTCTACTATGCAACCTCGTACACCCCAAACCCTTCCACATCTATTACATACCCTCAGACCCTAGACCCGCCCTGTCAATATTCAATTCAAACATCAATCACAATAGCTATGGCGCCATTTAGCTGCAGTTATAATTGCTCTATTCTCATCCCCAATTTCTTTCTTACAGATGTAACAGTTAAATATGGGGGATTTGCAATGGGGGCACGTTGTCCCGCCAACTAATATCCATTTCTTAAGCTCAGATTCCAGAACACTTTTACGACAACACCCTGTTTCAATCATGTCATCCCAATCAGTGTATCCCTGATTCTGTCCGTTGTAAGTTGTATAGGAGATGAAGCACTCAGGTTTATTTTCCATTTTATTGTACTAATTATATTATTATAGAATTCCCTTGACGCCTTGCCGTTTGAAAGCAGTCCTATCTGGATGGATGGCTGCACTTCCCCTCATGTATCCTATCGTTCATAGTGTTACTTTTGATAGTACAAATAATAGCGTTTGCTAGGTTTCGAACCCGACTTTTAAAAAATTCTGGTTTGAGGAGTAACGTTGTATTAGCTTGAGAAGGTATGTTCCGCATTTAAACCAACTGACGAGGCATAAGTGCTACTCTGACGAAAGCAACTCGGGGCCGCTACAAAGCCGAACTGACACGGGCTCAAAACTGTTAACAATTTACTCTGTTCTATTTTGACAATCAACCAATCGACAGTGCGAATATAACTCATCAATCCAAGTAGCAGTCAATGCATTTGATCCTCGAAGCGTCTACTCCCTCCAAACATTACGGGTGCATCCTGAAAACTAGTTTGCACTTCTTGCACGGCACATTCACATCGGCTCGCCGCGTGATAGTGGTGTTTAAACACTGCAAACAAAACAGCGGGTGTTTATCGTGACGTTGCTTTATGCTGCGCTTCGCCTACACCAAGTCCAACCTTTCAGCCTTCGTCCAGCATCTCAACTCGTCAGCCCATCTCCTGACGCCGTCGATGCGGCACTTCTCAAACTCCCGCCTGCACATAGGGCATCTGAAATAATCCTCCTCTTCATGACGGAGGTTGTCACGCAGACATTTTTTATGGAGCCGATGCTTGCAGGGGAGAACTGCGATTTTGCATGTTAGTTTTTAATAGCAGATGAAGCAATCGTCTTTACCGACCAAATCATGAACTGTGGCCAGTGGTTGTTGGTTGACTTCCATGAAAATGATTATAGATTCTGAATTTTGATCGCCTGATAAAAAGGCTTGTTGGAGACATGAGAATTGATCAGAAGCAGTTGAGTTGGATACTCGCAAGCCATTGCCACTTTGGTGTTGGCCTTGCTGTACTCTCTCAGATCCCAGACCCTCGGGCTTGCAGCTCCTGAACTGTGCCGGAAATCGAACCCTTTTCATGTTTCTTGAATTCGTAATTAAAAAGTGAAATTAGTCAACATCTCCTCTATAATATTTATTCAATCGGCCATCATGGTAACCCCAATTAGGGTATTCTGTCTCAGTACGACATGTAATCATTTAATATCAATTCGATGCGCATTGAGATCCGGGTAATTCTGTCAATGCGCCAACATGGTGCAAGCTGCCATCTGCTGATACTGGACAACCGCACTCATATCCTGCTCGACTGTGGCATCAACGCTAATCTCGACTTCTCGCAATACCGCGCAAACGAAAAGATCCTCTCCAAGGTGGAGATAGTCCTCATAACCCATCCGTCGCTGGCCTACCTTGGAGCTCTGCCTTTCCTCTTAGAGGAGTTCAACATCTCCCCGAAGGTGTACGCAACACAGCCAGTTATCATCCTTGGTCCCTTGAACATCCACGAGGCAATGCTCAATCAACGATATGAGAAGTACAATACTGAGGTACTACGGCGCATCTACAGCCGGTTTGAAAGCGTCATCTCAGTCAAGCCTTTGCAGAGAAAAAGATTCGAGCTGGAGCCTGGTACCGGACTCGCGCGCCCCGAAAAGGAGGGAGACAATCCACACCACCATAGCATTCACCTGATCTGCTATCAGTCGGGTAGTGAGATCGGCGCGGTGTGCTGGCGCATCAGCTACTGCATGTTTAGCTGTGTGTACTTAGTTGGCTACAGCAACTATAAGCAGTACCACATGGAGGGGATGGACCTCGATAGTCTCATAGCACGCAAGACTGACATCCTCATCACTGACTGCTACACCAATGACCGATAGTTGAAGGGTCTTATACGTCGGTAGGCAATGAAGGACCTCATCATGGAAAAAATTCAAGGCCAGCTAAGGTACCCGGATGGCCGCAGACTCATCTTTAGTTGCTCGCCCAATGAACGGTTGGTTGAATTGATGAGCATTCTCACTCAGCTCTCCAGTGAACGTGCCTTTGAGGGTCGGGTGGACATGGTCCACTACAGTTCAAGCTACCAGCAGCTGATTCGAAGCCAGACAGACTACAAAATCGTCGACGAACCTAACAACGACGACGATTAGGAGCAGAAGGTGATCCAACCACCGCCTCAGCAGACGTCTATATTCGACAAGGACTTTAACTTTAGCAAGAAACTGCAAAACCGGATTTGTATCACTACTTCTGGTGCTTGCAGGCCTGACGCATTGCTCTGGAGTGAGCTGATTAAGCTAGGTGAGGAGAGCAGGCTTATTCGGTTGGGGTAGGACAGGACTATGAGGTATCTACCCAAGCCTTTTGAGGATTTACAGGCAATCTTCAGCCAACCCATTGTCAAGACTGAACCTATGGCCATTGAGGAGAGGAAAGAAGAGTCACCCGTTGCCCCACCCCCTGTGAAAATCGAAGCCAAGAACATCATGAGTGGACAGTATATCCACTGCTTCAGCTTCCCTCGATTTGTGGGAAGGCATAACCAACATCCCTAATACGATTCTTACGGAGAGCACTACGAAGCTGACTTGAACAACAGCTACGGCAGTATGCCAATGGACCAATAACCCCTTGAAGCCCTTCCAAGACCATAACAAAAGAAGAAGAAAATGCATGTGGACAACCATCACGTGGAATTTAAGTTGCCTCAACCCACGAATGTTGAGCAGCTTAAGATTAAGGAAGAGCGTATTGACCTCAACGACCACACGACTACTTTCGAGTCTTCACTCCAGATCATCAGCCTGCTTAACCCCCAACGGATAATCTTGGTAAATGGTGCTCCAACCGACTACGAGACCTACAATCGAGAAATTCTTGAGCAACGAAGCAGGTCACTTGCCACCAGAGAAGACCCATCGGTGCATACCCGCAAATTCGAAATCTTTAACTTCGAGCGAAAGAAGTACCTCGTGTTCGAGAACAACAACGAGACGATCGAACAGAGCCTAAACTTATTTTCCGAGGAGCTTCGCCCTCACAACGACTTGGGCCCCAAGAATGTCCTCAAGGTAACCGGTTCGGTGGTGCTACGACCTAACAACAGCATCGACATCATTCTTGTCGAGTCTGGGGAACGCGAGCTGATGCAGTTCAACATGGCATAGTTCTACCGGAGCATTGCCAGCTAACACTGCCGTTTTACCGACAACGGTGTGCTGGAGATCAACGATGTGAAATTGTACCGCCGCAAGAACGAAATCACCATCGAAGGGACCTACAGCATGTAGTACTTCCGGCTGAGGGAATTGCTGTACCGCTACGTCGAGTTGCAGTCCAACTGATAGTGTCTACCAAAACTGTATATATTAACAAATGAGATCGCTGGACTACTACTACTGCCTATCCCTAGTAGCGATTGTGCTATGCGCCTTCGTCATGACAAACAAAAGGTTTTCAGTGAGGGCTCCACACATTCGCAACATACTCATCGTCGGGTGCAATCTTGAAGCAGCGTACCTATCATCGCTTCTGCATAAGAACAAGTGCCTCAATGTCACTGTCATTGACGAGGGGGAATGCTCACGTGAGAATACCTTTACGTTCATCTAGGGAAGCACCTTCTCCAAGCGGCTTGTGGACAGCATTAACTTCAAGTACAGCAAGATACCCGATAGCCATGGGTTTTGGAACGGTCAGCGACTGCAGCGAATGAACGAGTCACCCTACCGTAACATCTACCGATATGGACTTTCGGAATATGCTCTAAGACACGCTCAAAGCGAGACCAAGAAGCAGCTGCACAGGTTATCGCGACAGTCTTTCGAATCCATCGAACAGCTGTTTGGGATGTTCCGCATAAACCCGAAGAGTCGCACCTTGTAGTATCTGTTGTACGAGTTGGGACTGGATAGCTAATACGTGCGAGATGTGGTCTACCCTTTTCTGTATGGACATTACCTGCATGAAATGTAACTGAACCTGCTGGCAGCCATGCTCAAACTGTTGGAACTGTTCAACCCGTCTTACGAGGTTATTGGGACAGAGTCGGATATTGTGCATCGGCTGCTGGGAAGGACCAATCTCATCTAACAAGAACCACTGAAGGAAATAGTCCGTAACGACACAACAAACCAGTTCACAGCAATAACCGCCACATTGATGATGGAGAACATCAGTGCTGTTATCTACTGTAACGGCAGCAAGGATATGAGGTAGTGGCATTACGTCACAGAACTCAAAGGGCAACTCGATCGAAAGTTTTATGGTCTGTCAACTGAGGATGCAGACCTGCCATTCAGCATTTACTCACCAGACGGAGTGGCGATGATCCGCAAGTGGTGCCAAAACTGTAGAAGAGCCAACCAACATCGTTACTTCCTCCGTTCGAAGTTTAGGCTCGCAGATCGGGACCTGAAGATGTTTCAATCACACGAAATACTGAATTCCAGCCGCGTTCGCACGGTAAAGTTCCTACAACCTTAACTGGGCAAACTTACCGACGGGTTGGGCAGTTACTACCCTAATATCGCCCTCACAGTAACTGACAGTCGCTAGCTGACCCTAGCCGTGATCGAGAACGTTGCTCGAATGCTACTTTGATGTTATATAAGTTGCAAGTTCCTTGAATGCAGAAGTCGGATAAGGAGCTTACGAGCACTCAACCCGACGAGGAGCCACCTCGTAGCAAGATCACCAAGAAGCAGATCATGCAGGAATACGCCGATCTCAAACGAGTGGTCGACTAGCGTAAGACCCTCAAGGCAGCGGAAGACAAGCATAACAAGACGACGACTGGTAAAATGAATTCTGGAAGGGAGGAAGAGCTCGGTGAGGAGATAGAGTAGTACCGCATGATTTCTGCCATGGCAATGTCCAAGAAGAAGTAGAACTACCACCAGCTCAAAAAGTGGGATGAAAGACGATCGGATGTGCTGGGTGCTCACCGCACTGCAGTTGACGAACTCCAAGCGTAGCTGGACAAGCGCATCAAAGCATCGATAGATAATGTAGAGGCATACTGCAACTTCTTCCGGGAAAAGGCGAAGCAGGAAGAACGTTTTGCACAGCATAGTGTGATCGATCCACGGGCAGCCACCAAGGACAACCCCATAGCCACGAATATCTACATCAACTGCACAAGCCTGTTGAATGTTCTGGGCGAACACAGTCAATAGGAAAGTCGGCGTATTCAACTATTCGCAACGACCATCAAGAAGGATATCCTCAAGGAACGGTTGGAAGAACACCTAAACCACAGTAAACAGTTGAAGCTATTCAGGTCAATTGTCACTCCTGAAGATTCGGGAAAAGATCTCCACGTTAAAATCACATCTGCAGAAGCTCAACACTGAAACAGAGAATTGCAGTCGGTAGCTGGCGACTTACTACAATGAACATTCGCAGGATGTAACCACACTCAACTCCGAACGAGACTTCTATAGTGACTAGCTGGCATTCTTGAGAATGGCGGAAGAGCAGTCCAAGACTCAGAAGAGGCTGGGGGAGGTGTGCTTGGAATACCTCAAGGTAGCCACGCAGGAGGAGCAGAAACGCATGGCTGTCGTCAAGGAAGCCATTCTCATCTACGTGGATGCTATGAGGGACGCTTATAAGACAACCTTCGAACAGCCTGAACTTGACGATCTACGGAAAAAAGAAGAACACAAATTGGTCCCTTGGTTCTTTTCACTTGAGGAACTGCTGAGTTCACGAACCCTTCGGCTTGTGAAGGACAGATTAAAGGTAGACTCGAAAAGTGATCTAACTATTCCCCTCTTCGAATAGTTTCTTAACAAGTAATGTGCATCCGATGTAGACTCACCTTCCAGTAATTCGACACGAGAACACTCGTGCTCAAAGAGTACAGTGTCATCCGGGACCTTAACAAGGAAGTCAACTAGCCGTGTCTGGCTGTCGTCACCGTCGACGGTTTTTTGCAACTGTTCTACAGCAAGCAGAACCTCTACGACAAGCCAAACTGCACCTTCAAGATCAACCAATTATTAGTACTCAAACCGCTTTCGGATGTCAGGTTGGAACTTGGTCGGAAGGACGATAGAAAACGTTCAGGGATGATGAGCTTCCTGACTTGGGATACCAAATTGGTAGATTCAGTGCTTTTAAGGTTCCCAAAACGGGACACAAGGGAGGAATTCTCAGATTACATCCGGAAGATTCTGTGATGCTTCGGCGAGCTGTCTATAATTACCCTATTGAGGATATGACTGAGGAAACTGGTTATAAGCTAGCCAAGATCGGCGTTGTCGCTGTCGTTGGAGCTGCACTAACTTCCTTGCTGCACTACCTTAAGCATCGCGAAGAGGAGAGCGAACACCTCACTTCCATCAAGGAAATTGCTGATGAACTTGAGCTTGTTCGACATGCTTCACGCCGACCGGCCATATCACCCACCATAAAGACGCTTGACAGTAACGATGGTACTAGAATAGGATGGGGGAGATTGTTGGTTAATGACATCAGCGCGGATGACGGTCTCATGACAGAACTTCGGATGATGTCGACACTCGCAACTGAGTTCGAGAAGATCAACAACCTGATCGTAGATCTCGAGCTGACCGAAGTAACCACCATAAAGAACCCAACTGTGCAACAAGGAACCAAAAAACTTCGTGGGGAAGGTTACCTCAATCCAAAGGCGCTGACCGTACCGGGAACGTTTGTGCTGAACAACGCTAGAGTCTTAACCGGAGAACTCTTGTACTTTTCGAAGAAGTGGCTGAGAGCAGGTGCTCGTTCCACCATCTTCTTCGACCCTTCGGAAATTAAGGCTGCCATCGTGACCTGCGGTGGTCTCGCACCAGGCATCAATACCCTTATCAAGGAGTTAGTGGTCTGTCTCAAGCACAACTACAAGGTACCGACGGTCTATGGGATCAAATACTCATTTAGAGGATTGTTGGAAAACAAAATTATTGAGTTAGAAACAGAAACGGTGAGGACAATTCATCATGTTGGAGGCAACTATCTCGGCTTCTATCGGTCTGAGGAGAAGCCTGATGCCATCATCGATAAGCTGCTCGAAAAAGGTATTAACCAGCTTTACGTCATTGGTGGGATGGGTACGCTCAGCCTCGTTCACGTTCTGCATTCTGAAATTCGAAGGAGGAAGCTCAAGATTGGCGTGTGTGTCATTCCGAAATCCATCACCAACGACATTCCCATCATAGATAGGAGCTTTGGCTTTGAAACTGCTGTGGAAGAAACCCAGCACGCCCTCGAGGCTGGCTACAACGAATGTCACAGTCATCTTAACGGCGTCGGTAGAGAAGAAGTAACGCAGGTATTGTTCGGGTCATGGGAAAGGATTCTGGTTTCTTAGCTATCCAATCCTGCATTGCTGCAAGGAATACTCAGGCTTGTTTGATACCGGAGTTCTCTTTCGACCTTAACGGATAAAAGGGGCTGTTGGCATTCGTGGAAAAGCGTCTTCGAAACGGTAAAGGAAGCATTATAGTACTGTCATAAGGCTGCACAGAGTCTTTAAGAGATTACCATTTAAAGGTTATCGGGACCGAATGGGATGGAGTCCCAATTAAGGAGGATATTGGACTGGTCATAAAACGCGAGCTGTACGGCTACTTGAAGAACAAGGGCATCGAGACGGCTATCAAATACATCGATCCCACTTATATGGTGAGGGCAGTGCCAGCAAATGCATACGACACCAAGATGTGCTGGTAACCTTTCTAAATAATGCAGCCAAATAGCCCAATCGAGTATCGAAGGTCTGATGTGCGGATACACCTGCTTCGCTAGTGGTCACGTTGCCAACAAAAACGTGATGATTCCTCTTCACGAACTCGTTTCTGGAAACTACTGTACTAAGGTTGCCAAACATTCACGAGACTGGCAGCGATTACTGGCTACCACCGGCCAACCAAGTTTCCTAAACGAGTGACAGCAATCAATGCATATTACAATCGATGCTCGATCACTTTCGCTTGTGCAGTTCTGCGGTGCGGTTGACGGAAGGCTGTGCGGCTGTCCCTTTGCTAAATCTGTTCTTAATCTCTTCAATCTTGTTGAATATGTTCTTTTCCTTCTCTGAGGCTTCATGCTTTGGTCGTGCATTGTACACTGGTACCCTTGAGGAAGAGGATTGTTGGTTAGCGGTGGGTTTTACTTATCTGGAAGTGGAACGTTTGTTGGTGGGATTAAATGGTTCGCGGGAGTTTATTCGTGTGTTTGAGGATGGTAGTGGGCCGCTTATAGGAATACGAGGCTTCGAAGCGATACCGCCACCAATGTAGTTGTTCTGTCGCTTTTCCAACGAGGTAGGTTGCTTATTATTCTATGCAGAGTCCTTTCGAGGAGCTGGAGGGGTATTTCGTGTTAAAGGTCGATTCAAAGTTGATGGCTGCAGTCGGTTCTTTGCGTTAATTGAACTGGTGAGTGCTGGGGTTGTACGTGCAAGTGGGTCGATATGAGGGTTGCGAAGAGGTTGTGTAATTCTATTGGAAGGTGGTTTTACAAGGTTTGTTTTGACGGGTCCGTTGTAAGAGCGGGGTTTGCTGTCTTTGCTGGCTTCGGATGAACGATCATCGGTACGCGTAGAACCATGTCTAACAACTTGGACCTGCACCTGGTTGCCTGTTACGGGCTTGCTCGGTGCTGAGTAGTTGCTCTTTTTGCTGGATGCTGGCGAGTGCAGTCTGTTGGATATCTCTTTCACATTTGCTTTCTTCTTGGCTTGGTCGATCTCCAGTTGCAGTTGCTTAATCTTGGCCAGAAGCTTCTTTTCATTATTTTTGACTGTCTGCATATTTCGATTGATGTTCTCGATTTCCTTGATCTGCTTACTCAAGAGCTTCTTCGAATTGTTCAGTTAAGTTTCATGAACCTTTGTAACTCGCATCAGATGGCTCTTGAGCTTGGGATTTGACTCCTAACCGTTTTCCAATTCTCTTGTGATTAGTGCAATCTCAGTACGTATGTCGTTGAGCTCTCGCTCCCTAACAGAGAAAATTGACTTGAGCTTGAGAATCTCTTTGTTCTCTTATCTCCTGATAGCGTCCACCTTCATCTCCAAATCGTTCTTTTCCCTGACTATTTGGTCCATCTACACTGCCCCCTTCTTTTGAGCAACCTGTTCCTCTGCCTCTTTTATGAGCTGCTTCAGCTGTTAGTTCTCCTGGCGCATTGACTATGCATTGGTACCATTTTCTGTCATTACTGACGAACTCTTATCATGCAGGTTCCGTCCACGAAGCTGTTCCAGTTCCTCTTTTACAGTAAAGATCATTGCTCGCAACTTGTCGGTAGACTCGACCTCAACGAACGGCAACGGTAAGGGATAGTGGGTCCGACTATCTCCCGAACTCATCGACAGAATAACGTAGCGTTTGTTGGCCTTCATATTCTGCTGGGAAGGTTGTCCACCCTTCTTGACCTTTATGCTTTCGAGATCGAACGAACTCATAACATCCACAAAGAGCGACTCCGACTTCTTTTCGAATGCCGTGGATAGAAGCTGCACAAACTGCACAGAAGCGAGCGGTTTGCCCGTCTTCTCTAGGATGTCGACGATCTCCTTAGTCTGGAACGATCTTCTCCAGCATTCCTCTGATCGTGGGTCGTCCAGCTTGATATCAAGGTGCTAGTCATCAGCAAGGAGACTCACTTTGTAGGACTGGTTGTTATGACTGTAGATGTAATCCTTCTGCAGAGACATTGATCGCTGCATCTGTCTTTGCAACTGTTATGTATTATAGAAATCTCATCGCCATAACAATAACAGAGAGGAAAGAATAGAGCAGAATCATCATTGTCGCTTCTTGGATGGGCTATTGCTGCTCGATTGCAGCTTTTTTGCTTAATCGTGGCTCCTAGAATCGGAAGAAGTATCGTCGCCCTCGACCAAGGACCTACTCACTTCTTATTTCTTCTTCTAAATCCGGCATGAAATCTTATCGCGTAGGCAACTGTAAGCCTTGTCGAATTCGCTGACGAGCTTATCCAATGATTAGTCGTTATTGGCTTTTCTTCTCAAGTACTTCTCGGATTTCTCCAGTTCCTCTAAGGATTCCTAACTGTCGATGGGTGTGCTGTCCTACCCATCTAAGCATAGACATGAAGATGCCTTGTACATCATAAGCGCAAGCCCGATAACTGCGATGACAGTGGGCGCTATGTTTACAGGCGAATCGGAGAAGGAGTTGACAATCTGCGCATATATCAATAGCGGCTCTCTTTCCGTGAAGGCCTTTGCACACACTGCAACAAAAACAATAAGGCCGATCCAGCTGGTAGCAGTTTACCAAGTCAATCTGAACTGAATAATCGAAGCGATTACCCTCTGCCACTTGAGCTTAATCCTGCGGAGTTCCTCTTCACGCTTGTTTCGTTCCAATGTTTTCCTGATCTTCAAAAAAATCTTTGCAAGGGTAACCTCATTGCGGCACTCAGGTAGGAAGTGCCCACTGCAGGAGATCTGCAGCAGTTCATCATTAGTGAACTCCTACAGAGTTTCGTAGGCGATTTTAGCTTATTCGGAGAGTCGCTTCAGCTTCTTAGTGTCGCTGGCTGTTGCAACACAAGTCATTTTGATCAGTTTATAAACAGAAAGCGGAGGTAACACAAAGCGGCAGCCTGGTAAAGTAAAGAAGTAAAACAAATTCGACTAATATTCACAGTTTAAGCCATTAAAGTTGCTTTCAATATAGGGAGGTGTCTTTGCTTAACCCATTCTTGGTTGGAAGCAAAGTGCCTATCAACTCGTCGCGTAAGCTGCATCCGATTCGGTACCTATCTTCCGATTAAAGAATCAACTCGTCTCTGTAGTATTTTTTCTTCTTTTATCTATCCTTTGTAATAGCCAATATAAAATTTTGCACATTTTATGCTCGGGCTGTAAAAGTACTGAAAAAAACAACAACCGTGCAAGGCCGATCGGCAGCCAGCAACCAGGAGACCTACGCGAGAAAAGTGCTGCTGCCAATATCAGAGAGGACCCCTCTAACACTGTTTTGCGCTGCATTATTAGGGGGTTATAATACCACTCCGACTTCCGTTAGTTTACGATCATTTTTGTATGTATTTGAATGAAGGAGGCATAAAACCACTTGTTAATCAAGTGTCTGGCCCTCCTGTCGTGTCTTTGCCACCATTTCTTGACTCATGTTCTATACAGGAACTAACATATAATATTAATGGAGAAAAAGAAGCCGCAAAAATAAGAGAAGGATTAGTCCACAGCCAGACTTCAGGGCATCTACAGGAAAAAGTGCGATCAGAACGGGGTCACTCAGATCAAGGCCTTCAAGTAGAAAGTCGAAGCAGTTGCCTAAGAAGGGAAACTTGAAACAGTAACACCCATTGATAACCCAGCTGCAAATGTGGGAGGAGATAGGCCCAGTGAATATCAGAGCTATTATGGACACCTTTTCGGAGATAGCCTACAAGCACCTCAAGACTATTAGACTGTGGAAGGTCAAGGCTGAAGACGAAGGAGTCCGCTCGATCTGCAATTACATCGAAAAGGCTCAGACTATTGAGTACCTCGATTTGCTGGACAACGATATTAGTCCTTTGGGATGCGAGTTTCTTGGCAAGGTCTTAGGCCCGAACTCTCCGATAGTAAAACTGAAGCTTGATCATAATTGCTTCGGCACCGAGGGACTTCGAAACCTGACTGGAGGACTCAGCAAAAACTCTACGATAGAAAAGCTGAGTCTGAAGTACTGTAAGATTGACCAGTTTGGGTCTAAGTACCTTCAGGACATCCTTGCTAACATAAACAGCAAGCTAAAGTCCATAAAGCTGCAAGGAAACCCTCTGAAGAACGAAGGTGTATTTCAGTTGCTACGTGCGGCAGAATTTAACTAATCACTCGAAAAGCTGAAGATCCCGGATGTTCAGTTGAGTATCATAGGGGACGAGCAGAACCAAGCAGAGTAAGACCGGGTGACTGAAAAGCTTCTGGAAGTCGTTGAGAGGAGCAAGAACATCTACAGCTATGACTTTCGGTTCAATCAAATCAGCGATGAAGGTACATCAATGCCTAACCTAGTTGCTCATAAGCTGGTTATGAGAGTCCAAACGAATACTTCAATCATCAAGATGTCGCTAAGCGAAACTGTCGCTCAGGAAATCAGAGAAATGCTCAATCAGAGCGTCAAGAAGCGAAAGGTAGGCAAGAAAGGCAAAAAGAAGAAAAGCGGTAGCCCACCGAAAAAGAAGAAAGCGTGACTATAATTGAGATTGCTATTATGGAATCACTGAGTTAACTGTAAGTCCGCTCTCAACAGGAACTTGAACGGTTGTGCTTGGTGTCCATTCAGTTGCAGAACCTAGCGCGTCGTTACGAGAAGGCTCTTGAGTAAATTGTTTAGCAGAACAAGCAAATCAATGAATTGAAGAGTACGCGATGATGAGAGATAGGGACTCAAGAGACCATGAAAGAGCATTACGAGGGTGTCATTAGCAAACTAGTAGAATAAAAGATGGTGCTGACGAGCGGCGTAAAAGATAGTTTACTTATAAACTAGCAGAATACTACTGCTCGTCTTAGCGCATTACCATGTGAGAGCGCCATGACGGTTGCGAACATTTACAGTTAGAGGGATCGCAAATTCAATTCTAACTTGGATTCTTCGAGTTGGATGTTTCGTCAACGCGCTCGTCGAGTTCGGCATTGTGAATCCTCATCTCACCTGACTACACTTACGGCAGTCTATCGCAAACACGCCACCCGGTGACTTCGTGACGGTTCAATGCTGTTTGGGTCCGATATATACATCAATATACTTTCGTATATTATCGAGTTCCTCGGTCGTAGCTTGGGTTGTGTCTGCGAAGCCGAAGCGTGACTGTGACATCCTCGACTGTTTCATGATCTGCCGCTTTATATACTTGTGGATCATGTTTTCCACGCAAGGTTGTTGCTATTCGAGACTGCAGGAATTTTGAGTTTCTGGGGTAGGACTGCTTGGATCCGGTTTAATCGGGGAGCACGTAGTTTAGATGGAGTTGCATTTACTGGAGTTGTTTTCCAATACACTATCTTCAAGCTCGGGAGGGGACGAAGGTTCGGACTTTTCTTTGTCTTACTCTTCGGTGTCTTCATCAACATAGAATTCCCTCAGCTGTTGTTCAGTAATGAAACCGTTTTCGAATAACCTCTCTACTGCTGACTCAATAGATGGAAAGAGGCTGTCCCTGACGTTGTTTTTTCTGTTTCGTCTATGAAGTGCCAACACATCCTCGATACTGTCTGCCACTTTCTTCATAGCCTGCTTCAACTGCTTGCCGAAGGCTAGCTTACTGTTATCGTCGACTGCAATTTAGTTGTCAATGTCCCATTGGTGAAGGAAGTAGCAGTCTTTGATGTTGGGACAATCATTTTTCTTGAGAAAGTAAGAACAGTATTTGGTTGTGCCGTATGAGATCTTAAGGGCTCTTTCAGCCAAGATGTACTCGTCCATTGCCTGATTTACTTTTTCCGTACCACAATGGCAAGAGAGGCGTCAAGCTCAGATTCGAAGGTGACATACGAGGTGTATCGCTGGAGCTTTCCCTGTCCGATAGCATTGCGATTGATAATTGTCTTGAGCACTCGTCCATACCTACTGAAATATTCGTCGCTTTCGAGAATCTGAATCAAAGTGAATTTACCTCAGTCGTAGCTATATCGTCGGTGATTCCGATCACGTACACCAGGTTTTTCTGAAGGACACGTATGCGACGATAGTCCACTTTGTCTTACTCCGAATCCGAATCGTTTCTGTACTTGGGCTGTCGAGAGTCGCGAGTCTCTACATTTAATCAACAACTGGTCGAATCAGAATTTCGAATCTTGCATACCTTTGCCGTATAGACGGTGGCCGTGTGCGGTGCTATTACGTCTGCTCATGTCAGCTAAGGCTTTATTTAAATTTTATTATTCACGGCCCCAGAGTTCTCTCCCATGGGTTGTGAACCCGGCCTACCACAAGAGAAAGACCTAGATGAAAATTTGTGAAGTTAAAAATCAGGGATACTCCCATCGGCGTTTCTTCAAATTTCTTCGAGCTAAAAAGACTCCCAGGGTTTGAGATCCTCACTGAGCTTGAAGAGCGGTCTCCGAAGAGATCTCTGTTATCGATGGGGAGGATCATTTTGCTTTGCCTAAAAAGGAGGCTGCTTGCGAACCCACATAGTCTTCCCTAAAGTTCTTTGAGTTTTAGACTGCACTGCTTCTTTAGGTTAATGGAATCTGAGCGGCGGTACTACTGCCTGATCAAAAACAATCGCCTTTTCAATGGCAGCTTGGTTTTTACTTGGCCTCTCTGATAATTGTTTTGACTCGATGTGGTAAGGCTACAGTCTGATATAGTTTTTGTTGTTCTCATACAGCAGACTGAGCTTGTTTTTCCTCTTTCTCTCTACAAACTCTCCCACTGTCGATGGACGCTCATCACTCTTCCTTGATGAGCACTTTTCCCTCCGAAGGTTGATTGCATTCTTCGGGGACAGTGTGTTGTTGCTCATGGACAACTCACCCATCTCGACATGCCTACGGAAGTCTCCGTCTCGGCCTTGAATGACTGCCAATAGTTTCTGAGTTGCTTTATCGTGTAAACTCGAGTTTTTACGACGGTGGGGACTGCCGGTGTATTTATTCTCTGAAAGGTTTTGTAGGTAAGCCAGCTTGCTGAGTATGAACTTTTGGTAGTTGCTTGACTTGTCGAATCTACTGCATTCCAGTCCAAATATTGGTACTGGCTTTGACTTCTCTAATGGCTGCTAAGGCTGTTTGAGAACAGTTCCTTCCGACGCCTGTTTGAACTTCCTTCGACGGAGTTATTGGTCTGCAGTAGTAATGTTCAGTCTCGATATTTGCATCTTATTGATTTTATTGGAAATACCTCATAGACTTCATTAATGTTTCTACCTTCTGGTATTGCCCAAGAGGCGCTGCTGAAGTATTTGCTTAGGTTGTCCGGTTTGCTTTGGCAAACATCCCTGTCGAGCAGGTTAAGATTATATAATTTGAATTATGAACAACTACCACATCTACGATTAGGAGGGACGAGGGAAGCATTCAGTAGTCTGCAAAGCTCGTAAGAAGAAGTCACTGGAGTATGTAGCAATCAAGCAAACCGACAGAAGCCGTCGCAAGAAAGTACTCAATGAAGCAAAGATCCTCTCTGACTTATCCCACTCCAATCTCATCCGGTTTCACGACTGGGTTGAGACCAAGAACCATCTGTGGGTCATTACGGAATACTGCCCTGGTGGGGATTTACTGACGTTGATTGAACAAGACAAGTCATTACCTGAAAAAACAGTGAAGACCTTCGTACGGGAAATTATCCAAGGGCTTCAGTACCTGCACTCCAACGGAGTCATCGTAGTTGACCTCAAGCCTGCAAACATACTAATCAACGAGTACGGCAACCTCAAGCTGTCAGATATGGGTTCAGCTCGTAAACTGACCGATATGATGCAGAACTAAAAGGAGTCGAAGAAAGGCACCCCCTGCTACATGGCACCCTAACTGTTCGAGAACAACGGTGTTCATTCCTTCCAGTCGGATTTTTGGGCAGTTGGTTGCATTATGTACGAACTGGCCATGGGACACCCACCCTTTGTAAGTAGCAGCTTTGCTGAAATCGTCAATCTCACGGTTAACTCTTAGACTCCTAAAATTGAGGGCTTTAGTGAGAGCTACAATGATCTTTTGTGTAAACTTCTCATGAAAGAGCCCGAGAAGCGCATTGGATGGAAAGACCTGCTTCAGCACCCTTGGATCAAGCCTGACCTTCCTATTCTCGAAATTCCTGCTCAACCACACTTTGAGTTCTACCTGGAGGCCAAGAAGCTGAACAAGAAGAAGGTGGACATTGTGAGGATGTCTCAGAATATGCGCAAAAACGAGATAAACGAATACCAAAAGCAGAACATCAATACGGACAACCGTCGTGACGAACTGGATTTCGGTGAGGACAACATCGACTGCTCCATTGATGAAGAAGAAGAAGATAGGAAAGAAATCGAAGAACGTCCAGTCAAGGAATAGCAACCCGAGATGCCTTTAATTAAGCATACTGATAAGTCCAAGAAACGACCATCTGTGCCACAGGTCGACGATTCAGCCAACTTAAACCTTGAAGTTGAGAAAATCTCTAAAAATTCACTGACTCCAATGGATTAGCTGCTGGTTCACAAATCAGACTCCGCAGTGAAGCCGATCATCGGCAATAAAGACATCGAACAGTCGTAGAGTTTTACTTACAACAAAGCTTCACTGGGTTTTTCCTATATTGAACCTGAGGACTTAATCGAGGGTCTGACAAACGGTGAGATGGATGTCGAACTCAAGAAGATTTATGATGGACTCACAGGCAGTAATAAAATGCACGTTATCGGCTACTTCGAAAGCCTTATTCAGAACTCATAGATAAGCAACTACCTCATCAAGAGCTACTTTATCCCACTTTTCCTGAAACTCATGAAAAGCGAGAAGCAGCAGATCATCAGAGCCAAGGTCTGTTAGATCCTTGGGTTGCTGATCAGGCACGCAACTGTCATTGAGCCGGAGGTGCTCAACTT
>ERZ724508.1112-NODE-1112-length-16939-cov-5.995143_pt1 | contig 16939 bp, 28 predicted proteins | sample MGYA00376041_ERZ724508 | MGnify/ENA primary metagenome ERZ724508 (study PRJEB28724, sample SAMN07190887) | wastewater metagenome | isolation source: effluent of sewage treatment plant in Hong Hong | place: USA: Christiansburg, Virginia | collected 2016-03-01 ...
TCTTTGTCATCTTTAGTTTCTTTGCGTTTTCACTATTTGGATTCTACGACATCAGTCTGCCATCCAGTATCGCCAATAAAGTCGATGCAAAGAGCAATATAGGCTCTTTATCGGGTATTTTCTTCATGGTATTTACATTATCCAATAATAACGAGCCGAACAGTCAATCATCGTGTATGCTCATCAATTATGCCTGCCTCCGTGGAGTACATGTCCACCACTACAGTCCCTCCTCCGTACTCTCTGTACGAATTGGAAGCTGTTACTCGTCTACTATTCTGCAGAGATTGCTGGACCACACCATCCACTACCTTCTGCATTCGCTCCACCTCTGATCTCAACGAACCATTCTGCATTACATGCAAGCTACCTTAAAGTTAAGCTATTCAATCTTCATGCTCAAGTCGAGCATTTCGTTCTTCTGGGTACGAATGATCCGTTCGCGGTCGTTGATGTCATTCTGTCCTCGGGAGAGCCTAAGATAGTCGGTTGGATTACGTTTCTTCAAGTTCTATGATTCGCTGCTTCAATCTTTGGTTTTCTTTGGTCGCGAATTCAAGTTTATGTTTTGTTGAGTCCAGGTTGATTCCGACATCTACAAGCTTTCTGTCAGACTCGAATACCCTTGATTCGGTTTGACGGTGTCTCTCTATTTATTGGTTGAGGAGGTTGATTTGCAAGCGTAACCTGTTATTTTCATCCTCGACTTCGGTTGTCTTGTATCGCGTCACTTCAGAGTTTCTTCGGAGAGACTCGCTTTCGGCCTCGTACTTCCCCAGATTGTTCCTTAGCTGGTAAATTTCATTTGCAGAGTCCTATTTGAACTGAGCAATAAAGCGAGTGAGCTAACTGAGCTAAGTTTCTTTATCTTTGAGTTGGCGTTCGAGGCGTGCTTTTTCTCCTTCCCATCCCGATTTCGAATGCTAACTAGTGTTTTGAAGTTCGCTGTACTTAGCGTTGATTTAACGGATAGAGTGCTCAACCGTACGCAGACGAGAGAGTTCTGCTTCCAGCTGGGTGATTCTCTCTGTGTTCTGAACGTTAGTGACTTTCAGCAAGTGAAAGTTATGTCGCTCAGTTGCAAGCTCTTCCTCGTAGCTCTGTAGCTTCTGAACATCACTTTGAAGCAGGCTGTTTTGCTTCTGTAGATCAGCAATTCTGCGTTGTTGCTACTGATCCATTCTCTTGGCCTCAGATGCGATTCTTTATTCGCCCTGTTGTGCAGTTCTCACAACTTCTTTTAGCCTTTAGATTTCCAGGTCACTTTCGTAGAGCTGCTGTTTGAGCTAGTTCTCAAGTTCGAACCTTTCCTGTAACTCCGACTGTCTCTCTTTCAGGTTATAGTCGAGTTTTAACACCTGAGCCTCTCGTTCTGCCAGTTTGTCGTATACTTGCTTGAGAAGTAGGTTGCTGTCAGTGGGAGTTTTGCTGCTTACTTGGGCCTTTCCATGGGCTGTGCGTTCATACTGGGCCAATTGCACTTTGTATTCGTTATTCAGCATCTCCAGCCGTACCAGTTTTTCGGATAGCTCCTGAATCTTGGTTGTGTAAAGCGCCACACTTTCGATTTCCTGTTGATAACTGTCTAAGCGTTTCTGAGCAGCCACTAACTTTGCCTAATATTCGAGTTCCCTCGTTTGCATCTGCTGTCCGAGGTACTTCCCTTGAAGCTATAGCTTTTCGTTGAGGTCTGCAAGCTGGATACGGAGTTCTGTTTAGAGTTGGCCACGGTTCAAACTGCTTAGGGTCATCTGCCCAGCAGCTTGTTGAGCTTTTTTAATGCTCCTCTCCAATTACGACTAGAGCTTTTGAACGAGCTTCTCATACCCATCGACCTTGCTGAGAAGAGATGCATTCTCATTTTCGACAGATTGTGCCTCGCGCTGGCTTTCGTGGTACTTGTGCCTATAGTCTTGCACCTTCTTCTTCAAATGATCGTTTTCGTTTGATAGCAGTTTGAGCCGCTCCTCAAACTCGACCGTAAAGGTCTTCAGATCTGTCAGTTGAGCTGTCTCCATCGTCACAGTTGAGTTGCCCGAGCCAGAGATTATCAATTCGAGAAGAACCCTTAGCTACCTGATTCGAATGTTGAGCGGAATTGGGCGTTCCGGTTTTATCACGGTTGGACGATTTTAAGCTGCAACCTTCTCCAAGCTTGTGAATTAGAGTGCCTTCGCAAGGCGCTGTCGAAGGGAATCGTTTTCAGCAACCAACCTTTGGAACTAACCTTCAGGGTAGTTTGCAGTGGCGGATACTGGACTGAAGAGTCTTGAGTCTGAAAAGCTCTGTTTGAGCTTCACCGCTTCCTGGCGTTCTTCTTCGACTTTAATTTCCAACCTCCGAATAGTATCCAGCAAGGTTGCTTCCTTGGCTTGAGCACCTTCCACAAGCAGCTTCAGCTGGGCATTATCGTGTGTGAGTGCAGCGATTTGACGATTCTGTGCAACAACTTCCTTATTGAGCCCTGATTTATCGGCAAGGAGTTGGTCTTTCGAAGCTAAGACCTCTCTCAGCTTATTTGTCTCGGTGCGTAGCGTTGAGATATAGCGCTTCATTTCCTCCACGGCTTATCCATTTGCGCCCTCACTATTGCTCTTCCTTCTCATCTACTCCAACAATCCTTCACTGTAGGCTTCCAGTTCCTGCTTCGATTGTTGTAGGCGACTGTTCTCCTGTTTAAGAACTACTAGTTGGTCTTGCAGCGATCTCAAAGTCTTCCCACCGTCGTCCTGTACACGCTGTTTCAAACCCTCCAACTCCCGTTAGTGCATCATCTGCCGCTGATGCTCCTATACTTGTAGCTGGTCGATCAGCTGTTTCAGTTGATGGATCTCTCGAGCTGCTGCAGCCTCTCGAGTTCTGAGCTGTTCGAGTTCTTGCAACTTTGACTGTTATATATTATGGCGGTCTTGTAGCTGCTGTTCCAAAAGATCACACTTCTCTGCTCTCTTACGAAGCTTCTCTGCATCTGCCCCATAACTGTTGATGACGTTCACAAGTTTTCCTACTTCATGCTCGTACTGTTCTTGCTGCTCGTTGAGTGCTGATTGCATTTCCTGCAGTCTCGATTGGTAGGCGATATTAGCTGATTCGACCTCCTTCAACCTTGCTTATTCCCTTTGTGAAACCATTATGGCTTCGTTTTTCTCATCCATCAAGTCTCCGTACATTCGCTGAAATTCTTGCTTGTCAACGGAGCTTGACTTCACGTATTCCAGCTGCGCTTTCAGTTCTTTGTTGAAGCTCATCAAAGTTGCGATTTCCTTGAGCGCCTTTTCATACTTTATTGAGAGCCCAGCTTGACCTTAACTGCTGTAGTTCTTCTCTGGCTGTTGGCTGCGGACCTTCTGCAGTTCCTCCCTCAAAGCCATATTCTATCCTTCAAGCTGATGTGTATGTTCATGTTCGGTCTCCTGCTGCTCGGCGAGAAATCGCTGAAGGTTTTGGTAGGCTATCTGAAGTTATTAGTGCTGAGTCTGTAATTGTTCAAGGTCAGATTGCTAGTGATGGGGTAATTGTTCATTGTCGACGCTTTGCAGTGCAGCTCGTATCTGATTGGCCCTAGCCAGCACATTCGACTTGGGTGGATTGCGGTTGCTTCCTGGTAGTACAAGAAAATCATTGGAATCTGGCTCAGCTTCGTTGTCGCGCATCCCTAACTGAATATAATATCCAAATCCAGCTGATAGAGTACTTCTAATCAAAATCCACAAATCACTGTCGGCGCCAACCATCATGCGCATTCTTCGTCCGGAGGCGATATCACCAAACGAGGAATACCGTATCTCTTCAGAGGATTGTATGAATCTTCCAGCTTTTGTTGGATATCACTTGCTTCCTGAGGTTCGGGTGTATTCTAATCCTCGCTGGTTGCATGCTGCACCTCACACCTTCTCACTTTCTCCCGGAGTTGCTTGTTCTCATCCTCCAATGATTGGTAGCTGAGCTTGTACCCGACAATTTACTGCATGAAGATGGATTTCGAGTGATTTTCATTTTCGATGTGGTCCTCAAGCTCTTTGATATAACTTTGAAGCCTCCCAATTTCGTTATCCTGGCTCTTTTGGACAGTTGGTTCACGTTGTAGTTCCTCAGCAAAGGCTACGCTGCATTGATAGAGCTCCTTCAATCGACAGCTTTGTTGGCGTGCTGCATCAAGCTCCACTTTGGTCTGTTCCAGTTGGTCTTCGAGATTTTGAGCATTCTTGAAGCACAGTTCGGCCTGACGTTTATACGAACGGTTGAGTTTGTAAAGCTCCTCAAGCTGCTGCTTGAGTTGGTTGTTTTCATTGAGAATCGTCGCATCTTCATTGTAGCATTGGCTGTTTCGATTTGCGAAGGAACAGTTTGAAATATTGCTTTGAGGGTTCACAGCAGTCTGAGTGCGATAGCGGGACGGTTGGTTTGTCGCGATACTCGGTCTTTCACAGATATTATGGTAGTAGCCCTTCGGTGAATCATTCGTGTACTCTTTCTTCTGTCGGTGCTGAAGTTTACCAATTTATGATTTGAGCCAATCATAACTCTTCTCAAGGTTACGATACTTATCAGCCAATACTGTAGTGCTTTCGTATGTGGAAGTGTTCAGTTTCTTCTTCCAGTCTATCTATTTCTGTGAATACTGTCGATTCAGACCAAACGATCCAGTTGAAGACGAAGGAGAGAGGCGTGTATAGGGCTCCCAGTTGGGTTTATCGCGAACCCATTGGCTGCTATTGGCAGTTTCCTCCAAAGGTGACTTCGGTACTATATTCTCCTGCTCATCGTCCTCGCCCATCAGAATATCTTTGAGGTCGACAACCACGTTGAGTTGGTAGTTCTTTAGTGCCTTGATTGCGTTTTTAACTTCAGCTGGCTGAGTTATCACATCATTGTTGGGTGTTCCTTCGTTCGACTCCACTATCGAATCGCTAACTTCTACAGCCTGTTTTTGCCATGGCCCAAAGGAGCCTCTTCTTTCTTGCGCATAACCACTCGCTTGAGAGCATCTACCCTGAGAAGACGACATCTCGGTATCTGGTTGTGACTACTCGGCAATAACCTCAAACCCATTTTGACTGAGAGTACGTTGAAGCCGACCTCCCTAAACAAGCCCAGAGTGCCCTGCATTCTTGAACGTGAAGGCTGTTCCATAGGTCAACGAGGTGGATCGATGAACTTGCCTGTTTGCCTCTGGAAATTTATCCATTGTCCACTTCGATTCTATAATCGATGATGTTGTAATTCCAATTCCTTATCAAGTCATACAAAGTTAGCATCACTGTTCACTTTGCTCCTTGATGATGTTCATCTTTCTCAGCTTGCGAATTCTATCCTCAGTAAGCTCACGGCCTTTTCTTTTGAGGGCTTGCAGCCGCTCTTCCTACTTCTCTTTTTACTTCATCACTTCTTTCAAGGCTTCCAACTCTTCGCTGCTCAACCCCTTCTCGTACGATTGCTGTACCATCGAACGCTCGACTTTCTGTCCATTGATGAGTTCGTCCAACATTTTCTTTTCCCAATTGACTCGATCACGCTACTGTTCAGCCATAAGTTCTCCCCCTTCTGTTGGCAGTTCATCAAGCTTTCCCTTGTAAAAGTTGTTTCTTATGGATTGATATTCGTCGTCATTTTCGAGTTTCTTCGTTGTGAAGTCAACGAGTGAATCTTTGAAGCCAGCTCCTCTCTGATTCATCTCAGAATACAGCTTCTCCTTTATCCTCAGAGAGGACTCAACATGCTTTGCTTCATTGCTGAAGCGGTTGGTGGAAGTTGCGAAAGTGTCCCTCTTCTCTCTGTCCTCCACACCCCTGTTCCTCCTGGGTTGATGTGCTTTTAATGTTGCACGCGGGTTTGCTGCTGTAAGCTCAGCTTTCTTGCTGAGCATGACTGATTTGAGTCCGATTAAGCTGGACTCGTTGTGGACTTCGATCTTCTTGGGTTGCTGAGGTACAATAGTCTGTTCCGTCAACCAACCGTAACTCATTCGCTTGGCTCAAGAAGTGTATTATAAATACAGGCAGGACTATCACAAGGTTCCGTTGAAATAGTCTGCTAGCGTCTTCATGATTTTCTTGTCCAATTCACCACTGACCTTCTTCCAGATTTATGCTTCTGGTTTCTTAAACTCGTCCTTCTCGGCATCCTTCACCATATCGTCAAAGATTTCCTTCTTGAGCTTGTTGCGGTCCTTGAGGTCGGGGAATTTCGACAGCACACTTTCAATTCGATTTTTGTTGAGGTAGGCCAGGAGAATGTTCACAGGCTCGGCAAGTTAAGGTGCAAGCTACTTCTCTTCCTTCTTCGCCCCCTTCTTTGGTGCGACCTCAACGGGTCCCTTTTCTTGGAATTCTGCGTTCTTCTTCTTGAGCATCACCCGTTGATCATCGATAAAGAAGGTTTCGTTCGGGCGCAATACCATGCCTTCAATAAGATTCTTCTCCACCTTCTCGAATCCTAAAATCTCCGGAACGGTAGAGTCAATCTTCGTGTTGACTGCAAAGACTTCCTCGAAGCTGCCCTTGCAGTAAATGGGTACCGTTGTAATATACTTGCCGATGAATTTCTCGAGATCGAGTGCAGGAACCCACTCGTCTCCCGTTGAGGTCTTCACATTACAATCAAAGACGAAGTATTCGTGGCGAGGCGTATAAGTAATACCAGTCTGCACGGGTTTTTGTTTAGCAAGATCCTTGTTGATCCAATTCCCTCCAAAATATTCACCGTATAGGGTGAAAGAAACGATCTCCTTATAGCGCTGCTGGAGATCCTCAAACAGCTCTCCAAGTTTGTTATGGAACTTTCCGACCAGGTTGCGAGCATCATAGAAGTTTTCGAGGAAGTAGGTGTCCACCTTCTCCTCCTTAATTGGGATCTCCTTTGTGATGAAGTCATTGCGCCGACCGTACTTCACGATCTTTCCATCACAGAATACTGAGAAGTTTGATCCGTGAATCTTCTCGGATGCTACCCAAAGAATCGAAGGGTCAGCATACTTGCTTTTGAGGAGCTCAACGAAGTTGCCTCGGGTGTGCAGCTCAATGCTGGGATATTCTCTGAACTTTGCCTCGGGTTCCATATTTGGCTGTGCCCAACAAAATCTTTATGAATCCAAGAGATCAGACCTGCTTTAAGCAGCAGCCTGATTATTACTGATGCTCTGATATCCTAATTCTCGTGATAAATCATTGGGTGTGGGAGGCAACTACTCGCCGACGCCATAGGGTTAATATGGAGCGCACTGTGACTTCGCACTGGTTCCTTCGTATTTGGAAATCAAATGGGGAGGAGGCCACACAGTCGAACTGAGAACTCATCATGTCATCTAGCTACCTTTGATCGGGTTGTTGCTTAAAGTTCGGTGGTGCAGCACTATTGACTACGAGATACCCCTGTGGTTTGAGGTACTCATGGATATTTTGTAGGGTTGAGGGAAGTAAGTCTCCTCCGAGCGAAAAGTTGTCCACAACGATCAGATCATAGCTGTTGAATTTCTTGATATCAATGTTATTGGGCTTTTGCTGGAAGAACTGAGCACGTTTGTAATGAGGTAGACCCAATGTTTATGCTTTAACCACAGTTCCATTATCGGATTCTTCGCTTGAGAGGACATAGCGATCGTTGTCTTGCAGCAGTGTTGCGACTCTGAAGAACCTTGAAGTGCTGTCCAATCCCACCGACTCTGAGAAGATGCTTGTGAGCTCGAAGGGAAGTCTGCCCGATGAGCAACCAACGGTCAGGCAACTTCGCTATCCCATCCCCTTCCATGTACCCACTTACGAAAGAATCCAGTCCTTCATACGAACCAAGTAAGTATCATTTTGCAAGTAATGCAAACGAACGGCACAGGATAGTGCTTCATCACATACCCAACCTAGAAGCTGGTCGGGTGCTGGATTGTCCGATAGAACGTACCGAAAACCCGAAAATTGATGGAAATGACGCCGGAAAAAGTTTCGGGTCTATTTCTCCGCAAAGCCTCCCTCATTAATCCAGGATCCCCCACGCATAAGGTTATGCTTTCCATCGAAGGTCGGACTCGAGAAGTCTTCGTAGTAGGGATGGAATTTGAAGCCTTTGTAAGGGTAGAATATGGTTGATAGGTGTTGCCATACATTGCCAATAACATCGTAGAATCCCACCGACGAGTTCATATGGCTGTCTACTGGTGTCTCAGACGCGTAGGCTTCCAGGCGAATGTTAGCCTTACCGTCCGGTAATAGAGTCGAGAGGAGGGCTTCATATTCCGCTTCTGTTGGAAGTCGAATATCCTTACCAATAAGCTTTCCCTTCCATTGACAAAAGGCTTGAGCTTCAAGGTGGTTCACCACGGCAGGCCAGTCCCATGGCATCCTTATTTATTCACATAGGGTTCTCAGGTAGTATTAACCTTATCTTTTGAGCCAAAAGAGTGGCATTTGAGCATTCTTGTCGCTACGCCAATACCAACCTTCGTTCGTCCAATACTCTTCTGTTTGGTATCCGTTCGCTTCGACGAACCCAAGGTACTAACCGTTGCTCACCAAGTACTTGCTCGCTTGGAAACCCTTGATGTCGTAACTGACTTCACCGATTTCATTGTCCCAAGTAAACTTCTTCAGACCTTCAGTTGTTGTGTTGAATGTTGCTTTGAAGCTTGGTGCCGCCAGCATCATATTCGTTGGAACTGAGGCACTGTCTAATTTTCTGGCCGGACAGACAGCGAACTATGCAACTGGGCGAACATCTCCAATTTCGAGCCTCCTAATGATAACCGCTGATGTGTCAAGATGGATCATTTCGTGTTCAATCCCCATAAGCAGCCCCCAACTCTTATTATCCCAGCTAATCACACCATCGAATGCATCGATGATCTCCAGCATCACTGCCTTGACTTTGCCTCTGTACTCTCTGGTTTATTGGACAGTTGGCCAGTCGTAGTGTTCAGGAGTGAGGTCGTCCCAACCCATTTCATTGACCCCGACAGCAAAGACTGCCTAGAGTTTTGGATTGATGCGTTGCTGTAGAAAACCCGATTCAATGGCCTTGTTGATATAGACAACAGCTGTATGCCCGAGATAGAAGATGAGTGGATGCCTGAGAGGCTCTGGCCTTTTATAGTAAGCCTGATCGTTGGAGATACAGCTAAACAGCAGCTCGTAGAGTTCGTAGCTCCGAAGAAAGTACTGCCGAATCAGATCATTCTGGCACTCCGGTTTCAGATCGAATGCCTTAATAACGCACTTGGGATATTGGCGTTCCATCAGACAAAATTAATTTCTAATTGTAGCTAAATGGTTGTACACTTATGGCCTAGAGCTGCCATAGAGATTATATCGAGCCTCCGTGATGCAAACGCTATCGACTGACTGGAATAGTCTTGCGTGCTGGCTAGTTGATGCCGAGTCATCACCAAAACAACCGTTACATTTCTCGGAGATCATTTATCCTTGGTGGTACACCTCAGTTATGGTCCTATATTCTATTCTCGCGTTGATTGCCTGTGCACCAGTTTATTATACTGAGTATTCGACAGCACCGCCAAAATAGTTATGTTCATCCCAAACAAATCATCCAACAGTGGAATTCCGGTGATTCTCGAGTTCGGTTCGCTCAACACAAGGGCTGGGTTTGCTGGTAAGGACCGCCCAGATGCTGTGGTTCCTTCGGTACTGCACGATGCTATTAAGTATATCGCCAGCGACAAGACCAACAACATCAAGTACGAGATGGAGTACTACATGAATCGGCCGCGCGAGAACTGTGACCCATAGTCGATCCTTGAGAACTGCTTCGGTAGGTATTGCTGTTTAGGTAGTGGAGGAATGGTAGAACGCAAATATCGTCGCCGAATACGTCCTGTGCAACAAGCTTCTCATCAACCCTCAATAAACATCTGTGTTCTTCGTAGAACCTGCCTTAAGCAGTAAAGAACACCGCCAGAAGATGATTGAACTGCTCTTCGAGGCATTTGGTTTCAGCGGTCTGTTCATGCATAAAGCTCCAGTTCTCTCCACGTACCTGTTTGCGAAGGAAAGTGCAATGATTGTGGACGTTGGTGCTGAATACACTCACGTCGTGCCAGTTGTTGAAGGGTACATCTGCTCCAAGGCAATTATGCGAGCCGATATCGGTGGGGAAACTCTCACTCGCGAACTATTGAGAATCGCCAGCAAAAAGGAGTTCATTCGCTCGCGCTACGATAATCGTAATCGTCTAACGCCTAGTATGGACCTGTGGGGGCGGATGGAAGTTGCCAGATAGATCAAACACCAGCATTGCACCCTACTCGACTTTAAAATCGAAGGACTGTAAAGATGCTGTCAAACATAGAAAATTCAATGAAGAGACAGACAAAACTGTTGTAGAGCTTCCTGATAAGCATAAGCTTGACCTTGGAAGGGAGACTTACAGCGTGCCAGAGATGCACTTCCTCGAAAACGTACTCCATTTCTAACTGTAGTCGTAACTGAACTACAAGGGTCTTCAATACCTGATATACCAATCCTTCGAGAAGTGCGAACCTGAGCATCGCAAGGAACTATTCGCTAACATCCAGGTAGTTGGAGGAGGGTCAGCCTTCCCAAATTTCCATGAGCGCCTGCAGAAGGAACTGATGGACTACGACGCATTCGGTTATGCGAACCGCCTTAGAGTCTCGACAACGCAGGACCGTGAGGAAAAATTCGTAAGACAGAGAATTAACAAAGTGTTCAAGTTGGTTGGGAGCAAGCATAATGGCTTCGATGTCTATCATCGACAAGCACATCATCACGAAGAAAGAATACGATGAGCATGGGGCCATTCAGGTTGAGAAAAAGCTTTGATGCTGCTGTCTAACTTCAGTATAACCTCGCTCGGTTGAGAAATTCTCCACGTTTTAAGAATTTTCTAGAATGCCCTTTAAATTTCAAAATTTCCCTCTGCTCGCTAATATCAATTAATCATGTAGGTACCCAAGGAGGAAGGATTTGTCACTGTTGTCGAGGGCAATCTGCTCAAGAAGATCCTGAAGGAGGGAGAGGGTGACCTTCCTAAGAAAGGGCAAGAGGTTAAAGGTAATACTTACGGCTCAATGTAGCTCTCTACAAGGGTACTCTTACAGATGGGTCAGTGTTTGACGAGAACGATGACCGGGAGAGTCCGTTCAAGTTCACTCTTGGCACTGGCCAAGTCATCAAGGGATGGGACCATGGTTTCGCAACTATGAAGAAAGGCGAAAGAGCAATTTTGGTTTGTTCACCTGACTTTGCTTATGGCAGCTCAGGTTCGGGAGCGAAGATTCCACCGAACTCTACGCTTCACTTTGAAGTCTAACTCTTGGGCTTTAACGATAAGAAGAAAGAGAAGTGGGAGTTATCAGACTAAGAGAAATTGGCGGCAGCGAATAAGCTTAAGTAGTCTGGAAACGCACATTTCAAAGCTGGAAAGAATAGCGACGCTGCTGCTGACTATACTGAGGCCATTTCCTACGTTGAGGACTTGGAAAACGAGGAAGCTGTAAAGCTGCTGAACGTCAGTCGGTTGAATGCTGCGATGGCCTATATTCGAACCAAACAGTATTCCAAGGCAATTGAGAATACAACGAAGGTGTTGGAAAAGGAACCAAATGATTTAAAAGGCCTTTATCGAAGAGGTCTTGCCTACCTGGAAATTCAAGAGTTTTCAAAGGCTCAGGTACATCATCAATATAAAGTAGGCCGACTTAGAGCTACTCCTGAAGCTCGATCCTCAGAATGCTGGTGGGAAGCAAGAATTGTTGCGACTCAAGACTTCAGTCGCTGAGATCAAGAAGAAGGAAAAGAAGGTGTTCGGGAAGATCTTTGCGTCAAGCTACTACGAGGATATGCAACCTGAAAAGAAAAGCGATAAGAAGGTCGACGAGGAGTATAAACCCATCAGTTCCAGCGACGAAGATGAACCGAAGGAGGCTACCAAGATAGAGGAACCCAAGAAGGAAGAAACTAAGATAGAAGTTGAGCCTACACAACCAAGTGCTTGATCTGAACTTTCTGGAAACGATGGTTTTGCAATTTGGTTAAGAGGCTCGTTAACAAAAGATTTCAACTACGGCTGTCTCGCCCACCTTATCTTGCGTATTTCGGAGTCTTTGTAAGTGTCCTGCATGCTTGGACTTTCTCGTTGGAACCCGAGGATTGGTAGCAATGTGTTGACTTTGACTGACTGTGTTTATTATTGCTGCTTTGAAGCCTTTTACTCTACTGTCTATACTGACTCTTCCGCGAATCTTTTGCCTCATCGTCGCTGGATCTCACAACTTCTCTCAGCCAAAGCAACGATTCCTTCACCTTCTCAACATTTTTCTCGTAAGGAGATTATCTGAGTCTTCGGTGATCATCTGCCCGCCCATTTGAGCCCTCTGTAAACATGCGCCTCTTACCGAACCCATCCTCCGTGAAAGTCAGCTGTTAATGGTTGTCTGCTTTGTGCCTCGTACCGGCGTAGAGGTTGTCTATCTTTTACTTTTCCTGGCTTCGTATTAGGGCATGAAGTTCTGCGATTACTCTGTCCTTTTATCGAAGCTCCGCTGTCCATTTTGGGTGTAGCTGCTTATACACTGCAAGTTCCTCTTTGAAGCGTTGCTATCGACGTGAGGATTGTAGAAGCTGCTCTCGTAACATAGAGATTTCATCCGACAGAGTCTGAACGAGCCCAGTAGCCTTGTCAATTGCCATTTGCTTGAGCTTATTCTCTTCGACGAGCCTTTGTACAATACTCTAGTTGTTCATTAGTTCACTGAGCTGGTCCTCGAGAACCAGGCTGCATTAGCTCATCGCAATTAAATAGATGTTTAGGCATCACAGGTGAGGAATGTTCAAATCATAAAGCCGACCGTATTCTTCGATGCCTCCGAGAATGTTAATGGCACTGATACCGTTGTTTACCAAATGGTCCACAGCACGTCTCGAATCGTTTCCACGCCGGCAGGAAACATATATGGGCTGTCCAGACAGTTCTCCTATGCACTCCGCAAGTCTTTGTTGCAAACTGGCTCCTTCGAGGCTTTTGAGCCTATCGTAGGGAATATTAAATGACGGTTATATTCTTGCGATGTTGAACATAGCTTCGCTTCGAACATCCAAAAGGAGACCCTTCCGAGCAATATACTATTTCCAACTGATAGATTCCACCTCAGGGGGAGGCTTTGTGCACAAAGCTTCGTACTTCCCGTAATTATACTCTTAGATTCGCATGGGGTTATGTCCACATGCGATGCAATCAGCCCTTCTCTGTCTTAGTTTTACCTTTTTAAAGCTACTACTGAGGCCATCGTACAGCACCATATAACCTTGCAAGTCTGTTCGATTAAGCGTCAAAATCTTCAGTGCTTCTATTGCCACGATCATAGCGACGATGCCAGGTAGCATGCCAATGACTCCTCTTGTGGAACATCCTCCAGCAGAGATCTCATCGTTTCCCCAGAGGCACCGATAGCAAGCTGAACCTGACCCATAAGACGTGACCTGACCTTCCCAACCAATGCACGCGCCGCTAAGCAACACTTTGTTGGTGATCTGACAGTAGTCGTTCACAAGGTAGCGGCACTTGGGATTATCCGATCCATCAAGCACCAGAGTGTACTCGTTAAGATTCGAGAGGGTGCTCACTTCAACGAAAGGATATGTTTCAACTTGAACATTGCTGTTCAGCTACTTGATCGTTTGCTTGAGAGACAGACTTTTGTTCATACCTAAATTGGACTACCGATGGCCAACCTGCCTATGAAGGTTGGTAGGCTCAACGCAATCGCTATCGAACAGTCCAATTGTACCTATTCCTGCAGCTGCCAAATACATTGCTAGTGGGCAACCAATTCCTCCACAGCCGATGATTGCTATCTTTGCTGCAGATAATTTCAGTTGACCCGCAAGCTGGATTTCCTTGAGTAGCATTTGCCTGGAATATCGTTCTATGAGGTTGCGAGGGAGCAGCTCAGGACGAAGGTTTGTGCAAAGCTCGCTTTTCATGTCTATGTCTGAACGATCGGTTGGTGATGATGCCTGATCCGGTGCCTTCGCCAAGCGCTGGAGACTTTGAAACGGGATTCCATTTGCTTCCAGCAATCCCTCCAGGTATAAAATATGATGGAGCAGCTGCTACTGGTTAGAGAGTGAGTTGACGACTGTTCGCTCCATAAAAGAAATTAGTTTGTAATAGCAAGCAAAGTCAAGAGAACGGCATTTGTTTCTTCAGAAAGCTGTGTTGGTTGTATGTGGCGTGTGCCGCACTATCATCCAGCCTTGGGTAGGGAGATGGAACTTGCGGGGACATCAGCTCATACGCATTGTTACCTCCTCCTGGGGGTGCAAGCATAGCAGAATACAAGTACTACTTCTCCTTTCGCTGGTTGCGTTACTGCCAGTACTGCACTGCCTCCATTTCTCTGATGTGGTTATCGATCAGTGGATGCAACGAACCAAGTTAGCTTGCAGCGATAGACTCTTTTATCCTTTGAAAAGATTGGTGATAGAGGTTGGCTGCTACAGTATGAAGAGGTTGCATTGATTGGGAGATTCCAAGTTTATTGAGTTCGTTATCGAGTGCATCGAGTAGGTACAGCGCATGCACAGGCTCATCGATGACCACAGTAATAGGGATGGATACGACCAACCCAACGACCATCCCGAGAAATCCCGTGCCATAGATAAGTTCACCTGGAAGCAAATACCAGCCTAGTAGGACACTTGCACAGATACATATCGACAATACTGCATTGGCCAACGTCCTCGAAGCTATTTACAGCTTGTTGTATGCTGCCCTACCCTCGTAGATCAATATTCCTGCATTCCTCGAACTTTCGAAGTAATTTTTCCCCGAAAGTGCTATAAACAGAAAGGAACTTCGACCACATATCAAAGAGTAGTACTCGACCAAACTGAAGCAAGGTCCGAACACACATACTATAGCTCGACTGCAAGGGTTCACTAAGCATTAGTCAGGCTTGGTTGATTTCACGATAATCTCTAAAAGCTTAAGCGGGGGAGCGAGTACTGAAGCCAGCATTACCGACCCGAGGTGATATGAAATCAACCTGCAGCAGGAACCGACTACAATTCCTTCTGTTGTGTACCGATGCCACTCCACTGCCAAATCAGACACAATCCACACTGTGCAATAGTAAACGAACATGAGGGCGTCGACACAGAGAAACACCCATGCCACCAACGAAGTTGTCATTTGGTTGTTGAATTCAGCAGCAAGCAGCAACCAGTCGATTATGAAAAATTTCCCCAAGCCAAATGTAAGGATAGCTGAAGCAATAATGGCAATCCAAAGCGTCGCTGGAACTTCTGTGAGAAAATACGCACTTACCCTGTACAGAAGCATCGACTATTCGGGTTGTCTTTGGTGGCAAGTCAGCATTGCCAGCGAAACGACGAGCCAAGCTGTTGTGAGTCCCAGCAACACCCACACGCGATTCGTAAATAGCACCACAATTAGGATCAGCTGAGCAGCCAAACCTCCGACTATCAGAATCCCGACCATGCATTCAGTCCACCCTCGAAACATCAAGGCCAGGCACGCGTTGATTAGAAACGCAGAGATAACTATCCACCAGCCACAGTTCTAGAGGAGAGTTGCTAGAATCTAACGGATTTCCTCGTCTAGCTCATCTTAGGTGAAGGTGGTATATCGGAACACGCAGACAGCAACAACAGCAGAGAGTAACAGCCATCCGAGTATGTCGGTGCATGCTCTGCCCTCCCGATGATTTTATGAAGCGAATTTCGAAGCGTCTAGGTTAAACTGTTCACGCCACTGTTGATTGAGCTTGTTCATATGCAAAGTATAATAATACACAGAAGGCAACTAACCTACTGCTGCAGCAAGTTACAACCTCTCGCAATCATAATTAAATTTCAAGATGAACGGAAGTAATGATGATCCCCTCGAACAGATTACTTCGGCGATTCGTAAGCTGGAGATCGGACTCGGGGACGGTGAATCGACCATGCAGCACTTTACCAAACCGGTTTGGTCACCAGCTGATCAGCAGCAGCTACCTTCCAGCCGTGTTCGATAGCAACCTTTCACTAGAGTTCAGCAGTTGTCCCCTCCGGCACCAGCATAGTTTGAGGGACAACCCAAGCCCCTTCGGCCATTTGAATTGCCAGCCAATAGTCAAAACCGCATCACACAACAGATTGAATCACCTCAGCCTTATAGCAGTCAGTACCGAACTTAATTACGCCAACCATCTGGAGATCAAATCTTTGGAGTTGTTTCTGGGAGGTCATCAACGGCAGGAATTCAAAATACTACAGCTTACCGTTCCACAGTAACAGATACAAGCAATACAAGCTTCAGCATTGTGGGAGATCGTCCATCAAGCACTAGCCGTATTTTGATCAAGCCCCCCCAACGAAGCATCGAAATGGAACTCAACGAGAAGGCCAATCAGCTTGATCTTAGGGTGTCGTCGCTTGAGCAGCAGCAGGATCAGCCAGCACAGCTTCGACCTGAAGACCTGGAGAAGCTGGCAGTTGTATCCTCCCAACTCACCAGCCAGCAGGCTATCATCAACGAGCTTCAAGAGCAAAACAGAGAGTTATCTGGCCAGCTTCAAGTTGTGACTGAAATGCAAAAGCTTCACGAGGAAGAATTGAAGGCACATAAGATAAAGATTTTGGCTCTGGAAAAGGCACTCAAATAGGCAAAAGGGATCAGCGAATCTGACAAATCGTGTGTGAACACCTTTGAAAGAAAACGGCTTGAGCTCTTGTAGAGCATCGGAAATGCACATCCAACAAAACAGTCAGAAGCTGCGGCAATTGTCAGTACAAGCAAACGGTCGTTTAACCTACTCAGCAAGCGATGATCTAACTTCCTTTATCACATTTCTGAACAGATAGATATCCAGGATGGGAGCCAAAGAAAGTAGGGTTCACACTATCAGGGGCACTACGGTGAGCAAACCCCGAGTGCTATTTGTTGTTGGTGGTCCTGGCTGTGGCAAAGG
>ERZ724508.1114-NODE-1114-length-16924-cov-4.034501_pt1 | contig 16924 bp, 8 predicted proteins | sample MGYA00376041_ERZ724508 | MGnify/ENA primary metagenome ERZ724508 (study PRJEB28724, sample SAMN07190887) | wastewater metagenome | isolation source: effluent of sewage treatment plant in Hong Hong | place: USA: Christiansburg, Virginia | collected 2016-03-01 ...
ATCGAAATAAAGCAAAAATTATTTAAAAAAATACCAGGAGAATCATCCAGAACCAGAATTTTGGATTTAATTTATCAACGATTGAATTTAATTTGAATTTACCATTTTTTTCTCATTTTTTCTTTGAAAATCATTTACCCCAGCAACAAAACAACGAGTGAATATTATTAAAAACAGATATTATAAATGAGAATGGATACACTCCGATATACTTCTTTTGAGAGTATGATGAAATATGAGATCTTTTATTTTGACTTGAAAATTCTTAAACAAGTATAATTAAAAGTAATGTAATAAATAAAACATAGGAATAATAAATAATCAATTTATAAGCCTGTATTCAATTTATGTTTGTTTTACTATCTTTTATTCAGTTTAGCTTCACTAATCCTTTTAATTTATATCATCCATGTCTTACTTGTCTCTTAAAAGTCATCATAGAAGTCATCTTATCAAATATTTGATTAAATGACCTCATTGGAACTTTTCTCACAGCTACTTCAATTTTCCCATCATGTTAGTTATGACAACATCGAGAAAGATAATATAAGTTTATCCTTGGACCTACTTTATAAAATACAAAAAACATGATATATTAACCTACCCTAATGGTGCAGCGGTAGCATAAGACCTTCCGGGGGTTTTGACCCAGGTTCGATTCCTGGTTGGGGTGAAATTTCTATTTTTTACCTATTCATCTTCTATTGGCTTTTCAATACCAATTATCTTTCTTTTCTCAAAAATACTTTCTTAAGTCAACCTATAATAATAAATAGGAAAAAAAACTCAGTAAGTTTGAAATAATATAAAATATAAGAAAAAAAGTAAATTTATGGGAAACAAATTTTCTTAAATAAGCTAAAATGGTGAGGAAGGGGGTTAAAATTGTAAGAAAATGGAAGAAATGTTGAAACTTTATACGTTCATCTGCTAAAGCTTCGACGAATCGCTAGGCAGGTTATACATATATCGTAAAAAGTAGTACAACTTCGATTATATTGCGATGGTTGATAAACTCGTGGAACGTGACTATATTGATTAGTCAAGAAAAATAGTCAAAATTAACGAAATGCTCAAGTCTTAAAATAATAAACTATGCACAGATGCTCTCTATTTAAAATTTAAGAATACGGTCATTCTTAAAGATGCATCCCTCTGGCTCAAAATCTTTTCTTATCAAACATTAGAAGAAGGTAACAATCAAAATTTTAAGAGAATCATAGTACGTTACGAATATTTTAATTTTACTTTAAAGGATTACCTAAAAAAAATCTATTTCGGCCAAAAGGAATAAAGGCATAAAATCCCTTCATGGATGGCCTATATTTTAGGGTCTATCTTAGATGCTTTTTTTCAGCTGAGACATTTAAAAATCCAGCATCCTCACATCAGTATCATTCCTTTGTTATCCTCAATCACAACACCTAGTTTCATATACATAGACATTGAAGGGTGCCTGAAGTTCTTACCAATTCCGCTGTTTATGATGGGAGATTACACGAGTAATGTGGACCAATGCTTAGTGCGGTGCTGTAGTTTTGAAGGGGATGGGCAAAGAATGAATGTTGTTATCCCGAAGTATGGCATTAGATCAATGCGAAAGAAAGATGAAGGGTTAGAAAAAGTAGATAAAATATTTATGGACAGGTTAAAGAAGTTGATTAAATACATGAAAAAATAAATATAGCTGGCAAATAGCTCAATTAAAGATAGCAGAGGCCAATCATCGTAAATAGGGACAAATCTTTCACAAAATCCCATTAATTTGCATCATCCAAATTCTATGAGATTAATTACTGAAAGAGTGGAAGTTGAATACTGGGAAACCTTATAGAGCAGTCTAAACTTAGAATAAATGATATAAAAACTATCATCTGTTCAGTAAATATAAAATCGTTTGGAGATTAAGAGGGCTAAAAATATTAGCACTATCCCAAATGAGCCAGTTTCTTTAGCAACATACTCATCGAATAAATAGGAGGGGCGGAAAAAGGAGAACTTTGATGTTCAAAGCCGAATGAAAAGCAATAACTCATAGTTAATGTTGAATATGACAAATAATTCGATTTTGACGAGAAGTAATGTAATGACAAACAATAATGACAAAACATAAAATTCGGGGTATTCCAATCATACAGTGAACCAAATTCCAAACCAACACTACATCAGCGCCACTCATCATTATTATTTGTGAAGTGTTACCATGATTAATAAATGGCATGGTTGATAATAATATTGTAATGCATATGTGATAAAGATAAAAAATTGATCAATTCATTTTATGATCAGTAAAGATTGAGCGAGTGATGGGTGTTGTCTCATCATATTTTGGATTCGTACTGCCAAACTTTCATCTTTTAGCTCTTCTAAGAAGGAATATTTTTTTCGCAGCACCTCCTCATCAAATAAAACCTGACTGTTATCATGGGAGTTCGTATTTTTTACTTTTTTCTCATAATATTCTCCTAAAGATGTCTTTCTCATCAAAGATCTGTGCCCATTTGACTGTTCAGTTCTGTATCTTAATTTGCACCTGTTCATTATTTATAAAAACTATTTCTTTGGAGCGAGTTTACGATATTTTTGAATCATTTACTGCTCAGCCGTCCTTATTCTATCCTCATAGAACTACTGGGCCGTTGAGTTAATATCAATGACTGCAGCTTTATTTGAGCATTTTTTCTTTTTGATGAATACAACTTCACTCGGTTTTGTATCTTCATCTGCAAACAGCCGATGCATATTAATGTTTTTAGTTCCCAAATTTATCTGGCAAACCTATAAAATGTTATTTCCATTCTTTTTTAAATCTTCTCCCTTCGATCTTTAATTATAATGGGTAAAATAGCCATTGGAGGTATATGAATTTTTAGGTTGATAATAAGTGTTCGATTTTTTCAAAGTTATTTTTTCTTTTTTCTCTTCTTTTTTTTCAGTCTCATTTAATCTCTCGCTCACTTTACTGTACTCTAATAATCCAAACCCAACATCTTTAAATCCCCTTAAATCTAAATGTTTGTGGATTTGGTTATCTGCTGATTAGTTTTGATAAATAGTTGACTATGTATAATTTTTTATAGGGCTCTCAATCATTTTTTTTCGAACTGTCAAATGAAATTTTTGCTCTGCTAGACGACTATTTCCGTGCAAGATTTATTCTCCGACTGTGAGATTCCTATTAATGATATTTTTATTTTTTTTGTAATTTTTTGATGATTTTTTGATCTTTTATAGAAAAGCATTAACCACATTATGTTTAGGATCAGTGGCCTTTAATGCCATACTATCATGATTTTGAGCTTGCATTAAGTACAACTGCTGGTGTTGAGACTACCAAGGAGAAATGTAGTCTAAAGGTGCTTTTTGATGAGCATTAACCTATTTTTTTACTTGCATTCGCTATTTTTCTATTTTCGCCACTATTTTATTAGACTTGTATTGGTTATTATAGGTGGTTGTCATGAGGAGAATACTTTTATCCTCGATTTGATATAATATTTATAAACTTATTGGAAAGAAAACACTTGCCAAGGAAACAAAAGAAATAAAAAATAAACTGAGATTTCAAATATATTTTAGCATTTAATCGATTTAATTTTTCCGTTTTTTATATGCCCTGATGTAATTTTTTTTACTCTTGTTTATGTATCCTTTGATCAGGTCTCTCACATCGGATTCTCCACCTTTCTCCCTTATTCCCTATTGTTATTCATTATTATTTTCTAAGGTTTATTTTTCCCTGTCTTTCTCTTTGCTTTTTAATGTTGACTTCCTTGACTTCATGGACTGATAGCTCTTGTTCATATTAGAGCGAGTTTATTTTCTTGAAATTCCTATGAAACGACTGGCAGAAGGATTTAATATATGTTGCAGAGGCTGCTTACTCAATTAAAATGTTTTTTCGATATGCTTAAATTATTTTGACCCTGAATTTTAATCTTGCTTTTATTAAATTTTCTCATTCTTCAGCCCACTTGATTGATTGTCAAAAAAACTTAAGCTATCAACGTCACTATTGTTGTGGCTTTGGTGGCTATTCTTATATGATGAAATCTTCTTTATCCTTGCTTGGTTTTGAGTGGTAGTTGGCCTAATCATACTCTGACTCTATTTTGCTTCATACTTATAGATTTCTCGCCCCTATAAGTTCCTGCCCGTATATTTTTGAGTGAAATCCTGTGAAATTTTATAAACAACTGGCTATTATTTTTTGGGAACAGTAACTGGTAAAATATTCACTTCGTTCTCATTGGAAGGAACCTTTTTCTCATTGTTCTAAGTAGTTAAAAGTTATTTGTTTGAGACTCCTTCGATTTTATTCTTGCTTAATAATTTAGCATTCTCTCTATTTTTCAAGAACGTGAGTAATTATTAAAAAGTATTTGAGCTTTTGGGTTATAAATATTTATGGCCTTACATTGATTTCATTTGCGAATGTAGTTTTGAGAGAATGAACAAAAACTTTTCCTCATCAGCTTCTTGTCCTTTATAAAATTTAAGTATCCTTCGCTGAAGTATGTACATGATAGTTTCTACGCATTCGTCATAGGTTTATTCCTGCTGCCGAGTTGCAAAACCTGAATATATTGACATGCAGTTAGTCTTATACGGTTTATTTACTTAATATTATTAATAACTTATTCAAATGTTATAGTTAACTCAATAAACAGGAGATAAAAAACATTCAGCTCTAATCAATGATAACAACTTTGTTTTATGTCCTCATCAGTACCCCTAAGTGGTCGTATTGAGTGAGCACGATCTCCAATACGTCTTCGGTGAAACCTCTGGCTAAAACTACTTTGAGAAGCGTATCGTATTCAATTGAGTGCTCTTTGTTGTAGACGCACATGTCCTTTATAATCTCAAAGACCTTGGCCACATCCTGCTTAGCCTATTTCTTTCCGTCATATCTTGTAATCACTGATTTTTGGCTCTATTCTATCAGCAAGAGAGCATCTGATATATCGGCCTTTGATATTTAATTCGAGAATCTCAGTTTTGCCTATGTTATAAGAAAATTACCCTTGCTTGAGCAAGTCTCAGCAGTGCTAAAAGACTTCTCATTGTTGTGTAGCTTTCTCCTTCTTTCGTTAGATCCATTTGCTACTGTCTTTTCTTGGTGTATCTTTCTATTATCTCTTAGTGGAGCTATGCAGGCAATACTGGGTTATACTGTTTACTCAGTGCGATATAAGCTCGAATAAATTCTGGAGAGAATACTTAGTCTGATTAGAAAGGAGCCCTGCCTGAACGATGAACGAACCCAATATGCTTGGCAAGTTCAACATCTTTTGCTTGTTCACAACTGTCAAGCAAAATAAAAATCAAATCAAAACGTGAGAGCAGTGCCGCAGGTAGATTGATATTTTTCTGGGCTGAAATTGCTTTGTTGTATCGACCATAAAGTGGATTTGCGGCTGCTAATATGGATGTCCTTGCATTTAGGCTTGTTGTAATGCCTGCCTTAGCTATAGAAATAGTCTGTTGTTCCATTACTTCATGGATAGCAGTGCGATCATACTAGTCCATTTTATCAAACTAATCAATGCAGCACACGCCCATATCAGCGAGAACTAAAGCACCTGCTTATAAGGCTAACTATTGTGTATATGGATCCCGTACAACAGCAGCTGTGAGACCGACTCCAGAACTACCTTTCCCAGTTGTATATACTCCTCGAGGAGCCAAATAGGAAATATGTTTCAAAAGCTGAGATTTAGCAATCCCTGGATCTCCAAAGAGAGCTATGTTGATTTATCCTCTGATTTTGAGATTATCTTGCGTAACCTTTGTGACTCCTCCTGTCATTAAGAGTAGCAAAGCTTTTTTAACATTCTCTAATCCATAAATTTACGGAGCAATCGATTTGGTCAGCTTTTCAAATATCTCTTCGTCTGTGCAGTTAGATCTGATATTTTAAATTTCTGCTATTCTTTGCTAGTTAATATTCATTTCCACATACTTCTTTTTCTATCTTATTATTTTTGTTGCAACCATGTGCAGAGTAAATAACAGGTCATTGCTGTATCCTGGTTTACGACGTGGCAGCAGGATACCTTGCACCATCACTATATCTCCAGGAGTAGCCTGCTTCACTAAGTTTCCTCTCATTTGAATTGAAAAATTTCTTGGAATTTTTCCCTGTTGAAGTTGGTCAGGAGTCTCTTGAATTTTAATTTCTTGGTAACAAATGAATTTAGAATGACCAGGTAAAAAGGTTAGCTTGCCAGATGTATTGTTCTAAATACAAATTTTTGATTGACACTTGATCATTGGTCCAAATTGCTCATTGTTGACTTCATAATAGTTTTCACATCCACAATGATCACATGTGTAAGTTCCAATGACAAGTTCTGGCTTGACCTCAGTGGCTCTAATGACAATGGCCTTGCAAACAACTAATGACCCTATTTTCTCAGAAGTGAAGTCGCTAATACAATCAATTTTGAACTTGGAACTGGGTCCGTAGACAATGGACAGATTACTTCAATAAGATAGGAATTACTAATTTCGATAGGTTTGCTTGGGAATCATTTAGTTTTATACTCTTGCTCCATCTGAATTTATATTATCCTTTCTTTGGATGTTCAAAATGTTTTAAAATCTCTGCCTTATTTCCTGAGTTAATTATTGGTTACATTTTAGGGGTTCATGTTGATGTTCCTCTATGGGATAAGCTTATCTGCTATTTGTTCGAACATGCTCATGAATCTTTGAGTATTTGTCTTGAACCCTTAAATTAATTCTTTTTCTTCATCCTTCCTAAAATAGGTTTCTAGATCTTCCATTAAAATTTAGTAGCTATCAAGTTCTTCATTTGCTATTTGTTGCTGAATTAGAGAAATGTTACGAGTTTGATCATATACTTCCTGCGACCGTAGAGCTCATAGATTGGCTTAACATCCTGCAGGTCGTAGTCTTCGAAGTTTTTAATAAACTATTCACACTTGTTGAATTTCTCCTCATATGTTAGCCTCTTCTGGTTTTTCTTCATGAATTTGCGCTTGATCTGAAGGTGATTATATTAATAATTTCCTTAATTAGATGGCGGATAAAAATATTTAAAGTCAATTAAGAGGCAAATCAGGCATATTATTATTTAAATATTTATATATTTATATGTTTAATAAGTTTCCACCATCGATGCTTTAAATAACAATTTTATTTTGTAGTCATCATTTCTCAGATGATTTAAAATTCTGGGGACTTTCATCTCGTAAAATTGGAAAATCCAGTGAAATAATATGCGTGGGGTCGCACTAACAAAGATTGTTCTGTGGGTCGACTGTCGGGAAAGGAGAATTATAAAAATTATGCCGAACTATGGATGGGAGTTCATTGCAATGGCTAATCTTTGGTGAAAACCAATTAAAACCCTATTAAATTGTCTTAATATTTAAGAAAAAACGCATATAATTCCATTTAATTTCTATACAAAGTTTTAAGTATTGAAAAATGTTTATCATTGCAAGTCCATCCGAATAAGCAGCAGGCAATAAAATGGAACAGCCAAAGACCTCACATCTATGCTGACAATAATGATAAGCCTTAAATGTTTTATACACTGGATGAATTTTAATGTTTCTTCGGCTATGTCTCTACGGAGGAGTTTATCAGAATCTGTGATCTCGGACTATTTAAGCAATTTTTTTAGTTTAAACACATAAAAACTCCCAAAGATATGATCATTTAGATCCTCAAACTTGGGTAGAAAGAGCAGTAACAGCTTTTAGCCCAATGCTTGAATTAGTTATAAAAAATACATCCCACCAGATACAATGCTGATACAAAAAATCGGAAAATCTGGCGAATTCACGAAGATTTTCCTCATGACATAGGAGTAGTTGTCTCTTTTTTTTTAGCCTATAAAATATTACCCAAAGGAGCCTGCTATTATATTGAATCTAACATGCCCCATGCATATATTTATGGTTAATGTTTGTAAATTATGAAAAACAGTGACAACGTTTGCCGATTAGGCTTGACTCCCAAGTTAAAAGACCTAGAAGTCATGGATTAAGCATTAGGAGACTATTTCGGTTCCAGTAGCCCTGTAGAACCTATAAAATCAACTGGTAGTTCCAATAGAGTAATTTCGGAATCATATAAAAAATAGGGACTTTAATTGTTGATAATAACATTTAAATAAAAAAGTGAAAAAGATTACCAAAATTAAGGCGCCAGTTTAAAATAAAAATTAGTAAAAAATAAACGAACAAGGATATGTCTCATAGTCGAAGGAGTTTTCAGAATAAGAGAATAAGGCGACCTTGACAAAGAGTAGATTTTGAAGGTAGGAGATGTTGTCATTATCAAAGAAGACAAATAATATACAATATAGAGGGTGGAAGAAGAGGATGATGGGAGAGGTTTAGTGTGTTTTGGTTGGTCTTCATTTTGATAATTGTATATTATGTAGAGAGTATGTGAAAAAGTAAAGGTAAATAATGAAATCTTTATAAAAAGCCTAGATTAATAAAAAAGGATAAAATTTCTTTATATTATTAAATTCTTGAGGAGAACAATGTTGGCGTGGATATTTTTAATTTTTCTTTATATTATGAATCTTAAATTTATTGCGATGTTAAAGAAATAAAAAAAAATTAACAGAAACAAATAAAATAATTTATTCTTCCTGCTCACTTTCTTTGCCTTAATCGTTTTTTGGTTTCTTTTTTCTGATACTTTATTCCTTGCAGTTATTCCTCTTCTTCTCTTTGATAATAAGTTTTTTGTGTTTTTGCATTTGTTATATTCAATAATAAAATGTACGTCTAAAGTTCCAGCTGTAACTAGAATTTCTAATAGATTGATGCTCATATCGACTATAACCAGTTCCTAGATCAACAGGATTACTTTTGCCATGATCCTTGCTTCAATGATGAAAATTATATCCTCCCAGTATAGACTGGGAGATTCACTTAGCATTAAAATAGCAGTCCCAAGCAGGTAGAAAAAAAATCACCAATATTTATAGAAGAGGACCAAAAAAAGCCAAAGTCTCCAATGAAAATTTCAGTTATTAACTGCGAAGCTCAGAAGTTGTTTCGAATTCATCGTACAAAGAAGGGAAGGTCAAAATAAACGAAAAATATTCTTCAAATTTTTAAAAGCGAAACCCTCTCCTATTTAACCATGCTAATAGATTTTAAAATACTAACACATTAAGATAGTTTTCGAGTGCAGAGATTCAAGTAGGAAACAGCATCAGCGGTAAACTTTTGTACACTTTTTTAAAGTAAAATCATAAAATAGAAAACAATAGAGTTCTTTCATTCAGCTGATTTTGTGAGAAAAATTATGAATTCATAGAGGCTAAAAAATTCTCGCAAAAGATAGATATTAAAAAATATCGATATATTTAGCGGCCTTCTCTTTGAAGCCTCAAAATCTTGATTTTAAAAATAACTTTGTAAATTAACTTGCCGTTGTAGATATATATGTTTAAATGATAAAATTATATTGATCTTACTCTCTCACCACAATCTTTTTCCTGTTTTTCTCTATTTTCTGTATTTGTTTGGAATCCTTTTTCCAAATCTCCAATAATCTCCCCACCTTAGTTTTTTTGCCTCCCTGTATTATGGTCCATGACTCTTCGCGCATATTCTTCTTTAAAAGAGTCCTTATTTGGTACATAAATCTAAAATTACGTGTCTCCCTCTCCGAAGAATCGGGTAAATAACTCTGTCCCATTCTTTTGTAATATTAGGTTAGTTTTTCTCAATCTCAGAAATTTAAGAATCCAATTATTTTTTCTGGAGAATTAAATAAGAAAATTTTTAATATTTAATCGATTGGTCAGTCGGCAATTTTCCAAATACGTTCTGAGGATAAATCCCTGATGGCTGATCAAAATGACACCATCTTTTTTATTTTGCAAGTGGACATTTTAATTGGTGAGGGCAAGGAGCGGCAATATGCATTCCTTTCTAAATTGCCCATTTTCGAGCTTCGTGAATTAATCTGCTACCAAAAGGAGATCCATGCTCTACAAGAATAAGGAAGCCCTCATTTTTAGTTTTTGTGTATAGAGCTTCAAGATAGACTTAGACTAGGTCAGGTTTCAGCTAATTTATTACATACCCAGCGTAAACAATATCAACCTGCTTTACTTAACTTGACATTTCACCGAGGGACTAATAATATTTGATTTTCATGCCATCCGTTAAGAATTTTGATAGCTTTCTCATTTTAGCAGATGGTTCTACACTGTAAACTTCTCCCGAATCTTAAAAAACATCAATAAAAGCAGTGGAACCAGCAGAGAGACCGCCTCCAAAATCAAGAAAAGAAGATGGTTTAAAGTTAGGATATTTATATTTGAGCTAATTCAACAATCGAATTGCAGTGGAGAATGTCCTAGGAGCTCGGTTGAGCAAATAAGATATTGTAACATTTTGGGTGTATGACATCTCAGGAGTAAATGTCTCATTGTCTATTTTTCTTTTGTCTTTCTGTGTGGGCTATTCGTCTTTATAAATTTTTTACTATCCAATCAGATATATTTGTTATACTTCCTTTTCTTTTGGTAATTTTAGTTATAATCTTTGATACTTTAAATTTTGATAGGCCTCAAAATCTAGCTTTTATTCAGTATATCTTAAGGACATCAATTTTGAAAAATTAGTTGATATTTATCGGAGTCTTGTTTGGCCATATTTATGAAATATTTTTTGAGCTTGCTTTAAATAAGAGACAGGCAAAAACTGAGGCCCTAGCCGTACTGAACTTAAATCCTGCAAGCTCATTTATTAGGGTGTTATCCTTTCTTATTTATTCAAATGTTTCGGCATTTATTTATTATATAGCTCTTTTTTTCTAGTTTAATCGGTTTTTTTTTCTCCCAATTTTAGTCTTCTTCTCGTCATTTGCTCATCCAATTCCTACTTATCTTATTAATATTTCTGTTTAAAAGCCTCTCCAATAGATACTCTGGCATTTGCACTTGCCTGGCCCATCCTAGATAATTATTCTTAGCTAAACTTAACGTTTTCTGCTCCTTCGGGTTTTGTTATAGGTTGCGGCTTTACTCTTCTGGCAAAAAACTTTAGAATTAGAAAACTTCGATTCAACATTGAATTTTTTACTAATTTTTAGATTATAAGTTATTAATTTTAAATAATAAGTGTGATGTTTGCTTAATTTGGAGTATCAAAATTATCATATACAAATTAATCAATATTTCATTTTTTTTCTATGAATTTAGTAAACCAAATAATTCATGGAAACTGTATTATGAGCTTATATCTATTTTTTTATTTTTTTAAACACAGTTTATTTTAAGAAAGCTTTATAACTCATGAACTATTGATTTTTTTGTTCTTCCTTTGGGTACAGTTAAAATTAAATTTTACAGATAAATTTATCAAGAAAATATTAAATACTTTAGATATAATTTTTATTTAATATACTTTTACTCATAATAATTTCAATAAATTGTTCAGCAAAAATGAGCACCTATAAAAAATCTGTCATAGACACAGGAAAATGTACATAATTTTCTATTTAGTCATTGAAACTGACATTCCCACAGCTGCGAAGACGAACTATCAAGAAGGGTCTCGTTATATCAATACATCAAATCTAAAGTCTCCCTCAAGATATCAATAAAAAATCCAAGGAGTCAGGGAGAGCATTAGTTCCATGATTAACTAAATGGGAACCAAAAGAAATTAGAATAATGAAGCAATTAATCTTGTTAAAAGTGCAAATGCCGAAGCTCTTGGGTTGCTAAGAGAACAAAGCAACAACTTTAACACTTATACTCCTAAAAAGTCAGATCGAATTAACTTTCCACGATAAAATAGAACGATAGGCTATGACAATTACGGCAATCAACCCTATCAAACTGATCCTCACCTTGGTCTCTCTTAATTTAATTACCAAGGAGATTACAGACCTAATTAACCTCAACATGCTACTTCATCTAATATCTATTCAAATAATGTTCAAAGCAAAAGCCTAGAGCAAGAGAACATGGAGTTAAGAAAAGCTTTGTTCGAACAGATTCAAATAAACAAAAATCTAGTCAGCAGAATCAACGAATTATAAGTCGAGAATGTCGATCTTAAGAATCAACTTCATCAGAATAATGTAAAACCATTAAGGTCAACTAGATATGGAACGGCTAGTTATGGAGGAGATACAGATCTCAATATTTCAGGCAAGTTCTTGTCATCTTCGCCTGCTAAAATACCTAGTTAGACATACATGCAAAGCTCATATAGTCCTGATAACTATCTCAGGCAAGGGTATCCACAAATCAGCCAAAGATATGGGCAAAGTTTAAATAGTCAGGGCTTTGGGGGAAACTCCAACAATAACCAATAATTCTCTGACCTTTTTGCTGAGCTAGAATAACTCAAAAGGGAGAACGAATCTCTCAGACATAATACTATAAATTTACTTAGAAATTGATTTTGTATTAATTTACTATTCCATATTAAATATTATAAATTCTAAATTAAGTATTGTTTTTATTTACCATCAAAAACATCTTTTTCTAAACCCAGTACTTTTGAGCAAATGCGCCCCAGTAAGTTCGCCAAGGATTGGATTTGTTAATCTATTTTCCATTTATTTAAGACTGATTGCTTACTTTTTATTGATTCTAAAAGATCGAATCTCCAATGGCCTTAAGGTTATTTTACCTTCATCCTCAATGTTCTGATTTATTAAATTAATTTCTTCTTTATCTTTGCTCCAATGTCTCCTCCACTTCTGAGGATTTTCTCTTATAATTCCATTTGCATAGCTGTCCTTAATATCTTTAAACACGAGCTTGAGTCCTACTTCAACAATTTCCCAACTGTAGCTTCCCTGCTGATTCTAATATTTATTGAGCTGTAACTCAGAGAACTAGGCTAAATTTTGAAGTCTGAGAACGAACTCATCTTTGTTAAGATGAAAAATTGAATATTTAAGTCGGACTTGAGTGCCGAGTCCAGGCTGATGAGAGATCTAGTCAGCAATATTAGCTCGATATTGTAATGAGTTTTCCTGATCATTGATTATCATGTACCCAATGATTGCATCATCATATTCTCTCTGCCAAGTTCTTTCCAGGTCGTCATTCACAGAAACCAAAGCTACTTTATATCTAAAGGTATTGTTTACTGATTTGAAATAGGATTCTCCAACTCCCTTGCCATCATCCATGGCCAATCGATCGAAATTAATTAACAAATCCTTGTCATAGGTGGATACTCCCTGAGCTCTATCAGTGAAGAAGAGGAGTTTTTTATCTTAATTGATAATATATGCAAATGAACATGCTGGATAAGTGTTAGCATTGATAGCATCTTCAGGTTTGGGTTTAAATTAATAGTCTGGTCTTTGGTTAAATAACCTCTTGGAGACTAAAAATCCGTTGGAGTCATGGAAGAGAGTATCACTTTTGACAGTCGAAGAAATCTTCATGAAATAGTCCATCATCATTTGCTGTTGTGGCTTGAATATGTGTAAAATATCAATAACATTGGGCTCATCGTTCTTGATTGTTATGCGCAATTATGAGTTCGATGAAATAGCAATGACCCTCTTAAAAACTTTCCCTTATGCGACTTTTAAAGAGGTAAATTGTGAATTTATAGGTGTAATTTGTCCATTGTTCGACATAATATACATCCCTGGCACTACATGCTAAGTTTTATCAGTTCTTCTGCCGAATTTGTCCCAACTCATTGTCTGTCGAGAGGATCCCTGATTAGGAGAAGTATAAAGCCCTACTGTATAGAATTCTCCATCACCATACTCATATCTTACTTCATTTTTTTTATCTGCGTCAATGATAATGCTGAAGTCTCTGCCTGAGTATGACAAACTGGATTGCTTTTACATTTCAAAGATTTAGTTTGTGATTTGGTCTTTAGTCTTGCTTATGAGAGTAAATGTGTTGATTCCAGGATGTAATGAGGCTTAAAAAATTAATGTGCATTTATCTGTTTAACAGAACAAATCTTCATCAGCCTCTTGAATGTCATAATAACTATTTCTGGGAAGCTTAATTTCAATTTTTTCTTTTTTAGAGCTGCCATGTGTTATAATGTTCAACAATTTTAGTTCATGTCCAGATAATTGCTCTTCCGTAATTTCACATTCATTGTTGTTTTAATAGAATTTACAAAGAATAGAGTTTGTATCGGCGCCATGAAGCTTAGAGAGGCTCCCAATAATTTCTGAAGATCTTTTAGACATACGATTTCTGAACTAGTCCTCAATGTAGGTCTTGGAAGTTGCAGTTATGCCGTCATGATGTTGCATAACAGCCAGAAGTTCTTCTGCTCCGATCAATGTTCCTAAACTATCACTAACTCTGTCCATTTGTAGAAGAGATTTACGATAAAAATTGACTAATCTTGAGAAGTCTTTGCATGCTTTCTTCAGCTGTGGATCTGTAGTATAGTAACCTGTCCAATAACGATCTTGATCCCAATTTGGTATAAAATCCCATTTCCGGACTTTAAGTTCGTTTGCCTGATAATATTTACTGATGATTCCCAAATAATCTGTAGGATTACCATATTTAAAAGTAGGACATGAAGTCTTTCCCCTCTGAGTATTGATGCCATCCATAGCACTTTAAAGGTTAGAAAACTCTTATGAGATGAACTCTTCAAAATCGTTTCCGAGAAATCTGAACAGCTTATTTTTTCCATACATTTTAAGCATATTTTTTTATAATTCAATAAAATCTGACTTAATCATGTCTCCTCTCGCATTTCTGTAATTGTTAACTTAATGTAAGAAATGCCTAACATGATTCAGTACACCTCCGTAAGTCAAATTATTTGAATCGGACACTGGGGACCAATAGAACTCAAGTAATGGTTTATCATTATGTAAGTTAACATATCGATCATCTACTCTTTATATGCCCTGAAACTAAATGCCAAGCAAATGCTCGAGTGCAGCTTGGGAATGAGAATGACCAAAACTATCAGTAGCCCATCCTATTTTAACTTGATAGTCAAGGTTTTGTTGGAGGAAGTTCATTCCCAGAGTGTATTGGTCGAGAATATCGTCGTAGTAGCAGACAGCTTCATCATTTTACACCCAGCCGCCATTTGCGATTTCAAGTTGACCTGCTTGAAGGAGCTGTTTGACTTTCTTCTTTTGATCATCATTTATATAATCGTACCAGTCTTTAAAGAAGACAGATTAAGTGACAAAATATTTTCTTTTCGCATCAGCTGAAAGGGCTTATAACATAGAGTTAAAAATGGTTTTGGAATTTCTTTGATTCATATTATAGAGGAATCCAGCTGGCCTGAAGTTGATATCTTTAAGTTCGTTATCAATATTGAGCCAGAAGGCGTCAAGATGGGGGTGGAAGGTAACTAAGAATTATTCGTCATCTGATGTGCATGCTTGGTTAACGGTGAGTACAAAAACTTGGAAGACAAGGATGGATATGAAGATAATGTTCGTGATCCGCATGAACTATTTGAATATATTATATCCATTGAATAATATAATCAATGCGAGAAAAGGTGAGTTAAAATAAAAGGATAAATAGAATATAAAAATAAGTATTTCATAATAACCAAACCCATAAAAATAAAAAATTAACTTCCATGATCCGTTCGCAATGGAGTAGCATTTAGCTCATTCTGGAGCCCTGAAAAGGATATTTGAGGCTGATATTGGTTCATTTCCAGTAAATTTAATCTTTTTTAATAACGTAAAATTGGAAAAATAATTTTATTCGCAGGCACTGCTTCAATTTTAATCTTGATAACACTTTATGCAGTCTTTTTATATTCATATTAAATTATCAATCCCCTTTTGTAAAGTTTTCCAGGCTCATACCTGAACGGGCTATTCGCTGAAAAAAATTATATCATCTATATTACCGATAAATTAAAGTATAGTAAAAATTTATTACGTTATATGAGACCTTATCTTTTCGTTATAGTGATCAGTTTACTGGTGGTCGGAAATATTGCTAGTTCTGCTTGCTCAATATCAACAGATTTCAGGACCAAATTGACTTCAGGTATATTGATGATTAAGATAGGTTCCTTTAATATTGATTATCAACAAAATGACGCTAAAAATACATCAGTCCTTGACTATGTTCATCCTTTCAAACAAACTTTTAATAACCCCCCTTCAACCGCTATTGGTACTTTATGATATAATCAAGGAATCATTGGATTTGACTTCGAGCCATCGCAAGTTATGGGCTTCTAAGTCACTGTCACAAAGCAAACTGGAAATTAAATAAATTTTAAAGTCAATGCCAATCAAAATGGTAATTGGAAGAAATTATATGTCAACTTTTTCTCTACTAACAGACCCGATTTCGAAATAGGAACAGTGAATCTCGATGCTCCAGTTACTTCAGATAATTTTAAGCTCAGTTATAGTTTTAAGAATAATTGGAATGGGGTTGACCTATTGAAACTTAAAGTTTTCATTAGCGCTTTCACTTTCTCTACAAACTAACAAACTTCTTTGAGATTAAACTTGGAAAGAATAGACTTTTAATAAAAGGGTTTAAGTCTGGCCTATTCGACAAGGAGTCAATCAACCGTCATATCTTCCTTTACTGCTAATCTCATTCTTTTTGATGGTTTAAATCCTGCTCTTAGATTTTCAGAAGGCGTTATTTCACAAGATTACCTAAGTTCAAAAATCACAATTTAAGTCCCTCAAAAAGGAATTAAATAGGTCAGAGATTTCATTGTTGGAATCACATCTTTTGATGTATCAACTAACTCTCCAATCTCAGCTTATTCCAATTTGAACAATAAATTCTTGATTGAATTTGGCCCCAACTCTGACAAATGTGCCCTTAATCTTCTTACAGTTAGTTACCTCGTTGTTTCTGTCATGAATGACTGTGGAGATTGTCTTCCTGACGTGATCTTCCTGAATGGTAAATGCGTTCCACAATGCCCAGAAGGATATTATA
>ERZ724508.1115-NODE-1115-length-16923-cov-5.642281_pt1 | contig 16923 bp, 17 predicted proteins | sample MGYA00376041_ERZ724508 | MGnify/ENA primary metagenome ERZ724508 (study PRJEB28724, sample SAMN07190887) | wastewater metagenome | isolation source: effluent of sewage treatment plant in Hong Hong | place: USA: Christiansburg, Virginia | collected 2016-03-01 ...
TATTAAGTATTAAGTATTAAGTATTAAGTATTAAGTATTAAGTATTAAGTATTAAAAACGAGTTCGTGGTTAATTTAATTTAACTACGAACTCCTTTTTTTGTCTCTTTTTATCATCTATTATTCACCACCCATTATTCATTTTTAGATATTCTAAACATATAACCTATATTAATAGATACGTCTCGGTTATTAATTTTTTGAGTGTTATTATACATGTAAAATAGTCTGCTGTTAGGATTGTTTATATTATTTAAACCAATCATATATTTTGCATCCAGAAAAATATACCCATTACCAATATTCCTGCTAGCACCTATGCCTATTACTGTTCCAAAGTCAAATTGTTTTATGTCTTCTTTTTTAATATCAAACGTATTTTGATTTTGACTACTATTTTCTTTGATCTTACCCTGAATAAGATATGATGCATACATACCTGCTCTAGCGTATATTGAGAATTTATTTATTGGTAGAAATACATTAAAAGTAAGAGGGGCAGATAGGTAATTTAACCTATATGTGTAGTTTGTATTTAATAAAGATTGATATATAGGGTCATTTTGATCGATAACGTTATAGGAAGTAAAATTAGGATAAATTTTTGATCCCATGTTGTAATATCCAATACCTGATTGGATTCCAATGTTTTTATTGAATTTGAATAGAACAGGTACTTCTATGTTTAAACCATTTATATACTTCGTACTGGATCCATCATTTTTATTTTCGTGTTGGATATTAAATCTGGTTGCGTTTAATCCTGCAGATCCACCAATAAATATTTGAGCAAAAATAAATTGACTCATTATAATAAAAATGGACGTAAAAAACATTTTTTTCATTTGTATACTTATTTTTTTAAGGAAGGCAATATATCAATATTAATAGAAATTAATATCTAATATTACTTATTGACAATCGATTATATACAAATGGGGCTTATTTATTTTACTAAATCTAAAAATATTCTTAAATATTTAAATTGTAATGGATAGAATTATTATTTAAAAAAGGTAATATTTTTAGTTACTAAATTTGTTTTACGTAATATATGATATGGATCAATATTTAATAGACATAGATTATCCCGATGCACCTGATGACGAATTCATTTCTTTGATTTCATCACAAAGAACTATGATTAATGCCTACATGCATGAGGGGATAGTGACTTCCTATAGTTTATCTTCTGATAGAACTAAATTGTGGGTTACGATTGTGGCTTCTTCAGAAAGGGAAGTTGGAGAAATCTTAAGTACATTTCCTTTGATTGGTTATATGGTGTATTCCATACATAAACTTGCTTTTCATAATACTGCTCAGTTCAGTATGCCACCAATATCTCTTAATTAATCTAGATGTGTTAAGTTATTTTTAATTCGATTAATTAATATTTAATGGTTTGTACTCTTTATTAATGGCCTTTGTATATTGCTCCAGAAGTAGGGGTTTCTTTTAATTTTATTTTTGAAAGACGTGGAATTCTTGGTTTTATTTGATTCCATAACCACTCACTCATTCTTTCACAGGTTGGGTTTTCTAAACCAATAATCTCATTTAAAAGTTTGTGATCTAGTAATTGAATGGTCGGCTCTACTATTTTTTTTATGTCTGAAAAATCAATAATCCATCCAAATTTAGGATCAATGTCTCCTTCAAAATAAAGCGTTAAATGATAGGTGTGTCCATGAACTTTTTTGCATTTATGATCGTCGGATACATTTGGTAAATAATGAGCACAATCGAAGGTGTATTTCTTAAAGATTTCCATTTCCAGATTTAACTAATGGTGGTGCAGTATGTTTGAGTATAATAATTACATTTAATGTATACAACAAGGCACACACTAATAGAAAGATAGATCCTATTTTTAAGAGTATGATTGATTTGGTGAAAATTCCAAATACAAATAGAATTAGTCCAATAAGATATATCACACTCATTATTTTAAACAAAAGTGAATTGAATAAATCTTTTGGGTTAGGGGTAGAGGGAAGGTGCGAACGTGAAAAATACTCTTTAGTCCAAATAATAAAAGGCAACGTTTTAAATGTCATGCCGAGAATGAGTGCTGTTATCCATCCAAAAATAATAATGAAACCATAACTTAGAAAGAATGCATTTTGTTCTTCTGCTACATAACGAAACGTTAGTATGATGGTTGAAATTAGAAGTATAGGAATGGATATGATTGTGATGGAGAATAATGATAATTTCATCTGCGCATCAACGGATTTCCTGATTCGACCCTTGTACGATTTATAACAAAAGTAGGTGAAGAGAAGTATACCTGTTAATAAAATGAACAAAGGAATAAGAGTCCATTCCTGTGGTAATGCATATTGAAATACAAAAAAGTAAGTTAGGATGGAGGCATTTATTAAGTAGTAAATGACTTTTAAAAGCGTATTGTTAGTATACTTTGATATTAAGAACATTGGGATTAATCTAGAAGCCACACCAATTACTAAAAGGATAAACCAGCCGATAATTCCGAAGTTTACATGAAGTGGTAAATAATGAAGAGAATTGTTTGGAAGAATGATATCTGTGAAGTTATATACCAAGGTCAATCCAATACTGGCTGTCAGCACAAGCCATAATGCAGCGGTAAATATGTATACTGCATGAATGTTTTCTTTAGCACTTTTAGTGATGCTAAAGCCCAAATTAATGAGGTACGACAAGAGTGACAAAATGATGAGGCAACCGCCAAGTTTTGTATAGAAGCCCATATTGAAAAAGTAAAATCCATAAGCTAGCAAAGGAATACCTATGGCTGAAAGAATAAAGGTGCTGTATGCTAATGTATCGCTGTATAATTCACTTTCGATCATAACAGGTAAGAATTGATAACTCGCGCCTAATATAATCATAGTTGCCCAACCCAAAGTCATTATATGGGTGATAGCAATAATATGTGGTTGAAAGTAGTGATTGAGGAAATTTTCTGAAGAGAAAAATAAAAGAATTGTAGCCATTAAAAAAGAGAGCGCTGCGTATGCGTAGAATGGTAATACTACTTTGTACGAAGTTGTTTTAGATCTTGCGGACGCATCTTTTTTATCAAGCATAATTTATTTGAATATAATTAAATGAACTTCATTGGTACTTATCTCATTTGTTCTGTAAGATAATTTTTTTTCTAGAAGTTCAGGTATCAAATATACAGGTATACGTTTGTGATAAACAAATAAAGCTGAATCATCTTTAATATTTTCCAAGGATTCTAGAATCTGTATCATTGGCTGAGGCATTTCTAAATTACGGACATCAATACAATGCATGTTTGATTCATATTTTGCCATTAAAATATCCCAGTCGTTTGATTTTTTTGTAGGTGTAATCGTATTTGACTCGGATAGTCCTGTTTTTTTTAACAGATACGTTTCTGTGGTGTTTTCATCTAGTTGGTTTGTATAACTTTCAACGCCTTTCTTTTCTAATAATTTAATTAAAGGTGTTGGTTCAAACGTGTTGATAATTTTCAATATGTGATTTATTTCTATCTGTTTTATGTGAGACATGATGATTGCCAACGGATCATCACCAGATGTTAAAATTGGGCGAACATCTAAGGTTACGCAATTTTTTTCGGTTGCATTTAAAACGAAATCTGGAACCTTACTTTTTACGTTAACGGCAGTCATTTTATTTCGCTCTATTTCAAAACCTAGAGGCTCTAGTTCGTTAAAAAAATCCTCGATGGAACATTTGCCTATTTTAGATGCCGCTTCAATACTTGTTCTTCCTGCCATTATTTTCCTTAAAAATGGGTTCCGTAGTTTTTCAAACGTAGGGCTAATTTGAACGATTGCATCCAGTGCATCAGGATGATGTTTCAGTATAACGGAAATTTTTGTTTTTGAATTGATAACCATAATCCTTAAATAAATAATACAAGAGTAGATACTATCTACCCTTGTATTTATAAACTACAAACAATAATCCTTAGTTAAGCAATTTCTTCTCCAATGCAATAGCTTTAGGGAATAATATATTATTTTCTAAATGTATGTGTACTTGTAAATCGCCCTCAAAGTCTTCTAACATTTTATACAATAAATTATAACTAGAGCATGCATCAGCTGGCAATGTATAATTGTTTGTCAATTTTCTGATTTGAGCTAAACTTTCACCAACTGTTTCGTGTTCCGTTTCCATCATTTTTATTGGATTTTTTACGGTTCCAAATTGCGGATTGCTTACTGTCTGACTACTAATCTCAGCAACTCTGAGCGTTTTAATGTATGGGAATAATGTTTGTTCCTCTTTAACCATGTGCTCTAACAATTCTTCTTTAACTGATTTAACCAATTGCTCTATTTGCAATAATTCAGGGTGCACATTTCCATGTACGCTCATTACTTTTTTTGCATAGTAATACATATCTGCTATTGTGTTATTTACATATAGATGATGTGTATTTACAATGTGGTCAATTAAGAAATCCAAACTCCATTGATCATATGGTAGTGAGTTTTGTTTTGGATTTTTATCTAATTGCTGTAATTCTTGTTCGATGATTGTTACGTCGAGATTTTTTTCTGCACACGCTTCCTTAACTGTTTTTTTACCTCCACAACAGAAGTCTAGACCATATTTCTTAAAGATTAAGGCTTTCTTAAAGTCTTTAGTAACGAGCTCACCCAGTGTTTCATTATTTGATCCGGCAACAATTTTGGAGATTTTAACTTTCCATTCAGTTGGTCCGTTTTCTAAATATTCCCAATTAAAAATATTGCCTCTTTCACCTAATAATTGATAATACAAAGGTTTTGGATCATGATCGTTATGAATAGTTAAACTTTCCCCTTCCTTAAGTTCGTCAAAACGTGCAAATATAGTTGGGTGCTTCATTCTTGGTTCAAGAACAGTTACGTTTAATACATTATCTAATACTGTGTTCATAATTTTATTTTGTCTTAGTTAATTATTGACACAAATATATAAAAGTATTTAAATACTTTTATATATTTGTGTCAATAAAATAAAAGTATTTGCTGATTTGATTTATTCTAATTTATATAAGTGCTTCTATTTTTATATATCGAACTAGTTTAAATAATTTAATGATTGTTGTCATATTTTAGTAAAAATTAATTTCAGTTTTTGTTAAACTTTATTGTTTATGGATGAATTAGTAGAAAATGTTATTGAACAAAAGATGTCGTATACCTACGACGACGTATTTACAAATACACTCAACTATTTTGGTGGTGATAAATTGGCTGCAGAAGTGTGGATTAGTAAATATGCGTTAAAAGATAATTATGGAAATATTTATGAACGCAGTCCAAGTGAAATGCATAGACGTTTGTCGAAAGAATTTGCGCGGATAGAGTCTCTGTATCCCAACCCAATGGATGAGAATGAAATTTTTGGATTGTTAAATGAATTTAAATATATCATACCTCAAGGTAGTCCCATGTCTGGTATTGGGAATAATTATCAAGTAGTATCACTCTCTAATTGTTTCGTAATTGGTTTAGAAGGCTATTGTGATTCATACGGTGCAATCTTGCATACGGATCAAGAACAAGTTCAATTGATGAAACGTAGAGGAGGCGTTGGTCATGATTTGTCGCATATTCGACCGAAAGGATTTCATGTAAATAACTCTGCAATTTCTGCTACGGGTATTCTGCCTTTTATGGATCGTTTTTCTAATTCAACCAGAGAAGTAGCTCAAGACGGCAGACGTGGAGCATTGATGCTTACCTTGTCTGTTAAACATCCAGAAATAAAGTCGTTTATAAAATCAAAGGATCAGAATGATAAAATAAATGGTGCGAATATTTCTGTAAAAATTGATGATGCATTCATGTATGCCGTTGAAAATAATACAACATATACACAAACATATCCTATTGATGGAAGGGATGGAGCACAGAATATTGAAATCAATGCAAAAGAAATATGGGATTTATTGATTCATCAGTCATGGAAAAGTGCAGAGCCGGGTATTTTATTTTGGGATACGATACTAAAAGAATCAGTTGCTGATTGCTATTCTGAATTTGGATTTACTACTACCGCAACAAACCCTTGTGGTGAAATTCCGCTATGTCCCTACGACAGCTGTCGTTTGCTTGCAATGAATTTATACGGCTATGTTCAATCGCCATTTGCAGATAATGCGTATTTTGATTTCGATCGGTTTAAAATTGATGTGAAAAAAGCTCAGCGATTAATGGATGATTTGGTGGAGTTGGAGTTGGAAAAAATTGAACGAATCATTGATAAGATAACTATAGATCCCGAATTAGAATCCGTAAAGAGAATTGAATTAGAGCTATGGGAAAAAATAAAAAATAAATGTCAGCAAGGTCGACGCACGGGTCTTGGTATAACTGCCCTTGGAGACACGCTTGCTGCCTTGGGTGTATGTTATGGTACGAAAGAGGCGAATGAAATAGCTATTCATATTCAAAAGACCTTAGCATTAACGGCCTATGAATGTTCTGTGGATTTAGCGGAAGAAAGAGGTGCGTTTCCCATTTTTAATGCACAATTAGAAGAACAGAATCCATTCATAGCAAGGATTAAAGAATCCAATTTTGATTTGTATGATCGTATGCGGAGACATGGTCGTAGAAATATTTCCATATTAACCATTGCACCTACTGGTACAACAAGCATTATGGCTCAAACATCTTCAGGAATAGAGCCTGTGTTTTCCTTATTTTATATTCGCAGAAAAAAAATAGAATCAACTACGCGCGAACAAGCAGATTTTATTGATGAGAATGGAGATCACTACAAGGAGTATGCTGTCATACATGAAGGCTTTAAACATTATTTATTGAGTCAAGGTTTATCCAATGAAGATATTCAGGCGTTATCTAAAGTAGAATTAGAAGAACGGATTATAAAATCTCCGTATTATAATGCTACAAGTGAAAAAATTGATTGGCTTTCAAAAGTCGAATTGCAAGGTGCGATGCAAAAATGGGTGGATCATGCAATTAGTGTGACTATTAATTTGCCTGGTGACGTCACAGAAGAGCTCGTTGAGAGTATTTTTATGAAGGCTTGGAAAGTTGGGTGTAAAGGTATTACCATTTACAGAGATGGGTGTAGAAGTGGGATCTTGGTAAATGCGAAATCACCTACTCAGATAGAGAATAAGCCACCTAAAAGACCTACTGAACTTCCTGCAGACGTACTTCAATTTATGAATAATGAAGAGAAGTGGATTGCCGTAGTTGGTTTGTTTGAGAATAAACCGTATGAAATATTTACAGGTAGAGCCATTGATTCTTTTTCTATTTTAAGTAAAGTAAAATCAGGTATCATCATTAAAAACAAAGACGCTTCTGGTCAAAATAGATACGACTTTCAATACGTAGATAACGATGGATATAAAATTACCATCGAAGGCTTATCTCGCACATTCAGCGAAGAATACTGGAATTACGCAAAATTAATTAGCGGGATTTTAAGGCATGGTATGCCATTGCAATATGTTGTTGATATGGTCGAGGGATTGAACCTGGAGGATAAGTATTTAAATACTTGGAAGAATGGTGTCATTAGAGCCTTAACCAAATTTATACCGAATAAAACAGCACCTAAAAATAATACCTGTTCGTCTTGCAATACAGCAAGTCTTATTTACGAAGAAGGGTGTTTGAAATGTAAAAACTGTGGTTATTCTAAATGTGGGTAATGCATACGTGTATATTCTAATTATTTGCATTGGCAACATAAAAACTATTTTGTATTAAATTAGAATTTGTGTTGCTCATGCAAATGGAATTATTTGAGTTATATAATTAATTCGTACTGATTTTATATGAGTGATTTGGCAATTAAAATAAGAGAAATCTGCAAAGAAAAAAATGCAGTTATCTTAGCACATTATTATCAAAGTTTTGAGATTCAACAAGTGGCAGATTATGTTGGCGATAGCTTAGGCTTGGCTCAACAAGCATTAAATAGCAATGCAGACATCATTTTATTTGCGGGTGTCGTATTCATGGCTGAAACTGCTAAAATTATTAATCCTAATAAGAAAGTACTTGTGCCAGATTTGGAGGCAGGCTGTTCATTAGTAGAAGGCTGTCAATACACTGATTTTAAATTGTTCAAAGAGCAGCATCCCGATCATGAAGTTGTGATGTATATTAATAGTTCTGCAGAGGTAAAATCTTTGAGTGATGTTATTTGTACTTCTGCCAATGCAGTAGATATTGTTAATTCCATTCCTCTAGATAAAAAAATAATTTTTGCTCCTGATTATAATTTGGGAGATTATGTAAGGCGTAAAACCGGTCGAGATATGGTTTTATGGAATGGCGAATGCATCGTGCATCAAGCCTTTTCAAATGAAAAATTAGACAACCTATTTTTAAAGTACCCTACAGCTAAATTGATCGCCCATCCGGAGTCTCATCGGAATATTTTGAATCGAGCTATTTTTGTAGGGTCTACAACCGCATTGATACACTTTGTTAAAAACTCTGAATTTGATGTATTAATAATAGGTACAGAAGTAGGCGTGATTGGTGAAATGAAAAAAGTAGCACCTCAAAAGCAATTGATTCCATTACCAATTGACGAAAATAATACGTGCGCCTGTAGTGAATGTTCTTATATGAAGTTAAATACGATGCAAAAAATTTATGATGCATTGGTTTCTGAATCACCCGAAATACATGTAGACATTGATACTGCAATAGAAGCAATAAAGCCTATAGAAAGAATGCTCGCCCTTTCAAAATAAAGCCATGTTAGAAAATTATCCAGTTATAATTATAGGTGCCGGTATTGCTGGTTCCACCTTAGCTCTAAAATTGTCTGAATTAAGACCAGATTTAACTATTTTAGTTCTGAGTAAATCTGCATTGTCAGAATGCAGTAGTTTTATGGCACAGGGAGGAATTGCCTCAGAATATAAAACTTCCGAATCGGATATTGAAACACATATTGAAGATACCTTAAAAGCTGGACGTTACATGAACGATGAAGATACTGTTCGTTGGTGGGCTCATCAAACGGAGCATGGTATTGATCAATTATTGAAATGGGGAGTTGTTTTTAATTCAGAAATGGCTTTAGAAGGAGGGCATACAACACGAAGAATTTTTAAAGTAGAAGATCAAACAGGCAAGTCCATCATGAATGTGTTATGGGATAAAATGTTGGAGCAGAAAAATATTACCATAATTCAAAATGCTAGTGTAGTGGATATTCAAAAAGATTCAGTACAGAACATTTTTCATGTTGATTTTGTCACGGATCAGCTTACACAAAACAGAATACGTGCGAAACATGTTGTTTTTGCTTCTGGTGGACTTGGTCGATTAATTGCACCATCAACTTCTAGTCCCATTGCTACTGCAGAAGTTATGGGTATGGCAATTCAGTTGGGCGTTCAAACTAATTTTTTGTCCTGCGTCCAATTCCATCCAACGGGTTTGTTTTTAAGAAATGTAAAACAAACCTTATTGATTAGTGAAGCTGTTCGTGGAGAAGGTGCTAAGTTAGTAAATAGTTTGGGTGATTACTTTATGGTACGGTATGACAAAAGAAAGGACTTAGCACCTAGAGATATTGTATCGAGGGCAATTTTTGAAGAAATGAAATTAACAGATTCAGATTGTGTTTATTTAGATGCTCGAAATATAAGTAAGGAGGAATGGTTGTATAAATTTCCTTATATCTATGCACAATTGGTCCGTTACAATCTATATCCGGAAAAGAATCTTATTCCTGTATATCCAGTTGCACACTATATGTGTGGAGGGATTGTTACGGACACAAATGGCTCTACGAGTATTGATGGGTTATATGCAGTGGGAGAGGTATCTTGTACGGGGATTCATGGTTATAATAGATTAGCTAGTAATTCGCTTTCTGAAGCTGTTGTCTTTGGATTGTCTTTAGCACAATTTTTATCTGAGAAGGATATTTCTTTTGATAACGAATACTCTTCTCGGGTGTTATCAGAAAAAAAATCAAATGAAAGAGATAATGAAATTACAACAGAGATGAACCTAATCTCAGAAACATTATATGCTGTTTTTAAAGATCAAAAAACTAAAGAAGAAGTTGAGGAATTGATTTCTTTTTATGAGCATACGTTTAAACTGAATCAGGAAAAATCCACGTTGCATTATTCATTGATCGTAGTGATTCGATTATTGAAAGATTATCATATGCGTTTTACGAATAATAATATCCAGATTCAACACGTCTAATATCATAATATGAATACTGTAATTAATAGGTAGTGTGATACACTACCTACAATTACAAATAGATGCCAAATTAAATGTGCGTATTTCATTTTTTTATCTATGATGTAAAATATGATTCCTATGGAATAGGCTAAGCCTCCAACAACCATTAGTATAAAAGCAATATGTGGCAAGGAGATTAGTAAATCATCAATTTTTAGAACAATAATCGAACCCATAACGAGGTACATCAATACAAATAGTAAATCTACTTTTCCTGTAAAAAATAATTTTAAGCATATACCTAGTATTGCTAATGTCCATTGTAGGATGAAGATGTTTATGCCCCAATCCCCCTTTATATGTATTAATAATATTGGACTATAAGTACCGGCAATTAAAATGAAAATACTTATGTGATCAATGACTCTGTATCCAACCCAAGGTTTGTGACTTTTTAAATGATAGAGCATCGATGCCGAGTACGTGAATACAAGACTAATGCCGAAAATAAGTGCCGTTATGAAACTCCATTTTCGATTGTCAATAGCGCCATAGTAAGCCAAAATGAGCAAACCAATGAATGATATCGCTGCTGCTATTCCGTGAGAAATTCCATTTAATTTTTCTTCAAAATCAAGTTTTTTTTCGGACTCCATTATAATTGTCTATTTTTATAATAAAAGTAAGTAAATGCTTTTATTATAAAAACAGATTTATTACTTTTACCATACATCAGGAGAAAAATATTCTTAATATTAATAGGGGAAATAGTGGAAAATAAATTATATAAAGTTGTATTTCCGTTTTTTATATATGCTGCTATTTCTTTTTTTCTTGCTATGGGGTTGTTGGTTCTTCATTCCGAAGTATTTTTAGGCTTCTATATCCAACCCAACATTATAGCTATTACACATATTGTTGTTTTGGCTTGGGCAACAATGATAATCTTAGGGTGTTGTTATCAATTAATTCCCTTTATGAATCATGTTGATATATACAGTTATAAAATTGCTTATTATTCATTTGTATTACTAGCATTTGGTATTCCAATGCTTATATATGCATTTTTTACTCTTAATTTTGATTACTCAGCCATTGTTGGAGGAGTATGTATAGTCAGTTCTGTAGGTCTTGTTTTAGTAAATTTGTATAAGACATTACGCGTTAGTAACATAATGAATATTAATTCTATTTATATTTTAATATCAATTTTTTTGCTCTTCATTACTGTTTGTATTGGTTTATTAATGATTGTTAATTTTAACTATTCCTTTCTGTCTGTGCACTCGCTTCATTATTTATCCCTTCATGTACATGTTGGTATCGCAGGTTGGTTTCTAATTTTAATAATAGGGGTATCGTCACGTTTGTTTCCTATGTTCTTAGTATCAACTTATTTAAATGACTCCTTGTTGAAGACAATTTTAGTTACGATACATATTGGTTTATTCAATTACTTACTTTGGCATATGGATATAATCCCTACTTATTTTTATTGGTTCAGTATCGCTGCGTTCGGCAGTTCTATTTGTATGTATATCTATTTTTGCGTTCAAGTATATAGGAATAGGTTTCATAAAAACAATAACACACTTTTAGATCTTTCTGGAGTGTCATTGATCTTTTTAGGGGTATCTGTTTTTATTACTTGTTTGGTAACGTATTTCTTAGATTCTTATATTAATCTTCAACTGATTAAACTATTTGGTATTGCTATTTTCTTAGGTTGGATTGCCGCCTTAATTTTGCAGATGACTTTTAAAATTTTGCCCTATATTGTTTGGACGATGAAATATTCAAAACATAGAAATGCGATTCCTTATTCACCTTTATTGTTATATGATAAAAGAGTTTTAACTGTTATGGGCTATGTTTATGTAACAGGTATATTCTCGCTTATTCCTGGCATTATAATTAATGAATCTATATTATTAAAATGTGGTAGTTTTTTGTTACTTGTAACCGCGTTGTTATATAATTACAATGTTTTTAAAATTTTATTTTATAAACCTAAAATAAGTATACATGAAACCGACTGACAATATTCAAATAGCATTAGCTCTTGATGAGTTAAAACAAGTTCTAGATCCCGAGATTGGTATTAATATTGTTGATCTTGGAATGGTTCAGAATATTGATATGTATGAGCAGAGCAAATCAATACAAGTTGCATTGATTTTGACTTCTGAATTTTGTCCGATGGCAGATTCGATTAAGGAAAATACGAAGAATACATTGGAACATTATTTTTCTGGCTATATTGCTACGGTTACTCTTTTGTCTGAACCGAAGTGGAATGCCGATATGATTTCGGATGAAGGTAAAAGACTTTTAAACTTATAAGAATATGTTGTCAACAACGTGTAAGACTGGGATCAAAGCTGTTTTGTATTTAGCAAAATTTGTTGATCCGAATGACAAAAAATCTATACAAGATATAGCAGATCAAATAGGGGAGAGTCAACATACTGTGAGTAAAGTACTGCAAACCTTGGTTAAGGAAGGCATCATCAACAGTAATAAAGGTCCTAATGGTGGGTTTTATATTACTAAAACACAATCACAGCAACCGCTTATAAAAATCGTAAAATCAATTGACGGAATGGAGGTTTTTAAAACGTGTGGTTTGGGTTTGATGAAATGTACGGCAGTGAAACCATGTCCTATTCATTTTCAATATGAAAAGGCAAAAAAAACAGTGGAAGATTTATTAACTCAAAATAAAATTTGTACACTTTCTGAATCCGTAATTAATAAAACATCGTTTTTAATTAATTAAGTATATACGAATTCTTTTGAATGTATAATCTAAATACATACTTATTATGATAGCTATTATTGGAGGTGGTATTTCTGGATTGACATTGGCATATAATTTACAAAAAAAGAATATTCCGTATGTACTTATGGAGGAAGCGTCCGTATTGGGAGGCTGCATTCAAACAGATTATAAAAATAATGTAATTGCAGAAAAAGGCCCTAATTCCATATTGGCGGATGAATTTATTTTTGATTTTTTATCAGATTTAGGTTTAGACAACGAAATTATTTTGGCAAATAAAACGATCAAAAAAAGGTTTATTTATAAAGGCGGAAAATACCGTGCTTTGCCATCAGGTCCTATTTCTCTGCTTTCAAGTTCTTTTTTTTCTTGGTCTCAACGTATTAAAATATTTAAAGAATTTAAAAATAAAACATTAAGTAAACATAATTCTACTCTGTATGACCTCATTCAATCCCGCTTTGGAAATGAAGTTTCTGATTATGTATTAGATCCTTTTGTTACAGGTATCTATGCCGGTGATAGTAAAGAGCTGATTGCAGATTTATGTTTTCCTGTTTTGACGCAGAATATAAAACAATACGGTTCAATTCTAAAAGGTTTTATTAAAAATCCACCAAAGCGTAAAAAAACAATTACGTTTAAAAAAGGCCTGAGTCAATTGATAGATACGCTTCAACAACGGTTGCAACATATTCGATATGAAACAAAAGTTGTTGCATTGAATAAAGAAGGCGAGAGTTGGTCACTTTTAGTTTCTTCTAAAGAAGGAGAGGAGCATATTTTATGTACTAAAGTTGTACTGGCTATACCAGCATATCGAGCAGCATCGCTTGTTCGTCCTTATTTTCCCACGATTGCAAGTTTATTCGATAAGGTAGAATATCCATTGGTTTATTATGTACATATTTTGTTTTATAAAAAACAACTAGGCTTTCAACCCAATGGTTTTGGTGCATTACACCCAACAAATGAAAAATTATTGATTGCTGGGGTTATTTGGAATTCTTCTGTTTTTGATGGTAGGACTTCTGATGATGTTGTGTTGTTAACCTGTATGATTAACGAGAAGAGAGCGCCATTCATAAAAACGATGTCTCAGGAAAAAATACAAATAATGGTTGTGGCTGAAATTAAAGAATTGTATTCTGTTGCCGGCCATCCAATTTCTGTTACGATTGGTTCTTGGAAAAAATCGATTCCCCAATATAATATTGATATGGTTGATGTAAAAGACAATATCAGCTATTTAGAAAAGGAGAATATTTATATTTTATCGAATTGGCCAAATGGAATAAGTATTGCTGATTGTATTTATCATGCATCTGAATTTTCAAATATAGAATAGGATTATATAATGTTCTATTATATTGGCTTTTATGTTGATTAAAGTCATTTAAATACTTTTATTTAATCATCTTTTCATTTTTAATTATACGCTAAATTCGTTTGTTATTTAGTATGAACATCGACCTAGAAATATTGAAATTTTATGGAGGAACTTATTATAAAGTTCCTAAGGGAGAAGTATTGTTCAGTGAAAATGATATACCACGCTTTTATTTTCAAATTCAAAAAGGCTCTGTTCGTGTAATATCAAGTAATTCAAGTGGTAGAGAACATTTTCACAAGTTGTGTGGTAAAGGACAATCATTGGGGCTCTCTTCACTTTTTACAGATTTGCCCTATATTGTTTCCGCAATCGCTTCAGAAGATGTATATTTATTTCGATTGCCGAATGAAAGTTTTAAAAAAATGATTGCTGAAAACAATCAGATAGCGTTAAATGTAATGACGTGCTTGGCCATGAATATTCATGACAAATTTAAAACCATACAATTACTTACTTGTGCAAGTCCAGAAGAACGTTTGATGAAGTTCTTTAATATTCAAAAGAAAGCTCCTGGCATGAAAGCGATTGTTCCATTTACAAGGCAACAAATTGCAAATTATACAGGCTTAAGAGTTGAGACAGTTATTCGAACACTTTCTCGGCTAAATCAAGAAGAAAAGGTAAAAATATTTAATCGCAAAATATATTATTAAAATGAAATTGTTCAATCGCTTAAATATCGTTTCAATTTGTTTATTTAATTTTTTTATTGTTTCGTTACTTGGCTTGTTGATGCGGTATAAAATTGGATTCGAGTTTCCGTATCTTGATCAACGAAATCTTCAACATGCACATTCTCATTTTGCATTCGCTGGCTGGGTTACTTTATTGTTAATGGCTTTGATGGTGAAGGTGCTTAAATCTAAACAAGATTTTAACAATACCTATTTTAATATTTTATTAGTTATCCAGTTGATTTGTTCATATGGTGTATTAATTTCGTTTATCATTCAAGGGTATAAATTTTGGACAATTCTATTTTTGGTACTATTAATTCTTACATCTTTTGCATTTAGTATAGAGTATATACGTAGGGCGTTTAAAATAAAACTCTTTGAAGGGAGTAAATGGTTTCTTGCCGGTTTATTCTTTAATTTCATTTCAACTTTTGGGACATTTTATTTGAGTTATATGATGGCCTCCCATGCATTTGATCAAGATAAATATCTAACCTCAATATATTGGTACTTACATTTTCAATACAACGGTTTCTTTTTCTTTTGTTGTTTAGGTCTATTAATAGATTATTTAGAAACACAACAGGTAAGTGTTTTGCCCTTAAGGTCTGCTTTTAATTTATTTTTCATCGCATGTATTCCTGCAGTTGGACTGTCTTTGTTGTGGATGAAACTTCCTAACTGGATTTATTATCTAATAATCCCAGCAGCACTAGTACAAATTTTTGCCTGGTTTAAAATACTTGCTTTCATTAATAGAAGTTCATTCAAACAAGTATTTCCTGTGTTATTAAAATATTTATTTATTTGTTTAGCACTGTCCTTTACTATCAAGTTTTTGTTGCAGTTAGGTTCAGCATTTCCTGTTTTAAATCAAATGGTTTTTGGCTCAAGAGCTGTAATCATAGCATATCTGCACTTAGTGTTGTTGGTGTGTATTAGTGTTTTTTTATTGGTGTATGTATATATAAATAATTTTATTTTTATAACTAAAACACTTCAAATTGGATTGATTGTACTTATTTTAAGTATCTACATCAATGAATTGTTATTAGCAATTCACGGAATATTTTCAATGAATTATGTGTTGGTTCCCTATATAAATGAGATGTTGTTTTCTATTTCGTTGGTTATTTCCGTGGGACTTTTTATGATTGTTCTTTCCGTTTTAAAACAGAAGAAAACAATTGCTACTTATGATTTGGGTCATAAATAAAAAATGTGTTATAAGGTATATTTGAGTTATAAACTAACTCTAAATAAGGCCATGAAACACAACTACTTTTGCGCTCTATTAGTCATCTCGGTGACGCTATTTTCTTGCGGTGAATCTGCTTCAGAAAATTCTCAATCTGCAACACCTCAACAAGAGGAAACGGCAGCAACTCCACAAGGTCAATCAGGAGTGGTTGATGAAACATCTGCTCCAAATATTGTTCAAGTAGCAATCAGTAGTAAGGATCACACGACACTTGTAGCTGCTGTTAAAGCAGCAGGTCTTGTAGATGCGTTAAGTAACGCAGGACCTTTTACTGTTTTTGCACCTACGAACGCTGCTTTTGATAAATTACCTAAAGGAACAGTTGAGGAGTTGTTGAAACCAGAAAAAATTGCAGACTTAAAAAATATTTTGGAATACCACACGTATGTAGGCGCATTAAAAACCGAATACATGAATGATGGACAAGAGTTTGAGCAAGTGAATGGCGGAAAAGTAATTATTACCATAAAAGGGGATAAAACGTATGTTAATGGATCTGAAATTGTTGCTTCAATCCCTACTTCAAATGGGATTATTCACGTAATTAATGATGTATTGCTTCCTAAATAAATTATGTGTTGTAACACTATTTTAAAAAAATAAAAAATAGTATATATTAAA
>ERZ724508.1120-NODE-1120-length-16869-cov-7.083859_pt1 | contig 16869 bp, 15 predicted proteins | sample MGYA00376041_ERZ724508 | MGnify/ENA primary metagenome ERZ724508 (study PRJEB28724, sample SAMN07190887) | wastewater metagenome | isolation source: effluent of sewage treatment plant in Hong Hong | place: USA: Christiansburg, Virginia | collected 2016-03-01 ...
CAAAATACAATGGAATAGAGTCAGGTAGTATTAAATGGATAACATCCTCTACGTTTCAATTATCTCCAGACTCTCAATTCCTTTCGAGTGAGAAGATAATTTCGATTGATTGTGGTGGAACAGCAAAAACTGATTTCACTATTAAAATGTCATTGGTGATAACACCCAATGTCGAGGCGGGAACTTCCAGTGCCATTACCAATACATCGGCCTTAACCGATTTGACGTTTACCTTTACACCCACCTTGCCAGCAGGGGTATCGACGGCAGATTTGTATGTGTTTGTGTATGTTCCAGCGATTCCTATTTCGCAATTCGGCAGTAGCAAAACAGTTCCTTTGTACGGATACCAAATTAAAAATGGTTATACCAAGGTGAATGGTAATTGGCAGCCTGTTTCCAATTTGCTGTTGCCGATTTTGTTTACACCACCTGAGGCGTATCAAACTTCAACTTCCAGCGGCACTTCGATGAAGGTAAACCTTGGTTATGGTGTGACAGGCGGTGCGGCGGCCGCAGTGAAAGCGGAATATTACGTTGCCTACCTCCCTGCGGGAACGACTGATTGGACAAAACTCCAATTTATTGGTGATAAGCAAGGTTCATTTAGTAGTAGTGGAATCCCTGCATTCTGGACATTTTGAACTCCTTGCGCATCATGATGGGTAGCCTTTGGGGTTACCTTTTCCCCTTCGCCCATCGCGGTTTGATTCGCCAGTTTGTCAACCGCGATTTACAGGCTCGGTATCGCCAGTCGGTACTGGGGCTTTTTTGGGCTGTCTTAAACCCCTTGCTGATGCTGGGGGTTTATACGTTTGTATTTCGGGTTATTTTTAAGCTCCGCTGGGCCGGTGTTACGGTCGAAAGCGATTTGGGTTTTGCATTACGGCTTTATGCAGGACTTGCGGTATTTAACTTTTTTGCCGAGTGCGTTAATCGCGCGCCACGTTTGATTTTGGATCAAGCTAATTTAGTCAAAAAAGTAGTATTCCCTTTAGAAATTTTGGCTTGGATTAATACCCTTTCCGCTATGCTGCACTTGGGTATTGCCTTGGTATTGCTTCTAACGTTCTCTGCGTGGGAACAAGGTGGTTTACCTCTAACCGTCTGGGCATTGCCTTTGGTATGGCTGCCTTTATTGCCTTTGTGTTTAGGATTAAGTTGGTTGTTTTCAGCTTTAGGAACTTATATTCGTGATGTGGGGCAAGCCTTGGGAATGGCAATTAGCTTGCTGATGTTTTTAAGCCCTATATTCTTTGGTATGGATTCCGTTCCCGATGTGGTTAAACCTTGGATGTTTTTGAATCCTCTGGCATTAACCATTACCCAAACCCGTGAAGTATTATTGGATGGGCAATGGCCGGATTTTGGTGCATTGGCTTTGCATTTTCTGGCTTGTATGCTGGTGGCAGTAGTGGGTGCAGTCTTCTTTAAATTGGCACGCAAGGGGTTTTCCGATGTCGTCTAATCTGGCGATTGAAGCCAAGGGACTTGGTAAAACGTATACCTTATTTGAACGTGAAAGCGATCGTTTAAAGCATTTGCTGTGGGGTCGGTGGATGCCGCCGCATCGCCAGTATGTACGTGAATTTCGTGCCTTGCATGACGTGAACTTTTCGATTGCCAAAGGTGAGGTAGTCGGAATTGTGGGGCGTAATGGTGCGGGTAAATCCACTTTGCTGCAAATGGTGTGCGGTACTTTATCGCCCAGCGTGGGACATCTGCATGTGAATGGCAAAGTGGCCGCTTTATTGGAATTAGGAGCAGGTTTTAATCCTGATTTCACAGGTTTGGAAAATATCTACATGAATGCGGCGATTCTTGGTTTAAGTCGCCAGCAAGTAGATGAACGTTTAGATGGTATTTTGGCATTTGCGGATATTGGTGATTTTGTTCGCCAGCCTGTCAAAACGTATTCCAGTGGTATGTTTATGCGTTTGGCATTTGCAGTCGCTACCAGCGTGGAACCAGATATTTTGGTGATTGACGAAGCCCTTTCGGTGGGTGATGGGGCTTTTGCACGCAAATCGTTTGACCGTATCATGGCGATGAAAGAATCTGGCAAAACGATTTTATTTTGCTCGCATTCTATGTACCAAATCGAAGCATTATGTTCGCGGGCGATTTGGATGGAAGCGGGTACGGTGAAGATGTTTGATTCTGCCGCAGAAGTAACCTACGCCTATCAAACCAGTTTGGATGCGGCTATTGCAGCGACAAAACAATCCAGTAATCCCGATGGCGAGGGCGCTGGTGTTTTAGCGTCTTCCGCTTCCATTCCCGCAGCGGCTGGAACTGCACGGATTGATGGCGTAAGCGGCAAAGTGGGTGGGCAAGAAGGCCGCGACTTAGAGGTGGTTTCAGGCGTATCGGATTTGGAAGTCACGGTGCGTTATTCGATTGACCCCGCACTGCCCCTGCCGAGCGTTGCCATTGGTTTTGCGGATGCCAATAGCCAGACCATTGCCAGTATTTTGTCCACCAGCGATGGCATCACTTTGAAAACAGATGCAGAAGGACATGGGCAAGTGACCATTCTCATTCCCAAAATTCCTTTGTTGAAAGGGCGTTATACCGTGACGGCGTTTTTGGCATGTGAAAAAGCCCTGCACTTGTATCAAATGGTGGAGCGTAGCCTTACCTTGAACGTAACGCAAAAAGGGTTAGAGCAGGGAGTCGTTCAACTAGCGCATCAGTGGAAAGTATGAAGCAAACGTGCATTCCGGTAGAGACCGTTCAGGTGGGAGAACACACATTAACGGTACGCGACCTTGGTTTAGAGGATGAATCGGCTATCGTCGATTTGCATACCTTGGTCTTTGGCCCACAGGTTGATGCCGCGTGGTTGCGTTGGAAATACGGTCAAGAACCCCATCAAGGATTGGGTCAAGCCGTCGGTGCATGGCATGGTGAGACCTTGGTTGCTTTTTGTGGTGGCGTTCCCCGTACCTTGAATCTACATGGCAAAGTATGGCGTGGCTTGCAGTTGACCGATGTGATGGTTCATCCCCAATGGCGCGGCATCTTGACCCGTAAGGGGCCTTTCTACCATGCCTCATCCCGCTTTTATCAAAGCCGTATGGGAAGCGTGGACAGCCATCCCTTTCAGTTGGGATTTGGATTCCCCAGTCAGATTCACATGCGCCTTGCCGAAAAGATTGGTTTGGCGTGGGATGCAGGACACATTCAAACCCTCCACTGGCAACCTGCACCCGCTGATCCACTGTCGTGGGCATGGCGTTGGCAGGAGATTTTTCCGACCGATGCCGACTTTGATATCCACATCAATGCGGCTTGGGCAGCGATGGAAAAAGAAACACAGGGTATGACGTTAGGGCATCGCCATGCCGCTTACTGGCGTTGGCGCTATGTCGATAGACCGCCTGCTATGGGAGTTGCTCCTACCAAAGCGCGTTATCGTTACTTTACCTTACGCCGAGCTTGGAGTCGTCGGGCTTGTAGTGTGGTGGTGATGGATTTGCGTTCTCCGGTCGCGCATTGGTTGGATTGGGTAGGTTCTGTCGAATTCCTTCCCTTGACGGTACAAGCACTGCGCTATCAGTCTACCCAATCAGGGGCACAGGATGTGACGGCGTGGGCGAGTGCCAAAGTTGTGCAGCAACTCGAAGGTACGGGCGTTGTTGCCAAAGAAATCAGCGCGTGGCTGGGCGTTCCCCGCCATTCGGATACGCAAGGAATTCCGGTCGCGGAACTGAATTGGTGGCTCATGGGCGGAGATACCGATTTCTTATGACACTGCATTTTGTGACCTGCGTCAGCCAGATGGATGTGCTGAATCGTTACCTTTTGACTTCCCCTTGTTTGCAGCGTGGTGGGTATCCACTCACGGCGCGTTTCAATGCACGATCCGCAGCCGAAGCCTTCAACGCCGCTATGCGAGCTGCCGGTGATGCAACATGGTTGGTGTGGGTGCATCAAGATGTGGTGTTGCCACGGGGCTGGGATACCCAATTTCTGAAAACACTGGAATTGGCACAAACACAATTCCCCCACATGGCTGTGGCGGGTGTGTACGGTGTGTCGGGTGCGGGTGCATCATTGCGCCGTGCAGGGCATGTGCTGGATCGTGGAATGCTATTGAAAGAGCCGACACCATTGCCATGCACAGTCGATAGTTTGGATGAATTGTTGTTTGCCGTGCGGGTGGACAGTGGTTTGCAGCTAGACCCCGCCCTCGGTTTTGATTTTTACGCCACCGATATTATTTTGCAGGCACAAGCGCGTGGCTTGCAGGGTGTCGCAGTAGATGCGTATTGTGAGCATTGGTCGGATACGCCAACCGATGGTGTGTTATCGGAAAGACTTTTACAACGTGTAGGAGCGAGTGGCGCACAATTTGAGCAAAAATGGCAACACCGTCTGCCCGTTGCCACTGCGTGTTTTGAAATTCACCAAGTGGGCGATGTCGGGCGTTTCATTGAACACCTCCGCCACGCATAATGTTTGCTTCTCTTCGCTCTCTTTTTCATCGATTGTTTCACCGCTTGCTGCGCTGGTTGCACCATGTCGATTACGCCTATTGCTTGCCGTTTTTGGCACGGTTACCCGTTCCAATATCGTTTGCGATTGGACGGGTGCGCGGTAAGCTGAATGCGGCGTTGGGGCGGGATTGGCGCTCGGTAGCCTTGGGAACGCGGCATATTTTGCGTATGAGTTTGGATGGCTATAGCAAGATACCATTGCCATCGAACCACGTACAGCAGATGGAATGGGTACGCGAACGGTTCGAGATTGAATCGCGTGAAGAGCTAGAAGGATGTTGGGTTGCAGCGCATCGTTTGCATAAATTGTCATGCACTTATGAAAAACTGGAATTGTTGCAACAGCGCAGCAATGTGCCTGGCGGTTTGGTATTGCTGACTCCGCACATGGAAAGCTTTTTGCTCGGTATCGCGTTCTTAGGACAGGTGACGGGTGGGCGTGTGAATTCGATGTCGTCAGCGGTTTCTAAAGACCCGCGTTTAGACCCCGCAGTAGCACAGCACTTTGATCGCAAATACCGAGGGTTGGAGCATTATCTGAATGGTGGATCGGTACTGGATCGGGAAGTAGGATTGCGTCCGTTTTACCGTATGTTGGAACGGCACGAAACCTTGGTGGTACTGGCAGATGCGCCCGTCACCCCACAGGGTGCAGCGATGGAAGTCGATTTTCTGGGTGGGATGCGTGAGTTGGCGGGAGGTGCTTTACGCCTAGCGCAGCATACCCACAGTCATTTGGGTGGGTTTATTTGCCGCTCTAAGGGCATGGGGTGCTACAGCATTGAGTTTTGTGAATTAGGTTCCGCTGACGATCCAGAAACTATTGCCAGAATTTACCGTTATTTTTCCGAGGCTATTTTGGCGGAACCCGGAAAATGGTGGGCAGCCGATATGCTTCCCCATATGCCACTTAAATCGCGGTCGCATATTTTGCAGCATCATTTTTAGGAGTTTCAGGGTATGGAAATTTTGTTTGTTTGCGATCCGCTGGAATCGTTCCAAATCTACAAAGACAGCACATTCACCATGATGCGTGAGGCGCATCGGCGGGGGCATACTATTGCGGTATGCGAACCCCGTCATTTATCGTGGGAGCGTGGTGGGATGGTGCAGGCCGAAGTACGCTGTGTCACCATTCACGAAGATACGCCTAATTGGTTCAAAGTTCATAGCACAGTATATAAGCCAATCAAGGATTACAGCGCCATTGTGATGCGAAAAGACCCGCCGTTTGATAGCGAGTATTTCTACGCCACACATTTATTGGAACAAGCCGAGCGTGAGGGTGCAAAGGTTTTTAACAAGCCGCGTGCGCTGCGTGATCACCCAGAAAAATTGGCGATTTTGGAGTTTCCCGAATACATCAATCCCACTCTAGTCACGCGCGATGCCGAAGCCATTAAACGCTTCCATGCCGAACACCGTGACATCATCCTGAAACCACTGGATGGCATGGGGGGTATGGGAATCTTTCGGGTGAAGGAAGATGGTTTGAATTTGGGCGGCATCATCGAAACCCTGAACCGTGACGGGGCGCAAACCGTGATGGTGCAAAAATTTCTGCCAGCCATCGCCGAAGGAGATAAGCGCATCCTTGTGATTGGTGGCAAGCCCGTGCCTTACAGTTTGGCACGTATTCCGCAGGGTGGGGAAGTGCGGGGTAATCTGGCAGCTGGCGGTAAAGGTGTGGCGCAGCCCTTGACGGCTTCTGACCGTGCGATTGCGGAGGCATTGGCTCCGATTCTGTTTGGTCGGGGGCTGCTGCTGGTTGGGCTGGATGTGATTGGCGATAAGCTCACCGAAATCAACGTTACCAGCCCGACCTGCTTCCGTGAGATTACCGACCAAACCGGATTGGATGTTCCGGCTATGTTCCTTGATGCGTTGGAATCGGCTGTTGCTGCGGCTACTTCTTCGCAGGCTTGACCACGGTCAGACCCATAATCATCCAGTCCTGAATGCCGCCCCGATACCACTTGATTTTGTGGGCGGGGTAGCCCATGCTGAGGAGTTGGCGAATGGTGGTAGGCGATTGTCCGCACCAAGGGCCATTGCAATAAAACACCAACGTCTTGGCAGAAGCAAAATTCCACAATGCACCCACGCGGTAGACGGAAAACAGGTCTTCCATCATCTCGGCCATTTTCTCGGGCGTGGTGTGTTGGGGGTGGAGTTGCTGCCAAGGGATATTCACGGCGCTGGGGATTTGTCCGAGGCGTTCAATCCATTCCGGTTCGCGCGAATCAATCAACAAGGTGTGGGGGTCAGCACGGCGTAGGGACTCAATCACTTCCACCTCACCCCACGTTTCTACTCCAGAACCCAGCGTGATCGGCTGGATGCAGTACGGTGGGCAGGGGCGGGAGGTGAGCGCCATATCCGGCTCCACCATCGCAAAATTATCGGGGTTGCGTTCAATGCGAACGGCTTTCCCGCCGTGCTGTACTTCAATAAAGGAAAGGTTGGCGGTAATGCCAACAGGCTGGTCGTCCGCCCAAACGTGAGGGGTATAACATGCGGCGGTACAAGCAACCGTAGTCAACAGTGTGCGAATAAATGGAAACATGATGAGACTCCAAGTGGTGCGCTTTACAATGCAGTGATCGTTCGATGATTTTCTCTGTGCATCTTTGCGCGTTTTTTGTATTTTGTGGAGTTTACTGTGTTTATCTCTTCTGCTTTTGCCCAAACTGCCCCTGCTGCTGCCGCTGGTGGGGATCTCCAATCTTCATTCATGAACATGCTGCCTTTGCTGCTGATGTTCGTTGTGTTGTATTTTGTGATGATCCGTCCCCAAATGCGCAAACAAAAAGAACACCAAGCAATGGTTTCCGCTTTGGCAAAAGGCGATGAAGTAGTGACTGCGGGCGGAATTTTGGGCAAAGTGACCAAGTTGGGCGATGATTTTCTGGGTTTGGAAATTGCCAATGGCGTTGAGGTGCAAATTCAGCGTAACGCAGTGATGCAGGTGTTGCCCAAAGGCAGTATTAAATGAATCGGTATTCCTTATGGAAATATGCGGTCATTGTGATCGCATTGTTGATGGGTGGTTTGTATGCGTTGCCGAACTTCTTTGGAGAATCGCCGGCAGTGCAGGTTTCATCGGCACGCGCCAGCGTCAAGCTGGATGCCGCTACCTTGACACGGGTAGAAGAAGCTTTGAAGGCGGGTGGAATTGCGCCCGATGCCGTTTCCATGGATGCTTCTTCGATTCGGGTACGTTTCACGGATACAGGGACGCAACTCAAAGCCAAGGACGTTATCCAAAAAACATTGAACCCCGATAGCAATGACGCAACCTATGTGGTGGCGTTGAACTTGCTGTCACGCTCACCCGCATGGTTGCAGGCGTTGCACGCTTCGCCCATGTATTTGGGTTTGGATTTGCGCGGTGGCGTTCACTTCATGTTGCAAGTGGACATGAAAGCTGCACTCTCTAAACGTGCCGAGGGTCTGGCAGGCGATTTGCGTACCGCGTTGCGTGAAAAAAATGTGCGTCACGGCGGTATTACCCGTAACGAAGACAAAATCGAAGTGCGTTTTCGTGATGCCGCTACCGCAGAAGCCGCGAAACAAGTGATACGGGAACAATTCACCGAATTGAGCGCAGTCGAAACTGCGGATGGAAGCGAGATCAAGCTCGTTGCCAGCATCCAAGCCGTGGCTGCTAAGGAGGTGCAAGATCAAGCACTCAAGCAAAACATCACCACCTTGCACAACCGTATCAATGAGCTGGGCGTAGCCGAGCCGGTGATTCAGCAACAGGGTTTGGATCGCATCATCGTGCAATTACCCGGCGTGCAAGATACCGCCAAGGCGAAGGATATTCTGGGTCGTACCGCGACGCTGGAAGTCCGCATGGTGGATGAAAGTGCCGAAGCCCAAACCGGCAATGTTCCGTTTGGTAGCGAAAAATATCTGGAACGCGATGGCAAGCCCGTTATCGTGAAGAAGCAGGTGGTGATTACCGGCGACCGACTCAACGGTGCGCAATCGACCTTCGACCAAAATCAAAATCCTGCGGTGAGCATCAATTTGGATAGCGTTGGTGGACGGGTGATGCGTGACCTGACGCGGGACAACATCGGCAAACTGATGGCGATTGTCTTGTTCGAGCGCGGCAAGGGTGAGGCGATTTCGGTGGCACGTATTCAGGGTGAGTTTGGTAGTAGTTTCCAAATTACGGGTAACTTCACCACGGAAGAAACCAATTCCCTCTCCTTGCTATTGCGTGCAGGTGCATTGGCTGCACCGATGGAGATTATTGAAGAGCGTACCATCGGCCCCAGCTTGGGTGCTGAAAATATCGCAAAAGGCTTTAATAGTGTGACGTGGGGATTTGTCGCGGTGGCGATCTTCATGTGCTTCTATTACATGTTCTTTGGTTTGATTTCCAGTATCTCGCTGGGGTTCAATTTGCTGTTGTTGGTGGCGGTGCTATCCATGATGCAAGCCACCTTGACGCTACCTGGAATGGCGGCGATGGCGCTGGTGCTGGGTATGGCGATTGATGCCAACGTGCTGATTAACGAGCGTATCCGTGAGGAATTGCGCAATGGCGCATCCCCGCAAGCGGCGATTCATGCGGGTTACGACCGTGCGTGGGCGACCATTATTGACTCCAATGTCACGACCTTGATCGCGGGGTTGGCATTGTTGGCATTTGGTTCGGGGCCGGTGCGCGGCTTCGCGGTGGTTCATTGCTTGGGCATTTTGACGAGTATGTTCTCTGGCGTATTCTTCTCGCGTGGCGTGGTGAATTTCTGGTACGGACGGCAAAAGAAACTCAAATCGGTATCCATTGGAACCGTATGGCGACCTGAGTTATAACCCAGTAAAAGGAATCTGGAATGGAGTTTTTCAAAATCCGCCGTGACATCCCGTTTATGCGCCATGCTTTGGCGTTGAACGTGGTTTCGTTAGTCACCTTTTTGGCCGCAGTGTTCTTCTTGTTCTCGAATGGATTGCACCTTTCGGTGGAATTTACCGGAGGGACGCTGATGGAGGTTTCTTACGAGAAACCCGCAGACCTCCATGCGATTCGGGAGAGCGTCGCTAAACTGGGTATCAAGGATGTGCAGGTACAAAACTTTGGTTCCGCCAAAGAGGTGTTGATCCGTATGCCCGTGCAAAAGGGCAGCGGCTCCGATACCCAAACCGAGCGTGTCTTAGCCAGTTTACAAAGCCAAGACCCTACCGCCAAACTCCGGCGAACCGAGTTCGTAGGCCCCCAAGTGGGCAATGAACTGGCAGCCGATGGCCTGAAGGCGCTGGCGTTTGTGGTGATCGGCATCGTGTTGTACTTGGCGGTGCGCTTTGAATGGAAATTTGCGGTTGCCGCCATCATTGCCAATTTGCACGATGTGGTGATTATTCTGGGGTTCTTCGCCTTCTTTGGTTGGGAGTTTTCTCTCCCTGTATTGGCGGCGGTGCTGGCGGTGTTGGGGTATTCGGTGAATGAATCGGTGGTGATTTTTGACCGGATTCGTGAAAATTTCCGCCGTTATCGCAAAATGACCTCGGTGGAAATTATCGACAATGCCATCACCTCCACAATCAGTCGTACCATCATTACGCACGGTAGCACCCAGTTGATGGTGCTTTCGATGCTGCTGTTTGGCGGCGAGACGCTGTATTACTTTGCTTTGGCATTAACGATTGGTATTTTGTTTGGCATCTACTCCTCGGTATTTGTTGCGGCGGCTATTGCGATGTGGCTGGGTATTCGGCGTGAAGACCTGATCAAGGTTGCAGCCAAGAAAGAAGACGATCCTACTGACCCGAATGCGGGTGCAACGCTGTAGGTAATGAGATAGGTGACACAGGTATTGCTTTCGTTATGACCACAACTTCTGAACCCTCCAAGTTAACACCTCGGCTGCAATTTGCGCGGGCCATACGGGTTCGTTTTCTGGCGGATTTGGAACAAGGGCTGAACGAAGTAGGCGATGCCGTTTTAGAGCGGCTGTCCACCCTCATGGGCGAAACCGGTAGCGTGAAGGAAATTCAAGAGCGGCGTGATACGTGGTCGACTTATAAAAAGAAACGTTCTGCGTGGTTAGACTCCACCGCCAGTGCGTGGAGAGCCTGCCTAGACGCACCCACTAAAGCCAAAAAACAAGACGCAAAACCCGACATGTCCACCCTTCAACTGGTGAAGATGGAGGTGGTGGAGAGCAAAATTTTGGTCTCGCGTCTGGTCGTGTCGGTCATGGATAAGGTGGCTCCTCCGATGGAGGATTTGCGCATTCGTCTCCAATTCTTGGAAGGGACAACCGAACTCGCAGACAGGGATGTAATCCGCCCAGAGGTATTGATCACTTTTTTGGTCGATCAATGGTCGGAATCGGGAATGCCAAGCCATACCTGGTCTTGGGTGAGTGAGGCGGTTAAAAATTCGTTGCTTTCGCGTTTGCAAATGGCGTATGCCAATGCCAACGAGGTAATGGTGAAAAAAGGGGTTCTACCCACCATTGATTTCAAAGATCGATTGCGCGGTGCAGCACGCTTCCCCTCCTCTGCGCCCGCTACGGTCGCTATGGCCAATGTCCCCCCGTCCACTGCGTCAGGGGGTGGTATGTTCCCTGAAAATCCGGCGTTGGCGCATGAAATGGCCGCAGGCCACGGCAATGCCCCAGTGGCGGCGCATGGTGGTGCTAATCCTTCGCTTTATGCCACGCTATCCCCTAGCGAAGTCGCACGCATGGCGGCGGCTCCGCCGGCAATGGCACGCGCCTATGTCCGCGCACGGGGTACGCTGGGGCAGATGCAGCGGGTGCTGGGGAATTATGCCGAGGCGGATGCAGGCGCGGCGGGTTCTGCCGAGGGGGGTGTTCGCAAACTACTCCAGCCCAGTCCGGCTTTGAATGCCGCACTTGCGGCCACGGTTCCGGTTCCTGAAGAAGAAACTTTTTATGTCGATTACAGTCCCGCAGGCATGGCGCGTGTCGCCGATGAGCTGCGGGATAGAACCGTTGACCTGAAAAAGAAAGCGTCCACCAAGAACGAAAAAGCGGTTATTGAAATTGTGGCACTGATGTTTCAGGCTATTTTGGCGGAAGATCGCATTCCACCCGGAATTCGCGTCTGGTTTTCCCGTTTGCAGATGCCGGTATTGCGTTTGGCATTAACCGATACCGATTTCCTGAATACCACCACCCACCCAGCCCGCTTGCTGATTGATCGCATGGGGTCTTGCGTCATGGGCTTTGATGCCGCTGGCGTGGAAAGCAAGGCGATGGAGGCGGAAATCAAACGCATCGTGCAAGTGATTGAACAATATCCTGAAACGGGTAAAAAAGTGTTTCAGGTGGTTTATGAAGAATTTGAGAAATTCATGGCACGTTTCCTCACCGATAAGGGTAATACACCCAAAGTAGTCAGCGTGGCACAGCAGGTGGAGCAAAAAGAAACGCTGACCATTCAGTACACCATCGAAATGCGCACCATGCTCAAGGATATGCCGGTGCGCGATGAGATTCGGGATTTCCTGTTCAAGGTCTGGGCGGAGGTGCTGGCGGTTGCCACCGTGCGCAAAGGCCCTCAGCACAAAGAAACCCTGCTGTTGAAGAAAGCAGCCCCCGATTTGGTATGGTCGGCCAGTGCCAAACCCAATCGCGCAGACAGGGCGCGGGTGATTCAAGAATTGCCCAGCTTGTTGCAACGGCTGCGTGTGGGGATGGAGTTATTGGCACTTCCCGATACCGATCAAGATCAGCATATCAAGGTGGTGAGCGATACGCTTTCCGATGCCTTCCTTTCCAAAACCCAGTTAATTCCGCAAGAGCAAATTGATGCAATGGCCGAACGCTTGGGCAATTTGGAAGATTTTGTGAATGACGATGGTTCGGTGGATTTACCGCTTGATCCTGAAAATATCGAGATGGTATTGGGCATCGACACTTCCTCATTGGAGGTGATTGCCAATGGCGATGTGAAACCACCGCCCGCGCTGTTGGCATGGGCGCATGAACTGCATTTGGGTACATGGTTCACCTTGAACCACAATAACCAGATCACGCAGGTTCAATTCGTGTGGCGCAGCGATCGCAAGCACTTGAATCTTTTTTCAGCGCCATCGGGTAAAAATTTCTTGATACAAGCGGGTCGCCTTGCGGTGTATTTGCAGGCGGGCTTGTTGGTTCCGCAAGAGGAAGACGCGCTCACCATCCGTGCTACGCGGGATGCGCTTTCCAAAATCGAAGCCAATCCCGAACGCTTGGTGAATTAAGCCTCGTTTCGCACCAAACGCTGAAACAATCCCCCCGGTAGGCGGGCGATGTGGCCTTCTATTTCATGTTCCATGAGTTTCGCTTGCAGGCTGGAAATATCCATGCCCGTGCGAACTTGCAGTGCATCTAACCCCAGCGTTGCCCCTTGCAATGCGAGGAGGATGTCGTCTTCTTCCACGGCATTCGCAGTGGGAGCGCGAGGCGGTGGCGGGGTGAAAAGCGGCGGTCTGGCGGAAAAGGCGTGCATTTCGTCCAAAATATCGTCAGCGGTTTCGACCAGCTTGGCTCCTTGTTTGATGAGCGCATGGCATCCGCGTGCTTGGGGGCTGTGGATAAGCCCCGGAATGGCGAAAACGTCCTTGCCTTGTTCATTCGTGAGGCGTGCCGTAATCAGCGAACCCGATTGCATGGCTGCTTCTACCACCAGCGTGGCGCTGGAGAGTCCGGCGATGATGCGGTTGCGTTTGGGGAAGTTATTGGAAATCGGCGGCGTTCCCAAGGGTAATTCGCTGATCAACAAGCCGTTATCGCTGATTTGGTGCGCCAAATGGCGGTGCTGGCTGGGGTAGACGCGATCCAACCCCGTCCCGACAACGGCAATGGTGGCGATGTGCCGGTGATCGCTCTCCTGAGCGTTTGGCAAAACGGCAGACAGTGCGCCTTCATGCGCGGCTGCATCCACCCCTAACGCCAGCCCCGACACGATGGTCATGCCCGCTTGGGTCAGTGCCGCTGCAAATTGCCGTGCGTTGATACTGCCTTGTGTGGTGGGATTGCGGCTGCCTACCATGGCAATGCACTGGCGTGCGGCAGGTTGTGTCCATGCCCATTCTGGCCCACGAACGTAGAGCAACAAAGGCGGGTCTTCCATTTCGAGCAGCGATGGAGGATAGGCGGGGTCGCCCAAGGTAAGCACCCGATGGCGCAGCGGGGCGGATTGCAGCCAGCGCCATGTGGTTTCTAGCAACTCCGGCAACTGGGGCGGAATGGATTGCAGGCCGCTGCGCTGGCGGGGTGTTACCACTTGCTCCAAGGTGTGTGCCGAGGCATCGAACACGTTTTGGGGCAAGCCAAAGGCCAGTAGTAATTGGCGAGCCGTGCGATTTCCCACCCCGGGAGCCATTTCCAACCGCAACCAAGCCGCCAGCTCCTCGCGGGTTAGGTCGTTGCTGGGGTTGCTCATTGGTTGGGACTGACCAATTTATCGCCTACCCGAACCTGATCGGTAATCTGCAAAACCAGTGCGTAGGAAACCCGTTCAAATACCCGAAACACCATCAGCAAACCGTTGCGTTCATCCGGTAATTTCATGGGGACGTTATTGCCATCTTCCGTGGTATCGGTGATGCGCATTCCATCTTTTTGAATGGCAAGCAGCAATCCGGGGTCTACACCGTCCGCAGCGCCCAGATTGAGGGCAACAATTTGGTTTTGAGAAGCACTCACTCCGGCATTGCCATAGAGCGAGACTACCCGTGCTTCCATCTTTTCGTAGGGGGGATGGGGGTGGTAGGTTTGCAGTACGCCGCGTGGTTCTGTCATCAGGCGGTCACCCACCCGGATTTCCTCTTTGGTAGAGAGAATGTCAATGGTTGCCGGAATCACCTCGGTTTCGTTGCTGTCTTCACCGCGCACCAAGATGGCTTTACCCAAGTATTGCGCTTCATAGCCCAAAATCTCGTTGCTGATGGGGTCTTTCAAGGGTACGGCGTTGCGAAAAACGCGAAATACCTGATCCTGCGTTTGGCTATCTAGCAGTGGGCTGTCGCTGGAACCACGGGCATAGGCGCGATCCCCTTTGGAAATCATCCGTCTGCCGTCAATCGTGGATACGACGCGGGGCGCACGGCTTAATCCCACTTCATCCAGCACCACCATTTCAGCCAAAAATGCTTCAATATCCTTGGCTTTGAGGGTGGGTAGGGCAGAATCCGGCAACATTTCATAACGTATGCGGGGCGTAATGCGCACGGTGGGCGGTGGAGCGTTGTGGATTGCCCTCATGCTGTTATTGGTTTTTGGAGCTGCCGTTTTCTTCGGCGCGGCCTGCGCAGAAAATCCCAGCAATGAAACGGCAACGGCGGTTACCAGCAAAGGAAACCGGAGGATCAGGTGTTGGAGGTGTTTCGTCATGCGGGAAATTCTATTCAGTTTTCGATGAAAATAAGGAACTATGGCTTTACTTACGATTCTTTGTTACCCTAATCCTCAGCTCCACCGTGTTGCCAAGCCCGTTGCCACCGTGGATTCCCGCATCCAAACTCTGGTGCGTGATATGTTTGAAACCATGTACGATGCCAAAGGCATCGGACTGGCTGCAACCCAAGTCGATGTGCATGAGCGCATTATCGTGATCGATACCTCTGAAGAACGCGATAGCCCCATCGTGCTGATAAACCCTGAATTGGTGTGGACGAGCGAGGCCACCCACCGCAATGAAGAGGGCTGCCTCTCCGTTCCCGGGATTTTTGACGGCGTGATGCGCTTCGATGCCATCCATGTGCGTGCGATGGACGAAAACGGCAATACCCGCACCATCGAAGCCGATGGCTTGCTATCGGTGTGCATTCAGCATGAAATGGATCATTTGATGGGCAAGGTGTTTGTGGAATACCTTTCCTTGCTGAAGCGCAACCGGATTAAAACCAAAATGCTGAAACTTCAGCGAGACCTTACGCGATGAAAATTATTTTTGCCGGAACACCGGAGTTTGCCCGCACTGCATTGGAACATTTGCATCGGGCAGGGCATGAAATCGCCTTGGTGCTAACCCAGCCCGACCGCCCCGCCGGACGGGGTATGAAACTGCAAGCCTCGGCGGTGAAACAGTTTGCATTAGCGCATGGCATTCCGGTGGCGCAGCCGCGTAGCTTGCGGCTGGACGGCAAATTCCCCGAAGAAGCCGCTGCTGCCCGCCAAGCGATCCTCGAAACCCAAGCCGATGCCATGATTGTGGCGGCCTACGGCTTGATTTTGCCGCAGTGGGTGCTGGATAGTTTTCCGCATGGCTGCTTGAACATTCACGGCTCGTTGCTACCGCGTTGGCGGGGTGCAGCGCCAATCCACCGCGCGATTGAAGCCGGAGACACCGAAACCGGCATCACCATCATGCAAATGGACGCGGGGCTGGATACGGGCGATATGCTCTCGGTGCAAAAGCTCCCGATTACCGATGCCGACACCACCGCAACCCTGCACGACCGCATGGCAGAACTCGGCGGCACGATGATCGTGCAGGCACTGGAACAAGTCGCCGCCGGACAATTGCAACCCGTTCCCCAGCCCACCGAAGGGGTGAACTACGCCCACAAAATCGAAAAGCACGAAGCGGCTATCGACTGGAACCAAGATGCCGCTACGATTGTGCGGCGCATTCGTGCATTCAATCCATTCCCGGGTGCGACAGCGGTTTTGCGCGGTGAAACCGTCAAAATCTGGAATGCCCACGTTGCCCCTACAGGTGATGGAAGCACCATCAAAATTGAAGCAGATCTCGCTGTAACGCCCGCTGGTATTGCAGTGGCAGCTATCAATTCAATAGTAATCATTACTGAATTGCAACGCGCGGGCGGTAAGCGTATGGCGGCTAGTGAGTTTGTGCGGGGGATGGGGTGGCGTTAAACCGCCCAGCATAGCGAAATATCTGCCCCAGCAGCGGGTGGGTGAGCCGGAAATCCATATCGAAATGCTGATCGTCCACAGCGGTTTCGACAATATCGGTGTGTCCCAGTGCCAGCCATTCGGGGATCGGCAGCCGCAGTTTCCCGATTTGTAGAACGAAACGCACGCCTTCGTAATACAGCTTTGCATCACGCACCGATACCGCCATTTGCAACCCCAAAAACGGATTCACAAATTCGATGAGCTGGTTGGGATTGTCTTCCCCCGCTGCAATCCAAAAACTTTTGAAATAAATCACCTGCCCATCAGGGAACGTGATGCTGCGTTGCCAGCGTTGGCATTCGCCTTCCATCTGCTTGCTGACGGTGGTTGGAATTTGCTTTCCATCGCGGTGAACCAGCGCCCCCAGCAGCCGCAAACCGCGCAGCGGCAGGCGCATGAAGGCGGGAAATTCGATGTCCAGATGCCCCGTATCGGTATTCGTGCCGCGTTGGTAATGGGCTTGTAGGGCGGGC
>ERZ724508.1122-NODE-1122-length-16820-cov-5.798867_pt1 | contig 16820 bp, 13 predicted proteins | sample MGYA00376041_ERZ724508 | MGnify/ENA primary metagenome ERZ724508 (study PRJEB28724, sample SAMN07190887) | wastewater metagenome | isolation source: effluent of sewage treatment plant in Hong Hong | place: USA: Christiansburg, Virginia | collected 2016-03-01 ...
CCCCGGTTTTCTCGCCTTTAAAAGGTGTGCCTATCAGTACTCAGTTGGCGCAAACAAAAACATAAATTTCTTTTAGGTTAGTTACAGCTTGGAAATTGTCATTGTTGGCATCATCGTTCCTTATTTTCAGTAGGTCGACTGCCAACCATCACAGTTAGCCCTCTCGCAGTTGCCTCAAATCGAAACTAGTAGCAGAAAGATGAATCCCGATATGGCGATGGCGCTGTATAGGCACGTGTTCGACGTGTTCTACAGAAAGTCGTGCATCTTCTAGCTCAGAGTCTTCATCTGCTGGTTGTGTTTCTCCAGGTCACGGTTGGCACGATCCAGCATATCGTCTTGATCCGAGAGCTCCTCTTTGACCATAGTCGCTTTCTTTGTCACTACATCCACTTTGCCGATAACATTGTCGATGACCTTGTCGCGCGCTACATAATGGCAGTTAGTTACTCACTACGTAGCCTTTGAATTTCTGTTCGTTGCTACCGGGAAGTGCTCGATAATCGTCAGTCATTAAGTATTATATAATAGGCATGGAATCTCGGACAGTTGAAGTTCCGTGTTCTCTCGCCCGATTCTCGATAAGGTTCAAATCGAATACCAAAGTAGATCGATATGTTGACAAGAAAAGCTTTGGCAGAGACGACTAAAAAACCTGAGAATCATGCAAGAGTACCGTGCAGTTCCGAGCACCTTCACTCCACTACACTGATCATCGGGGCATTTAACTATTTCCGAGTAAACTGCCAATATTTTATATTCATAAAACCATGCTCAGCTCTTCCGAAGTCTTCAACCAAGTCGGTCGTCTTTACGAATAGCTTACCCACTCCATCGAAGACAAGCTGCAGCAGCAGAAGCAATTACGCGGAGCATCTTCACTCGCAGAGACCGATCATCGGCATCGGCTCAACAATAACCGAGAGCTGCTGGTTCTCAGCGAGGTGAGGGATATGCTCGCTCGCATTGTCGACGGTCACTCAAAAGAATGCCATCTACCAAGCGACTTCCACTCACATGAAGAACCCAACGAGTATCAGTTTCTCAGAGCAGTTTGGACCAGTCATCGTGCCAGCTAGGACATGCCCATTGACGACCGTTTGGATCGCCTTAACAAGATCGTTGCAATGATGCGTGGCAACCTATCCAATAAGTTCGCAGATTGTAAAGTGGCTTTCCGTTCACGCCTCAATGACCCTGAGCAGTGCGCTACAACGATGTAGGAACTCGTAGAGTAACCAATGTACGCCAAACTCAAGGAAAAGATGGAGGCTGCACTGATGAAAAACGAAGAGCTAACCCAAAGATTAGCTGACCAGCAGGCGAAGCATAGCAAGTTGGAGTAGTAGTATGATCAGCTGCTGTTTGATGCGAAGAAAGTCAAGGATAAGATGCGATCTCTAGAAATCCGATACTTGGAGAGTTGCAAACGATAGCAATAAGCTAACGACAAATTACTGAGAGTCAACAATGAACTGCTCAAGTGTCGCCACCGGTCTGTTTTCAAGGGGAGTGGCTTTACCCTCGAACTGTTCTAACTCAACAGCAAAACAACCAACGAACCTTTCCAAGAAGAGGTGAGAGTTAGTGTTGAACTTGCTGAAGTCAAACAGTTCCTTGAATCGTTTAAGGAGGCAGCTCCTGCTGGTCTGAAGGCAACATAACTACTGCAGGCTTCATTGTCTCATCCCCCCATTCCGAGGTTGCTTCTCCGAGGGGAAAAAGAAAATCTGCAGGCTGCATGCAAAAGTTAAAGATCTGAGAACTCCAAACTGTAAATAAGCCAGAATGTGAGGGAAGTGATGTCCCCAAGAAAGGAGAGATCAAGATCACGCTCACGGCTTCTTACGACTCATTTCGGTAACAGCACCGATCGGTAAGGTGAGGGCGCTCTCAAGTTTACCCGCAAAATAAATTCTCAGAACGAAGGTGGCAGTGAGCTACGTGAGTCCAAACAACTGAACACCCCACTTCCAGCTTCGAGTACTACAACATCGAAAATATTCGACGAGCGGAGCTTCTTCACCCGTCAACTAAGCAAGCCAGTGGGTAGTTCGGCAGCCTTGTTGGGAGGCCAGCGGAAGTGAGCTACTGCGATATAAGTTTATCAATATAATCATCGTTCAATAATGTCGGCGGCAGCCAAACATATCGAAACTCTGCAGCACTACAAAGACTACGCGGATAGTACGGCTGCCTTGAATGAATCACTCAACCGAGAAATCAAGGACTGCTATGGGCAGATAGATAGCCTGAGGCTTGAAATCAAGCGAATGGAACATGAGAGTAGTGCCAGAAACTCTATAGCGCAACTCCAAAACGCTGATTCGCTAAAGGCCAGTCAAGCAGAGTTGCAGCTACACGGCATATCAGACGAACTTCACCGCGCAAAGATTCACATCATGAGTTTGGAGGCACAATTGGAAAGTGAACAGTCAACCAGCAGCTCGCGCCTGCGAATGATCCAGCAGAAGGAAGACGAAGTGGATCAACTAAGAAGGAACTGTCGAGAGCTTGAAACTCGGTTGTGGGAAGTCGAGCACAAAAGTGAGACGGTTGTGCTCTAGCTGTAACGTCAGACGGCTCTCTCTGCCAGCTACCAGGAGATGTTAGAGAAGAGGATTACCCAAATAAGTGAAATGCAGAGACAGGCTGAATTGCAGATTGAAGGTGATGTTGCTTCGAACGTTCAATAATACGCCCAGCAAAACGAAATGCTCCGCCAAGACAATCAGCAGCTGCGGGAAGCAATCGCACAGCTTGAATAGGCCCTACACAAGAGTCAGCAGGATTATGAGTGGTTAAAGAAGGTAATGAACGAGAAGGGTGGAAACTAAGAGAATCTACTGAAGCAGGTAAGCAATACCACGGAGTAACGCAAGCAAATCTACCAGCAGCTTAAACGAAGTTAAGAATAGCTGCTACAGTGCATAAGAGATAACGATCAGCTACGACTCCAGCTTACCCAACTCAACGCAGAGTTGCGTGAGAAGGACAATCGACTTCGTGACGAGTCCTCAAAGAGCTTTGGAATGGAAGAAGAGCTTCGCCAATTAAAACGGACCAGATCACTTTTGGAAGACTAAATTGTCCAACTGAAGCAAGCCAAGAATCACCAGATCGAATCCCTGAACAGCAAGATTGAGCACATGAACAGCCTTCTCGTCGAGTAGCGTCGTTCATTTGAACACAAGGGTTCTATGGAAAGAAGCGGCAGTGAACAACCCAGCAATCTACTATCAATAGTCAGCGAGACTTCCTTTCACAGCCAATGCGATATTGATCGGCTCAAGGAGTAGAACTCCAAGCTTACCAGGTAGCTACAACTTAAGAACCAAATACTTCGGGAGTTTGAGGAGAGGGTCGATGAGCAGACTCGCAGATTAGATGAATTGAATGCCTCCAAGATGAAGGGTGTTGCCAGTGCGGAAGTGCTGGAATAGTTGGCAAGGACGAGGGCTCGCTTGGAGCTTTCTCAAAGTACTGTCAGGTAAGCGAATGACTTGAGGATGGAGAAAAGCAAACTCCAAACAATGGTGGAGCTCTTACAACTGGAGAATGCTGAACTCAAGAAAAAGGTAGCTGCACTCGAAGCATAAGCGCAACTTAAAGCCTCGCAAGTTGATCATAAACAATAGTTTGGTAGCTATAGTGTGTCAGGTCCCACCCGCAACGAGCTTATGCAAATGCAAAAGGAGTACAGCGAGACTCTCCTTCAAAACACTTTGCTCTTAGAAGAAAACAGCCAGCTGGAAACGAAGCGTTTGGAACTGACAAGGGACCTCGAGGATATCCGGTTGGAGCTCAGCCACCACGCCAACTCCTTCGATCAGATGAAGGATCTCAAAGGAAGATTACGTGATGCCTATGGACAACTAGATCACTTGAACAGACTCCTCGCAGAGCGTGATGTAGAGCTCCACCGTCAGTACGGGAATATGCGATCCCCACAACGCCAAGGAAGAGTTCCAATGAGAAACCCGTAGCAGGAATGGCCCAACCGTTCGAAGAGTCCTGTACAGCGGTTGATAAGTCCAAACGAACGTGCACAGGAACTGAACAACAACCATAACGGATACTGGGTTGAGATCCAGAACAAGATTAAGGCTTTGAAGGCTGAGAATGAGCAATTGCGTAAGAATCTGTCGAGTGGAATTCCCGCCCGCAAATGATTATCTTCTACTCTGGCAATTAAACAATCAGAAGGTAGGTTGGAATGTATGTAGGATCAGTTGCGTCAATGAGTGGGTTTAACCACCACGCAATTAGTTACGCCTGATTAGGTAGCGGGGTCGGCAATTACTTCGATCTTCACAGACGCCTTCTTTGGTTCGAGGTTGCTCTGGCATGTTATCTATTCGGCCTTGAGAGCGACTGTCTGGACTGCCCGTAGTTTCTTTATCAAAAAGTAGAGGCCGACTGCGATACCGGCAGCTCCCACTACCGAACAGACTGTTGCGATAATAATGGTCCTTGTTGTTTGTGCGGAGTCGTCGACAACGGGTGGTGTTGGTGTGGTGGGTGGTGAAACTTGTGATCCATCGGTGTTCAGTATGTTCACAACACCACTCGAAGAAATGACTGGACCGAGGCTCCCCAAATTCAGACCTTGCTGGATGGAATTGGAAAGGGAATTGAGGTTATTGGTCACCGCACTTTGATCTGAAGTCAAAGATGGATCGGGCATGATTTGGAAATCTACGATTGTTGAACCCTCATAGAGATCGCGGATAACAATACGGTTGGGGTTGATTCCGAGATTTTGAGCCAATCTTTCGATGAAGACAGTAGTTCCGCCATTCGCATTGAACATGGCGAGATCACTGTTAATCTTCGTCACGACAGAGAGGGTAGACGTGAGGGTGGCTCGAACTTGACAACTAGAATTGCTTGTGAGCATAAATGATAAGGTGTTGTTGTTGCTGAAAAATTTGTTGATTCCGCAGAGGCTGGAGTTACGAAACACAGAGTTTCCGCTGGAAGCTGCAATCGGATTCATCACTGTGCCATTGACGGTGAGACTGAGAGCACCTGTCATTGAAGGGTAGTTAATATTCACAACTGTCCAAGTTGATGAGTTTACGGTATCAGTTGACTTTGCCAACACGAACCGCATGTCGCTAGGAGGCTGACCATTAAACACAATATTGGTCTGCGTCTGCAGTTTCACAATAGTACTGAAGCGTGCTGGTCGTCGGCCGCTGGTAGCATTCCACATGCGGTAGGCATTGATGAAATTGGTCCAGTTACCTGTTGTGTATGACACGCGAACTGGCCAAACGACTCGAGTGTCGTTGTCACTAGCCAAACTCTCAAACTGAAGCACTGCGAGGTCGTTTCGAGCACAGACGGATCCATTGAGCTGCGAGTTAGCTGTGCAACCCGATTCATTTCTGGAAATGTTGTTGATGCTGGGGATATAGTAAACATTGGCAGTATTGTCTCTGATGAAAAAGTTGTTAATTCCCGTACAGGTTGAGTTACCGCACTGCACATCGTTGACTGGTGCTGAGAAGATGATGGCATTGCTGGCACTGATAGTAGGCGTCCCAGTACAGCCAGTCATATACACTGAACCAACGATATCGAAAGTGCCTGGATGAACGCCGAAAGCAGTGTTGTTAGTGCAGCTGGTGGTTCCTGGGTTGCTATAGCTAGGTTGGAAATTGTCGAAGTTGACGCTGTTGACGTAGGTCGTCGATTAGAAGGCTCCAAAAGAATCAACGTCATCGAAACTAAGGCCAAAGCTATTGGGTAGCAGCTTGCCGTTGGCAGTCGATTCCATCAATCGAATAGCGATGTTGTTGGAGCAACTGGCTGCTGAGGCACCATAGCAATAACTGCAAGTTGGTCGACTCAAAGCTGAGAACCAGGAATTAGAGACTACTGCGACGTTGCTGTCTCCCGTGGTATTTAAATAGCCGTTGCGAAGGGTCAGTCCACGTTTGTTATCGGCCAGCATGAGATTACTATATTGGAGTCGGGTTGTATTTGGAGGATTTGCCATTACTCCTACAGTGCATGCATAGGCATACAAGGTTTGAGCAGCAAGGCATGAACCGTTGCCGTTGAGAAGGAATCCGATAGCGCAAGTTCCAGCAGTATTCCTAGCAAAGCTGGTAGAAGTAACTCCTGTCAAGGCACAAGGAGTAAAAGGCAGCACAAAACCTTCGAGCTGCGAACCCTGGCAGAGATTGTCAGTCACCATGTTATTGTCTGTTGCCCAATTAAGGCTCTTGAACTGGTGGTAGCAGGCCACATCATCGGGGATGGGCGCACTGGCATTGAGTGGCTCGTATGATCGAAGCACCCGAGCTCCAATCATAAGATTGTTCGTGAAAGAGTAGTTGATCTGCCCTTCCACCGAAGCAATGAACCTTCTTCCCTCGTAGAACACGTTCTTCGTGAAGGTCAGACCAGTGTTGTTCTCAAGTCGCAGACAGTAACCGTTGCAATTAGTGAAAGAGCAGCTGTCAATTGTTCCTGTGCTCCCTGCTGCCAAACGAGTATTGAAGAAGTGCAGTGCAGCACTAGTGTTCGGAGTGAACTGACCGCCCTCAACAAACTGAACCCCTCGCAGATTGATCCAAGGAGGTCTTGTGCTGTCGACAGGTGTAACCAGTAATCTGAAACCCCACAGCTCGGAGTCTGTGATGTTAGTACCTCTGACGAATTTTATCTTTCTCGAAACGTGGCCAACGGCAGATCTCATATCAAGGGTGTTGGTGAGGTATGTCACTGCTGTTGGGTTTCCAAAGTGGGTAAACTGAGCTGCTGGAGTAAAGCTCACTGTTGAACCGCTAACCCCAGTAATTGTCACTCTTTCGTACTCTAAGGCGTTATTGAAGGACGGAGCGATAACAATGTCATCACCCACAGCCCATCCTGTAGTACTTGAAACGGTCATACTGGTCTGTCCGGCCGCCAATTGTGCAGTAAGTATGGTCCAAGTCACTACAGGGGCTGGTCCATATAGTTCTAGTCGACCCGACAGTACAAATAATTTGTTAGCTGTAATGTTGCTGGCCACTGTAAAGTTAGCTCCAAGTCTCGCACCGTTCAATACGAACGATAGGGCAGGTTCAAGTGGAGAGGTAGAGTTTCCAGCAGAGAAGCTACCAAATCTGATCCAAATGGCCTGTGCACTGATGATAGTATCTCTTCCGTAGATGAGCATGTCTCCGTCGACTGTTAAGTTCTGTAGTGGTGCGGTATCAACGTCGACGATGAGAGTCCATGCTGAAGGCACTGACACAGACGCATTAAAGACAGGAACAACACCTCCGGGCCATTGGGTTGCATTGCTCCAAGCACGCACGAATGGCTCTTTTGTAACATCACTTCTAAAATTGGAGCAGGTTCTATAGCATTGAATGTTTGTAACAAGGAACTCGTTGTTCGCGACATTGTTTCGTCCGCTAATGCAAAGATAGACATACTGCAGCAACGGGTCGTGATAGAAATCTCCCAAGCTGCAAGTAGTTGCATTCAAGGGAGCTGTTCTGTGATAGATCTTGGGGTTCTGGACAGCCCCCAGAATAACACGTCTGACTTCATACACCTCGCGGAACCAGGTTGCATTGAACCTGAGGATAACAGCAGGTGCTGCTGCATCGGCGAAGGTTGGTGAGGGCGGCACTATGGTCATGCTTGTGAAGTCTATTCCAGCGTTCCACCAGACTGCGTAGGTCTGTCCGTCGACAAACTGGGCACTCCAACCGAACCGTGGGTTACCTCGGTTGAAGTCTCTAACTCCGCGGATGCTCGAGAAGTTGGATTGACTGGCAAATATGTTATGGGTAGCATTATCGAGCAGCTTGATATTCATTTGAGACCCCTCGAACGGGTTATTGAGGTCGTTGGACATCATATTGACAATGGAGATAGTCCTCGCAGGATTTATTGGGGTAGCACTACATACCAATCCGTTCCAAGCAGGCACATTTGTTGCGTTGCTGCAGATTCCGAAGACCTCGTTATGGGGGAAGTACGGAATGAGCTCGTTGACTGTGCGGCTTCCAGTGTTAAATGGCGTTGTGAGACTGTTGTCACTGTTGAAGAAATTGAAGTATTGTGCAGGACCGTTCCAACTGAGGTAGGAACCATTGATGTTTGTGTAGTTGACGTTGTTGGTGTACAGATACTTGGCTCCAAGGGACTCAACGGCTGGGATGTTGCAGTCAGAGCATACTTGCATCACAGTCATGAAAGAGGCAAAGTTCGAGAACTGCAGCGAGCTGAGTTGTACCCAATTGGCCCTTGGTGTGATGAGGCCAAACATGGCTGATCCAATTGTCTGACCAGGATTGCTACTGGCAGTCTGTCCAACGATATTGGTGTTGGAGACTGTAATGTTGTTCTGGCTGGTGTTGGTGGAGTCGATTCTAATACCTGCACGGGCGAAGTCGGCAACTTGGGTATTGCTGATCAGCAGTGCACCAGAGTTACCTATCCAAATGCCAAGTCCGTTTGCATGTGCTGTATAGTTCAATATGGAAAGCGGCAGTAAAGGATTGGCAAGAGCTAGGGCCCAAGGGTTCAGTAAAGTAGGATCGACCACAGGCCGACAGGTCAATGTTGATGAGATCAGATTGGTAATTCTCAGACCAGCTCGCTTGTTTGAGTGCACAAGGTTGCTCTGCAAAGTCGCTGGTGTTCCACGAGGACAGACGAAAGGACTTGATGATTCTCCATCAGACCTGAGCTTCAGTTCGTAGCTAATCCCATCGAATTCACTTCCACCTGCAACGTTGTTGATCAAGGTATTTACGGGATGGGTGAGCCAGATCGAAGCCGGTTCAGTATCGCTTTAATCATTGGTGTAGGATGGGTAGGTACCCAGAATAAGATTGTTCTGGATAAGATTATTGGTTTCAGCGCCATTCTGAAGTGCAATACCATGACCAAAGTGGTTGAACCCAACAATGTTGTCAATGGTAAGGTAGCTGACACCAGAGAGCACGAGAAGACGCGAAACAGCATCATGAACTGAAAGCCTCCTCACCAGGTTGTTCTGCATATCTCCATTCATATTGAAGTGTAGGCAGTAGCCTCGTGGGTTGTTGGTCTGGCCGCAGTTTAACAGTTCCACGTTGGAAAGTTTAACATCCAAACCATCGTTCGTGGTTCCAAGGACAATAATCCTCGCTCCAACTTGGCTGCTCCAAAAGGTTGAGTCTCCTTGAATTTTGATGTTTCGACTGAGCAGACCAACCTGGGACGAAAGTGTAAGATTTCCAACTGAAAGATTAGTTGCATCGTTGCCAATGTGACGGCTGGGCCATTGAAGAGGCACTGTGACGTTGATAATTTTTTGAGTCATGTTGATGGCGCTGATGATTCTTCTTTCCGTCGAGCTCTGGTCCAGGAAGGATGTTGATATAACGACCTCATCACCCACGGACCAGTTAACAGCAGAGCTTGTGACGAAGCTATCGGTGGTTATTCCTGCGATGGCTGATCGAGCATCAAGTGAAGCCCAAGACACTTTGTCAATACCGTAGAGACGAAGCTTACAAGCGTTGCACAAAATTGTTTTGGAGAGTTGGGGCGGGAACGTATCATTGATACCTGCGTTTTGCATCACAATATTGATCGTGCTTGGGTATGGTGTTTGAGGGCTACCAGCTAAAAGAGTTCCTCCGTTGAGGATTATGGTACTGGCATTGAGAGTGATGCTCGGGACAGTATCATCGAAAGTTAATGTTCCTTCGACGTAGATTTGGGCAAGGCGAGGTGTGTTCCTATCGACCAAAAGCACCATTCCACGAGGTACAGTAATGTTGCTTCCATCAACAGGCAGTAACTTCGCTCCCCAAGTGTCATTGCTGCTCCATCGGTCGGCATACAGAATTGGTGGGCAAATAATAGCTGCGACTTGCTGGCTAACTGACAATTGGAAGCTATTAGTGCCGGGTAGGTTCGCCCGTACCTGAGCAGTACAGTTGACCTGAGTATTGTTGACAGCCAGAACACTGCAGGAGACGCCATCAATCATAACTGATACGCTAGCCACTGTGCTTCCGAAGCCAATTCCATTGATGGTGATGTTCGTTGTGGTCTTGGGACTGATGAACCTTGGGCTGAATTCAGTGACGTTAGGGGTTGTCGCTGATGCATACTGTGCAACACCCGTGAGAGTTGTGGATGTTCGACCGTCAAAGAACTTGATAGTTGAACTTGTGGTAGCGGTGATGTCAGCTACAGTTGTCGAGCTAGTCAACTGCCCGTAAACCTCAAGCTCTCCCAACCGACAGCCGGAAGTTGATGTGTGAAGGAACCTGACGTATCGTGAAGTGGTAGGAGTTAAAGTTCTCCATTCGTTCCATCCATTCTTCGCAGTATTTTCGACGGTGGCCACTAAATCTGTCCAAGCAGTATTATCAGACGAAGCGGACAGCTTAGCTCCAGTGTAGGTTGCGATGGGATCGGCGATGGTAGTTGGAATGAAGAACCTCGCTCTATTCAAAGTGAAGATAACATCTGGCCCAGTCATGTCGAATACTATGCTGCAAGTGGCGCTACCAGAAGTGTACTAAGTTGTCATCCGGCCGTCTATTAGGTTCATTCGTCGCTCAGGGAAGTCAGAAGTAGTGATGGCCACTGGTGTCAGTTTAGTCTCAACTGGTGCGCTGGAGTAGTTACCCTGAGTAAACGGAGATAGAATAGGAGGTGTACTGAAGACGATACTTGAAGCATTTATTGAGACAAGTGGTGCTACAAATCCTCCAACAGTTAGAGTTGACACATTTGATAGCCCGACACCTGTAACTGTAATGAGACTACCACCGAGCCAAGACGAAGGAACGTTGGACGCAAGAGTGGGTGTTCCTCCTGTAATCGCTAGGGAAGCAGCCAAGGTAAGACCTTGTGAGTCAAAGAAGAGATAGACGTTGTACTGTCCAGATGTTATGATGGAGACGTTACAGATCACGCTGCTGCCAGTTACAGTGAAAGAAAGTTGACCTGGTACTCCAATGACATTGTTTGTAGAGTCGAGCCTTGTCATATACACTCGAGAAGGAGCTAAAGTTGGGAAGTTCGTTTGAGTGAAGGTTATTGTGGGAGTTGCATACGCGACACTGCTTGTTGCAAGTGTAGCAACAGGTGCAGCGGTGTTGAGAGTGAGGTAGTTGAACCGGAATATTTGAGAACGGAATGTGTAGCTAAAGGTGAGTGACTGGTTGTTCGCCAAACTGGGGAACGCAAACCAGATGCACAGTGAACTTGGGTTGTAACTATCTACAAAGAAAGGAACCGGATTGGCACCATTCAACAGCTGGAAGGACACATAAGGATCGGTAATGTTGAGAATGCCGCTTCCTCGAAGGCAGACGACATCCCCTGCTCCGGAACCGTTGACTCTGGATAGATTGTTGATCGCAAGTCCAACAGTAGTATTCCATAATCTAGATAGCCCCGATACATTCAGAACAGTCGGATAGATACCAGCAGGTAAGGTAGCAGGAATACGATACTCAAGCCAGTTGTAAGTGTAGTCCATCACTGTCCCAGGAATACCTGCAAACAGAATGGAAGGCATTGAAGTGTTAAAATTGAGCCCATCAACTTGATAGGTGACACTTGCCAAATGGGGAGCTGCATTGGTGTTTGTTACGATGGGCCAAGGCAACCTTGATGAGTTGTATAGGACTGCTGGAGTGGGATTGGGCATATCAGCAATGAGCCCATTACTGATGACTCGAATGTTAGCTTGAGGGATGTTGTTGTTTATGTTCGGAGTTATGCAGTCGATGTTGGTGCTATTCGAAAACACAATTGAGCAGGGGAAACTAGCGTTGCTTATGGCAAAGAACACTCGATTATCCTCAATGAGTGGCGAAAAACCATCACCAATTACGGTAATCTTGTTGCCGCCGAAGGGGCTTGACAAAGCGTTTACAATACTGACAGCCCTGAGTACGACCTCGATTGTGAGGTTGGCTGCAGAGCTCCAGGTTGCATCTCCACTGCTGTTGCTGACAACCAGAGTATACACTCCTCGAGGAACTCCTAGGAGGGTTGCATTGATCATAGTGTCGTTGATACCAGTAATTGGCAACTGGAACATTCTCACTCGCCTGGAATTGACAAGGTAGACTCCCAAGGCTGACGAATCAGCACCGAAACCAGTTCCGTTAATGGTGATCGTGACTGTTGTTCTGGTCGATGCTCCTACTTTATTGGTAGAGATATTTGTGATGTTAGGAAGGGTTGTATTTGTTAGGATGCAAGCGTACGACGCATTCTTTGATGCACTGAATCTGCTTATGTTCAAACTCGTATTCATTGGATTGCTTAAGTTTGAGACAATCGTTCCAGCTGGTAGCGGGCATGGTGGTGTCATGATGGTGACAGAAGTGCCATTAGCAGCAACCATATCGACTGGAAGTCCGCAGTAGGTAATATTCCAAGAAGTTTCGTTGATGCTTTGTGGGAGATTGTATCCCTTGATAGTAATGAGAGCTCCTCCACTCATCGGCATGCTTGTTGGGGTGATATTGGCGATGGAAGGGAGCACGGTGGCTGGAGATAGAAGCATAGAAACATTGACCAAACCAATTCCGCTGGTAGTGTTAGTCACATTGATGACTGGCCAGTAATCTCCTGTTGGGATCAAAAGAAGATTACCAGCAGATATGGTGCAGTTGAGATTTGTGACGTTTGAGCTGTTGGGATCGACTACACAGGGAACACCTCCGAGGGTGATAGTATAATTTCCAGTAAGTATGGTGGAGTTGGTGTTCAGTACAATCGTCATATTTCCCGTGGCGTAGTCAAAAGTAAAGGAAGTTACGTTGGTTGTGGCACTCGTGAAATTATAACTGCAATCACTCCTGCAGACCGAAATCGCCTGATTGACCATCACGGTCACCTGGCCAATTGTGCTGCCGTTGGCAGATGGAGTATAGAGGTGTTCGGAAGTGATTGGTTCAAACCACAGGGAGTCAGCAGAATTCTTTAGTCGAGTTATGCTGACCTGCGGAGTTGTTCCACCCAGTCCTCCAGCTAATCCAACACTCGTAGCAGTCAAGCTTACATTTAGGGTGCTACAGTTGAAGATGCTGATCACGAAACGAAGTCCGTCAGCAGCTGTGGAGTTGGGCGAAGCATCAACATCAACCCATCTGCAGTTATAGAAGCGAGAGACTGCTTCTCGTACTTGTTCGGTAGAAACAGTCAAGGGCATAGACTGTACTGGGTTTCTCGTTACAGAGTCGAGATAGAAAGCGTTTCTATTGCCAGCAGAAAGGCTGAAAGCTCCAGTCAGAGGTGGTGAATGTGCTTGCCGTGAAGCAACAATTTCGGAAGCTGTGGAGGTGGCTCCAGCAACACTGACTGAAGTGATCACGAAGGATTGACTCCTGACAGCATCAGGTCGTATCCTCATGACGAAGACAGTATAGACGATTCTGCTGATGGGATTGCCAGTAATATCCACATCGTTGTTGCCAGAATCCTGTCTTACAATGGACACCCTCGCATCGTAGCCTTGAAAGATGTCAAACGCGGTGAGCATATTATTGAAGTCAAATGCAGTTGCATTCCAGCTGATCGTTCGGTTCACGTTGTAGGTTGCCACTCCATTTCCATCGAACCTCGTTAAGCGGTAATTAACTAAGCCATTATTCGTTCCCAACTGAACAAACTGCAGAATCTCTGGGGTGATTTGTGCTGGTTGCACCTGCAGATCGAATACGTCGTAACCTTGGTTAGTGGCAGGTGGAGTCGATGAAATAACTTCGGCACTGACCATCATGCTTCCAGAAGAGATGCCACTAAGATGCCAGACCTCCATGTAAAACACATCGGAACTGTTCATGAGGACGATGGGTGACTGAAGAGACATGTCCGTCATCATGAAGTAATTCGTGTTGGAATTGCTTTGATTGGTATTTACGCTTGCTAAGATGGGGCTGGAGTAGTTGATGAACTGGGTATCTGCAGAACCGGTTACTGAGGAAAGGTAAACCGCAATTTGATCGTCAGCGAGAGCTCTAAAGATGTAGCTTCCGTTCATTGGAGGCTTGAAGTAGCCGCGATATACTCGAGCATAGTTGCCACCGATATCGTTTCCAGAACGAAGTTCAGTGGCAATGCCAGATTCAACCTCTACTGCTTGACTGTTATTGGCGAGAATTGCTGCACGGAGGCCTGCGACCGACCTTGTAGCCAAGTTTGAGATATTATATCGCTTGAACCGGATTCCAGCTCCACTGATGGTCCCATTGAGCTGTGCTGTCGAGTTCGTGGGAACCCGGCCAAGGGTACTTAAGCTTGGATCGAATGGGCGAGTATTGCAGACGATCTGAGTCTCCGAGGATGAGACAACATCGCACAGAGATCCTCCGACACTTACCATGTTCCTGCTTGTAGTTCTGGAAAATCCTCCTCCAGTGATAACAAGGGCATGACCCAACGGGCTGCCTGAAGACTGAGAGATGGAATCGACATAGGGGTGAACAAGCATTTCGTAATTGGTGTTCAAAATCCAGCTCCAACTTCGAGTGCGTGGATGCTTGTCAGCTATGCCGGTCATGGTCTTCTCAGAAAAGTTCAAATAGCCAGCCTAGATTCCTCCGTTTAGTGAACAGTTGATAATGCTTGGGTTAGTAATCGACAATGCGCCAAATCGATTTATGCCTCGGGCACAAACCGTATTTCCAACAGTAATTGCAGCAATATCCTCCTTATCGGCCACGCGGTGGAGTCCAACCACGTTCATCTGCTGTCCTGGAAGAATAGAACGAGGATAGACCATTGATACAATCGAAGTACTATCCTTGGAATAGCTGAAAAGGCAATTGCTTCTGCTGCAATTGCCAGGGTATTTGCCTGGAGTGTTGACAGTTACCATCAGGTTCACGAGGTTTCCAGGGTCAGGGAAAGCTGGATCCATGGGAGCAACCGTGTCACAGACGATGACATCTGGAGTAGAAATCCTGTCCCGAGTGTCGCAAGGGAAGTTGCCGATGGTCACAATATTGCCAGTTGGTGCAAAACCTGCTCCCCTGATGATGAGAGTAGTTCCTCCTGCGATGCTGCCAGTGGGAGGAGTGTCGATATCCCTCATCGAGACCGAAACGGAGTAGACTTGGACGATCTCATTGGGTGTCTGGATGCCCTGACAGCGAAGGATGGCGAGGAGGCACAGCAAAACTGTGCAGAATTTCAGAGAAAGACTCATATTTCAATAGCAGAAATCAGAACATGCAAGGATTTATAGGTTTCCATGGAAATCGGAAGAACCTATACAGCAAATCAATTTCCAGGAAAGAAAAATGCAACGAAGTGCCCAATTCCGACACAATAGCTGGTCGAGCAGTGAGGAAATCACTGGAATGTTCAACAAGCTTGACATCTCAAATTGAGAACTTAGCGTAATATCGGTCTATCATAGTTAATTCAAGGTCTCGGACCTTGCTAACTGTACCAACGGATCGTGATGCTGCTACTGACTGTGGAATCTTTCACCGTTCGATCGATGCCTTCCTACCAATTCTTGAGATTTTGTTCGGTAGGGTACTGTGTGGTCATTGAAACGCAGAGAGTTGACCTGTGAGCTGATATGTGCTGCTGATTGAGTCAACAGCACATTTCCTGGTGAGTACGGTTTGGCAGGAATATAATATCGATACTGGAATAGTATAGCAGACGCAGCTAAATTTGATTTTGGGTGGACTATTTATCTTTGGGAGCAAGTCAGTTCGGTAGCCTGGCAGTGGGGGATGCACGAGCATCAATATTGACCATAACCTTCGATAATCAAGGAAAAAGTAGAAGTCTTGCTATGGCTAGTGAAGAGCATCATCCACGTGTTCACAGCCCGGTTCTCGTGGCATGCAGTACTGTTTTTGATGGCAAACTAAAAAAATACTTGAAAAGTATGTATGGATTTATGGAATTCGATAGAAATCTAATGAAGTCCGTATATTAAGACCACAGCAAACAATAATGACGAGCAGAGCGGTTGCCTTTCCATAACAGGTGCCAATGTTGCTCCCAGTGCAGGTCAGTATCTGGGTGGTGTTGCTGCAGGCCATCGACGAAACGACTGGGAAGGCGATGGTGTTGATGTCGTAGAACCAGTAGCCAAGGGAGGGGAAGCTCACCAACACGGTGCCGCTCGACGGAATCGTATTCTGAGGCGTTGCACTGATCTGCTCCGATAGTACATTTGATGGTCGTGTTGACTGCCCTTTCAATGCAAGTAATTACTGAGCCAAGGTAGTCACATGGCATGTAGGATGGAGTTGGAAGGGAGTTAAACCGGTGAGCATAACTCAATCTCTGCGCTTGCGCTGCCGGCCTGGTTATTAGCAAAGTGTATGAATTATTGATTAGCTGTTATACACTCTAATATTTTCTTTTGTTTAAATGAAGCATGGTGCCTCATGAAGAAGACCAACCACACAACCGAATTAACGGCCAACGATACTTTTTTGATACTTGATAACGTAATTGATTGATTGGACTCTTGACGAGCCCAGATTAACATCGTCAGTTCAGCTCTTTATACGGCTTTTGATAGCAGATTATTATGGGTCCCCGAATCAACGTCATTTTGGATATAACAATTCTGCCACAAGCCTCGTCTTACCAAGCACATGCATAGCTTTTATGGAGAGCCTTTCGCTCCCGCTATTGTCCACATACATTGTTTCTTGGCGCAAATGTGAAGAGTAATCAAGTGGAGAGCACACCTCAGACGTGTGACACGTTCCCTTGTGATACCTCACAAATCTTCTGACTCCCTTCATCTCTTTTGACGATTCCAAAGGCCAGTCCTATGAGATCTGCTTTGCCGTCATTAATGCTAT
>ERZ724508.1123-NODE-1123-length-16802-cov-4.598316_pt1 | contig 16802 bp, 15 predicted proteins | sample MGYA00376041_ERZ724508 | MGnify/ENA primary metagenome ERZ724508 (study PRJEB28724, sample SAMN07190887) | wastewater metagenome | isolation source: effluent of sewage treatment plant in Hong Hong | place: USA: Christiansburg, Virginia | collected 2016-03-01 ...
GTAAAATCCTTAACGTTGGCGCAGGTACCTACAAACTTAATTCAGGCAACTCTCCCCTTTCTGAGGACATGTATGAAGAAGGATATAACAAAATCACCAGCATAGATTTCTCAGAAATTGTTGTCGAAGATATGCAGCTTAAATACAAAAATAAAAATTACTCGCCCGATTTCAAATGTAAAATTTTAGCTTAAAACAGTTTAATTAGCTGACGCCCGTAACATGCGCAACTATGCCGATGAGACTTTTGACTGCGTAATTGATAAAGGACTCCTGGATTCGGTTTTGTGTGGCGCCTACTCAAAACAGAATTCCAAGAAAATGCTGAAGTAAATTTCAAGAGTGCTAAAAACCAAAGGTTACTACATTTGCATATCATACGGTGACCCTGACATTCGCAATCACTACTTTGAAGACAAGTTGTACGAATGGAGCAAACTGACCAATTCGCCATACAGAGTTTTCAAGCCAAACATCGAACAGGGCGAAAAAGATATTGTGTTCGACGATAAGTAGAAAGAAAAGAACAAAGACTATTACCATTACATTTACATAATGCAGAAAAATGTGGATATCATTCAAAATCCTTTGGATTCTCAAGTTAAATCCTCAAACTTGGCATTCAACAGTTTTAATCGGTGATTTTTTTGTGTATTTAACTTTTTTCATGTTATAAAAAAAAAATCAATCATTAGTTGGGAATGTTAGAGAAAAATAAAGGAAATATTACAAATCAGTTCTTAGTGTTTGTTGCATTGAAATTCGATTGCGTAGTTTTGGTCAATTGCAAAAGAAGACTTGGATTTTTTTCTCTTATGATTTGATTAATCTTGGCCAGTCTTTACTCAGTTCTAAGGACTTTGCTTCTGAGGGCTTAGTATTTCAAAGCCACTTTTGTTTATAGATTATCTTAGTTTTACTGACCGAAATCCAAACTGATAACTTGCAAATTCTTGAACTCAGAACAGTGCCAAATGGTTAGTTTACACTTTCCGTCTGAATATACCAGCAAAGTGGCATTGACTTTTTCCTTGCTCTGCTAAATTTTGTTGAGTGACTTGATAAGAACTGTAGGGAACTCCTGGAAATCAAAATTAAGCTTTTGCTAATCTCTCAAAATCCCAAACATGTTCTCATCAGTTTAAAAAACTCCCGAAAAGAACGGATCACTGTCGGAATCAATTTCAATCTTGACTCTGGTTACATTGGGTTTATAGCCTTGCGTATAGATCTTGAAATTGATCAGTTCATCGCTACCGAGATGCTTAACATTGCGTTCATAATCGATGTATTTCATTTATGTTGGGGCTTTATGATCGAAAAGAAGAGTGTAGCCTTATTTTATAGTTGGATTTTTTATGGGCGAGGTGTGGGAAAATACGCTGGTTTGAAGGAATGGGTTGGACATTGGGTTGTTATTAACGAATTTTAAATATAAGAATTTGATAATTATTAATGTAAATGCAATTGACAAAATGTTTCGATAAAAAAAAGAAACAAGAAAAATGAAAAACTTAAAAATCAGAATCAATGTTAGTATAAGTGCCAGTCAACGCGTCCCTGAAACCGGAACCAGTTCATCTTTGACTTTCGTAACCAGGGCCCCATCCTTCACCAACTTTTCCATCAGTTTATAAAACACAAAGTACGCAATAATAACAAAAGCCAGCCATTTCAAGAAAGCGAACTTCAAAGTTTCCAAAACCGAAGGATAGTAGGGAACATTGACATTTGTGTCCTTTATCAGAGTGATCTTGAATTTTCTTTACGCTGAGGACACGGCAGTGGCTGATACTTTTGTCAGCTAGTGATTCAGACGGTGGACTTATGAGTTCTCTATGATATGGTCAATTAGGGAGTCGAAGGAAGTTGGTGGCTTTAGGTTTGGCAGGTAGGCTGGGTAGTTTAAAATGAGTCTGTTGTCGATGCTACAGTTAAGCAAGAAACGTACTTGTTAATCTATGTCTCGGGTTAGTACCGCACTATACCGCTCATTTATGCATAGCTAAGGTCGCCTTTGATGTTCTGAACCCAGGCTGTGGAAATCTCTTTGCTTAATTCACTTATCCATAGCTTGTAGTAAAGGATCACATTGATGTCTTGGACAACTTTTTGCGCAAAGTTACTTAACTTGAATTATATCGTTGAAAGTTGGTTTTGGTCGTTTACTGTGAATGATGTTAGGGAATTAAGACTATTGAGCGATGAGCCAACTATGTTGCTATACTCTAAAGAGGAAAATTGGTTATTTTCTACAAAATTGACCTGAATAGCATAATGCCCCGTATAGTTGTACTGTAGGTTAAGCATTTAGTTTTTTGGTTTTTGCCAGAATTCTTAATATCGCAAAATGACTACTTTAATCTCCGAAGCTGAAGTAAAATGGCAAAGCCAGAATCAGGTACCATATCAGAATGCAGAAAAAATGCTGGTATGTGAATGACTTTGTCAGGTACTGCCGTTGATACCCTTATGATGAAGTGTTCATAAGTTTTTATTTCAAATGTTTCTATGTTGCTATTTGGGTTATTATGGTTAACGCTTTTTTGAGGACTATTTATTTTGGGCTTGGATTTTTGAAAGCGATATTATAAAGGTTTCAAATTTAAATGTTACAATTTGCTTTTTTATTAATTTGTGAGTAATTCAGAGTGTTTTTTATCCTTTGATTCTTAACTTATACAATTTTGGATTTGAGCCATTATTGGCCAGGTCTGCAAAATTTATTCTTTTGCTCCAGAAACATTTTCAAGCCTCAGGAATTCGTCCGAGGCACTTCGGACAGAATAAATAATCATAATCACGAAGTTCTAAAGTGTCAATCAGACCATGATGCATTCGAAATATTGACATGGGTCTTGAAATTAGCCCTTTCATTTAATTAAACCACGCTCATTTGATTTCGTTAATTGTTTTGTTTTATCCATTGATGGCCTCGTTCTCGACCAAGGACTTTTTTGGAGATCCTCTCTGGCCTGCCGAGTTCCACATGACCAAGAAAAGACCCCAATAAAAAGAAATTGAAAATGATTTTTCATACAAAGAATAGCAATAGGACTTAATAAAGATCGAGGAAATTGAGCCAGAAGGCGCATATGAGCTTAGTCCCGAAGATATGCTCGACTTGGAAAAAAATTTCCTGCTCAATTAAGAAAAACTTGACTCTATGATGAAACATTCAGAGATCACGTTTATGGACGAAAATTTTTCTCAAAACAAAGATCTTGCATCAATTTTCACATCAAGAAAGTCAGCTTTCATTACTGGAAAGAGAAAATAAAACATTGATCATGAGGATAGTATTTACTTTGACTAAAAATTGTCTATTTTACAGCCTGGCCTTGATTAATGTCCTTCTAAAAAAGGCAAGAGAAAATTAAAAAAAAAATCTAAAATCTTAAAAAAGAGAAAAAAGTAAGAAATTGGAAGGAAAGAAAAGAGACTAATCAGAAGATATAAGAAAAGCGATCTTGTTATCAGTAAATTAGAAGATTATGAAAATGGAATGTTCACTAGATCAGGGAAAAAGATTGGTGGTGAACAAAAATAAATCGGATAAGCTGGGCAAAAATAAAACCAGTAAATAGCACTCGTAAAATACTCCGTAAAAAATTAGGAATCAAGTAAAGAGAAAGCTTAAGAGGCTAAAATCATCGAATTACCTTAACAAATTCCCTAGCTCTAAATGTAGATCATGAGAAAATTCGAACTACTCCCTCCTGTTCCTCAAATTTAACATCCTGAAATCAACTTATAGCATTAGAGTCAATGCCAAATGAATTCTCCTTTAAAATTTAACAAGTACAAAATTCTTACAAAGTAAGAAAAGGAGTATCTCGTTTATTTAGCAAGTCAAACCACAACATGCTAAGTTGCACGGCGATTCAACATCAGTGTTAACAATATTTGTAGGTGGAAAAAGGGATGTGAGAGAAAAATGGGCGCGGGTCGGAAAATCACATCAATGGAGCTGGAAAGCAAAGTAATTGATTATGTCAAGGAAGCTATTGAAAGTGGGAAAACCCTTTCAAGGAAGGAGGTTCAGATGAAGGCCAGATAGTTTTCGAACAATTCAGACTTCAAAGCCAGTAAAGGTTGGTTTTAGCGATTTTATAATCGAAATTTCAAAATTTTTGTCAAGGTCGAGCCAAGAATCTAATAAATTCCACGATAAAACAGTGAATGACAAAGCTTCATTGATTCATGTGTTTGTTCTGTTCAAATTTCTCCTTTTTCAACCTTAGATACCTGAATTTTTCAACTTTGTTTTTCAAATTCCTAAAATCAATTTTATTTATCAAATTAAGTCAAAGTATGAAGAAATAAATGATTCAAAATCAGAAGGCAAGTTTTCTGCTGGCAAGCTTCTTGCTGATGAATTTGTTGAATCTTTCGAAGGTAATGGTCTCGGCGTTGAAACCTCCAACAGCGTGGATGATTTCCCAGAGTTGTTCGTCGGAATATCCGTATTTGAATTGGTCGTTGATATATCTGAGCTCATCAATGGTGAGTTCTCCTCTTCCTTGCAAATCATACAAGCTGAAGTTGGCTCCTCTTCCTTATTCGCTGAATGGGTTTCCCTAAGTTTAAAATAACTTATTACGATTCTGGCAGTCAAGGCCTTCAAGAATTATTCGAAGTTCAAAGCATCACCAGATGTTTCGGCGAGTTCGTGCAAAACTCTGAAGACGATATCGAACTTGGCGTCAAGACCCAAAGTTTTGGCAGTCAAGAGAATATCTCTAACATCAACTCTTCTTTGTCTTGGATCAGCATAAAGTGAGAACAAAGCATGAAGATCAGCGATGGTGTCAGGGGTGAAGATGGGGTTTTTAGTGGCGACTTCTTTACCGAGGACAGCCTTGAGATCTTTCTATTGAATTTCTTTTCTGCTCATTGGATATTAAAAATACAATATATTTTAATTTTAAAGGTATTCAATGTAATTACAGCGTTCGTAATTTATTCATTTAAACTATTATTTTACTGAAAATCTCATCATATTAATCAGTCAAATTTATACATTTTAAAAATTGAATGGAATAAATAATAAATCTTACATTTTTATCAGAAACATTTTCTGTGAACGATTTAAGCGCCGCTTTCTTGATATTCGGCCTTAGTGATCCACATAGTTTGGAAGGTTGATAATGATGACAAAATTGAACCACCGATCCAGACGAGGAATTTTCTTTCTTGAGGAGCGAAAACCTTGACTTTCATAGTTGATGGGGCCAAAGCGGTCACTTCCTTGCTCAATCTTTCTGGAATACCTGGGAACATAGTTGTTCCACCGCTCATGACGATATTGTTATACAAGTCCTTTCTAATATCAACGTCGCACTTAAGGATTGATTGATAAGTGATTTCGTGGAAACCTGGCATTTACTTTCCGATGAGCATTGGCTTGAAAAGAGCTTCAGCACATCTGAATCTTTGACTTCCAATAGTAACAGTTTGGCCGTCTGGAAGTTCGTAAACTTTATCGTTTTGATTTCCTTGTTGGTAATCTGAAATAACTCAAAATTTTACTTTTCATTTCTTGCTCAAAGTCAAGAGCAACATAGCAGTGCTTTTATTTAATATCTCTGATTGTTTCGGTTTCGGCGGATGAAGAGAAGTTCAAACCGATTTCGTTCAAGAGTTTTTTCAAATAGTCAGTCAAGTCTCTGCCGGCCAAATCGTTTCTTTCGATGGCGTGGGGAAGAGCATAGCCTTCATAAATTGGGACAGTGTGGGTGACTCCGTCTCCGGCGTCCAATACCAAACCGGTGGTTCTTCCTGATGAATAGAGGGAGAGGACGGCTTGAATGGCAAGATAGAAGGCTGGAACGTCGAATGTTTCGAACATGATTTCAGTCATTCTTTCTCTGTTGACTTTTGGATTTCTTGGAGCTTAATTAAGAGATATTTTTACCTTCAGTCAAGAGGCATGGGTGCTCAGAGGGGGTGACTCTGAGTTCGTTGTAGAAGCAGTGATGCCAGATTTTGGTCATGTCTTCCCAGTTGTTGACAATACCGTGTTCGATGGGATATTTCAAAGCAAGGACACCTTTTTTGGCCTGGGCTTCTTCTCCAACATACACGTCTTTATTATTCATGCCGACCATGATGTTGTCGTACTTTGGTCTACCGACAATTGATGGGAAAGATGATCTTGGAGCATCATCTCCTGAAAGACCAGCTTTACACATACCTGAACCGTTATCAATGACAACTGGAGTTCCTTGTTCTGACATTTGTTTATATTTTTGCCTTAAATTATGACTAAGAGATATATGATTTTTTCATTTATATTCAATTATGTTGATGTTATTTCAAAAAGTTACAAAATTAACTTTTCATGCTTTTATTATATCAGATTTGCGCTTAATTTGTTTGCTCGAAAAGTACTTTGCTGGGATATTGGTGAAGTTTTTAGCTAATATCTCTTTAGACGCATAGTTAAAAGAGAAATATTTTTTGACAGACTATTTCTACTGTTTTTTTGAAATCTTTATTGATTTTTTTCCTCTTTTAATCGATAAATTCCTTACATTGTGTTTTTTTAATATATACTTCAAATCTGAAAGATTATGAAAGAGAAAATCGTTATCTTATTTCTTTGAACTTTCTTCTTACAAACTCTCAAAACCTTTCTGAATATCTTGATAAATTCTAGAAAAATATAAACATTGATTAAAAATAAGAGAAACAATATCACCTAAATACACAATTCCTTTTCTCTTAAAAATCTCGCTTCTAATCATCTCAATTTTGAATCTAATTAAAACTATTGAAGCTATCTCCCTTGAGCGAGCAGCTATAGTCACCTTACTCAGCAACTTTGCATGGTGTCAATCTCCAAATTTCCTCAGCATACTCCTTGATAGTTCTATCGCTGCTGAATTTTCCTGTTCTCAGACCGTTGTAGATGGACTTCTTGGTCCATTCGCTGGTGTTTTGCCATTACTTATCAATCTAAAGCTATAAGAAAAAATTACTTGCTGTTGCATCTTGATGTAAGCTTAGAAATCAGCTGTAATCAAGTACCAGTCGTTATTGTTTGAGATAGTATGAATGACACTCATCAATGTTTCACGTTAGCCGAACATTCCTTCTCTGATGGCTTGGAAGACCTTTTGCAATGGGGCGGGAATGTATTTGTCTGGGCTGCTTGTTGACATGATCTTCTTAAGATCATTGATGTGCTCAACTCTAGCACCGAAAATGAAAATATTTTCAGGGCCGACTTCTTCATAGATTTCGACGTTGGCTCCATCCATGGTACCAATAATCAAACCTCCGTTCATGACAAACTTCATATTTGAAGTTCCTGAGGCTTCAGTACCAGCTGTTGAGATATGCTCACTGATATCAGAGGCTGGAATGATCAACTCAGCATTCGATACATTGTAATTTGGCAAGAAAACAACCTTGAGTAAAGTATTTGTGCAAGCATCATTGTTGACAACATAAGAAACCTCATTGATAAGCTTGATAATGTTCTTGGCGATGAAATATCCTGGAGCTGCCTTTCCTGAGAACATGACGGTTCTTGAAACAACATTCAGACGTTACTCAGGTGTCATTGATTTTATGCTGATGTAACGGTAAATAACGTAAAGGATGTTCATCAGTTGACGTTTGTATTCGTGAATTCTCTTAACTTGGATGTCGAACAAGCTTTCAGGGTCGATTTCGACTTTGCATTCTCTCTTGATCCATTCAGCCAACTTAACTTTGTTTTCCTTCTTGATAGCTCTCCATTTGTTTCTGAATTCAGAGTCATCAACGTACTTTTCAAGTTCTCTCAACTTGGTCATGTCCAAAACCCATTCATCAGTTTTGAGATACTCACTGTAAAGTTCGGCCAATCGAGGATTTGCGCAGAGAATCCATCTTCTTGTAGTAACTCCGTTTGTCTTGTTGATGAATTTGTCTGGGAAAACTTCGTGGAAATCTTTGAAAAGGTCAGATTTCAGAAGTTACGAGTGAAGATAGGCAACACCATTGACCTTGTGAGAACCGACAATGCAAAGGTTGGCCATACGAATTCTCTTTGGAATACTTTCTTAGACCAAAGAAAGAACATTCATCTTATGGGCATCTCCTGGGTACTTCTTGCCAACTCTGGTCAGCCAGAAGTGGTTAATCAAGTAAATGAGTTCCAAATGTCTTGGCAAAAGTCTGTCCAAGAGTTCAACACTCCATTTTTCAAGGGCTTCTGGTAAAACAGTGTGATTAGTGTATGAGAAAGTGTCATAAATGATGTTCCAAGCAGTTTCTTGATCCAAATGTTCCTCATCAATCATAATTCTCAACAATTCAACAATACCGAGTGCTGGATGAGTGTCGTTGAGCTGGATAGCAACTTCATTGGGGAAGTTTTTCCACTCAAACTTACGTTTGTTCTCCTTGCAATGGACTTTATGTCGACGGATGATATCTTGAATTGTGGCTGAGACGAGAAGATATTGTTGTTTAAGACGAAGTTCCTTACCTTGCTATGTTGAGTCATTGGGATAAAGGACACTGGTGATATACTCGGCCTTCTGACGTTATTAAAGCGCCTTGTAGTAGTCACCACTGTTGAAGGCCACGAAGTCGAACTCGTTGACTGGGAGAGATTTCCAAAGTCTGAGTCCGATAGTATTGAAAGTGGCATAGCCAGGAATTGGGGTATCGTATGCTCTTGCGATGATAGTTTAAGTTTCTTACCAATATGATCTCTCATTTCCTTTATTATCAACGGCTTTTCTGACTTTACCTCCAAAGTGGATCTTATATTGGATATCGACTCTTTCAATTTCCCAAGGGTTTCCGTGCTCCAACCAATAATCAGGGATTTACATTTGGTTTCCATTCTTAATGATTTGTCTGAAGATTCCGTATTCATATCGAATACCATATCCCCATGCTGGATAGTTCAATGTGGCCAATGAATCCAAGAAACATGCTGCCAGTCTTCCCAAACCTCCATTTCCCAACGCAGGGTCTATTTCTTTTTCTGCGATTCTTTCCAAAGTATATCCAAGATCCATAAGAGCCTCCTTATACTATTCCTCTACATTGAGATTTGTTAACGCATTTAACAAGCATCTTCCGATCAAAAACTCCAAAGACAAGTAGTAAACTTTTTTCTTTCCTGATCGATTAAAGACTCTATGACAGTCGTTGAAGCTTTCAATAAGACGATCTCTGACTGAATGTGCTACAGCCAAGTAGCAGTGAAGCGTTTTAAAGTCGAATCTTGTTCTGGCCAATGTGTATTAAACGTGATTGACGATACTAAAAATTTTAATTTCACGTGTACCTTTTTTGGATAGATTCAGTATCCTTCGGCATGTAGTTTGCCATGATCTTGTACAGCTTATCTGTCATTCCTGGGTCTGTCTCATTTGATGGAACCCGATTTATGGGACGCTGGAAATGTCCTGACTTGTTGATGTGAGCTAAACTCTATTTACTTGTGAAAGATAAACGAGTTTTTAAACGAGGCGCTTTATGTTAAGACATGTAACTCTAGCTTTGAGTTGATCTTGTTCAAATCTTTATTAAGAATATAACAATAAATCAATTTTCCAATTGAAAAAATTTAAAATTTCGACTCAACATTGTTTATATCATTGACTTTTTCAGCAGTATTTTTCAACAAATTCAAGACAAATTCAAAAATAAAGAATCGGGAAAGACTTCATAAACTTTTGTTTAGCTTTCATATCTTCAAATCATGGAAATATGGATATTTGACCTCTTTCGAAGGTTTGGATGTTCTGACGAGCTAAATAAAATATGGTTTTTATTTTTATGAATTTATTTCATGTAATAACTTTTATTGATTTATGCTCTTATGTTACGATTTTTTGAGCCATTATTTTTGTACTTACAAATGGAGTATAGGGTTTCTTAGATTGTTAAATTAAGGAAAATATACGGAAAAGTGAAAAGAAGTTTATAAAAACGATCAAATCTGTTTACAGAAACTTCATCTTATTTCATTATTTTTGAAGGTTGTTCGCCTGTTAAATTTATAAAAAATACTTTTTGAGAAAGTCTTTTCATAGATTTGACACAAAGGAATGAACCATTTCGATCACATAATTGAGTAAAGGAGACGAGCAAAGGCAAAAAAGCTTTCACATAGAATCGGCTGCTTCCAAAGTTACTTAACTCGTGACAAATGCCAAAAGGCCATGTAACTTTTCGACCTTAACGTTCCAATTCGCCATATTGTTCGCGAACTTTAAATAGCATAGAAGACGATCAGAAAAATTAAAAACGAATACCTCTTTTTCGGCTCAATTCAACCGTATAAAGGCTACATGAAGCGTTACGGTCCTTCAATGAAAGACATGGAAGAAGACGAAATCGCTAAAAACGCTGTCCAAAAACTTCTGAAGTAAAATTGTTCACATACCATGGGTTCACTGAAACGGGCGCTTTAGGCTATGGGAATCAATAAACAGGTTCCTGTTCTGTATAAGTATTTACATGAGCTAAAGTACACAAGAAAGAAAATTCGTAAGGTTCAGTTGGAGAGAAATACTCGTGAGAAGCTTCTTTATCGTCAAAAATATTGTGAAATGATAAGTAAAATACCGATTTAAAATCAGATATTTTTGGATGAGACGACATTTTACCAGAATACAACGAAAGAGTTCGGATGGGCACCTCGAGGATAGTCAGCCTACATTCATATCCCGGCCAATCAAAAGAAGCATGTGACATTGTTGGCAGCGATTTCTGTCAGAGGTTTTGAAGCCACGAAGGTAATCGTCGGGAAATTCCGTTGTAAACACATTTTGTAGTTCATTGAGCATTATCTTGATCATCTGCAGTCTCATGAAGTTTTGGTTTTGGACAATGCCCGATATCATCATTCAGTTCTAGTAAAAGAGAAATTGGAAGAGTTGAATCGCCCAGTTCGATATCTTCCAGCTTATTCGCCTCAGCTTAACCCGATTGAACGAGTATTTGGATCGATCAAGAGAAGATTCAAGAAATGGAGAAGCCTGGTGGAAATGTCTGTGCCAGAAATGAACGAACTTATTGAAAGAGTTGTACAGGATGTGGCGCAAAAAGATTTCAGGTAGTATTTTGATGAATATGAAGAGTGGATCAAGAAAGGTGTTGAAGGTGAATTATTTGTCTGAAAATTATGGAATAGTTCCAAATTTCTTGTCTTTTTTGTGATAAATCTCCGAAAACTTTATTTTTTTATTTTACGAATTCAATAGTTGATAGGTGAAGATCAGATGTTAAGATAAAATGAATGAGCCTAAATGAAGAATCATTTATTGACAGATAAAATAAATTTATTGAAACATCTTTGCCTTTTTTTTTGGTAAGAAGCTCTTCAATACAAATTGAGTTTTTTTTTCTTTCATTACGGATTTCTCCATTCAAAATTTAACTTTGTAAAGTCTTTCTGTGTCGGGCAAAACTCCACACTGATCAATGAGCAGTTTGGCACAACTTCTTTGAGTCCTAAATGATGCATCAAAGCACACATCAAACCTCCATGAGTCGATACAAAATTATGCCCAACTTTTGAAACTGAAGTCAAATATTTCATAGCTCTTTACCTCGCTGAAGGCCAGTTTTATCCATTGGGGGCTTTGTAGTGAAGTGAATGCATAAGTTTTTTGTAATCTTAGGGTAATGAATCAATCAAAACACCTTAATCATCACCAAAGTTTAGTTATCTTAAATTTTGACTTTCTGTTATTTTATGTGACAAATTGTTAGAATCTGTAAATCCAAAACTTAGTCTGAGTGTCTCTTTGCATCTTTTCAGATCAGATGTGTGAATCGAAGTAAAAGATTCGATATGCGGAAGAAGAGCCTTGTTAATTTTCATTGATTGATCCCTTCCTTTTGGAGAAAGCTCTACATCTGTCCATCCAACTACAGAATTCGTCATATTCAAAGTCGACTGACCGTGGCGTAAAAAGTAAAAATGAATACCGTCTTTGTTGGCAAGATTTTTAGATAGTAATTCACTTAATTTCTTATAGACAGGCATATCAAAGGTCAAAATAGTATTCAGGCTTTATTATATTTATTTTCCTTAAATGTTGTTAATTAGATTTAAAATTTTTGAAATATTATTATTAAAACCTAAAGTTATTTTAATTACCGAAATAAGGTGCTTACAGCACAGTAAATTTTTAAGAATAAATATTAGAAAGTGAAAACTAATCGATGAAATATGAACCCATTGCATTTTATATGTGAACTTGTGTATTAATTTTATAAGTTGTTCAGATTTGAAACGAAATTCACCTCGTTTTTCAAATTTAAAAACTCCAATTTATCTGAGAAATTCTATGACAAAGTCAGTAACCAAAAAATCACTCGTATTCAATGAATTTTTGCGCATTTCAGAGTTACCCTGAAAGAACTACAAAGAATTATAAAGTTTTATGATTAACATTGTAAATTAAGTAGATGTTGCACATTTCTTAAAATCATGTCCTAAATTGAAAAAGCATGTTTAATTTCTATCAAAAAGATAAAAATTGATAAAATTTTATCGATAACTTTTTTAAAAACACTATAATAATGCATTCTTCTTGAATTTTATTCAATTTGTTCTTCAATTAAATGATTTTCGTCTTTTTATTTTCTGAATCACGAAAAAACTTGATTAAACTTTGACTTTTCAGGAGTTTACTTGACTTTAAGAATTTTGTATGAAAATTAAAGTTAAAAATGTTTAACAAAAATCATTCTATTCAACTTTAGAAAAGCACGCATTTTAATAGGAAAGTTGATAAAAATCAGTAATTTACATGAATGAGAAGAAGTTCTTCTCTTTAATCCAGAAAAATTTGAATTTTATGAGGTTTCTCACAATTTGAGTTTTTTGAGTGTGTACCAAAATATCGAAAATTCCAAAAATAGAAATTTTGATAAATATTCACAATTTCTCAAATAAATATTGGACGATCATAGAAGATAGTAACATAATACAGTACGGACCTTAGAAAAACACAGTTATTTAAATTTATGCGAGGAGAAACAGACTGTAAAAGTGAGTTTTTTATATCGTAATTTAATAGAACGAAATTAAAAACATTACTTTTGTATTTTTATTTTTTAAGGTTTCCAGAAATTATCGATTGCTAATTTATAAATCTTGACATTTTGGATGAATGTAAAAATTAGCATTTTCTGATTTTCGTAGCAGAGACAAAATTTTTTACTTAAAATCAATCGAACCTCTCCCAAAAACCCATCTTAAGCTGCTTTCAGACTTACAGGGCTTTTTCTCGATGTTTCACAGGGTAAATACATGTGTGAAACCTGGCACCATACATGAGGACCATAAGAGCGTAATTCATTGGTATTTCTTGCTAAAATGTTGAAGATGAGCTGAAATGCTTCTCAATGGTCCGAGTTTTACGATTTAATGAGAATTTGATGAAAAATTAGTGGTTGGAATTTTGTCCGAAAATTAGCTGAGTAACCCGAGGTCGAGAAACGTTGCATGTCAAAAATAAATGAAAAATCAGACAGCATAGTTGAGAAGATTACCAGGAAAGAAGTCTGATGAAAGAAAAATTGAGTAAAAATAGTGAAGGTATCGATGAAAATAAGTAAGGTTTTATACGCTTTAAATTACATTGTATGCTTATATTATAAAAATATAAAAAATTAAAATTAAACAAAGAAGAGAAGTTAATGGAGAAGGGCAAGAAGAAAAAAGCCCAAAGGAGGGGGAAATGGTTGGTAATTAAAAAATATCCAAAATGGCGTAGGACTTATCGTAAGGCATATAAAATAAACCAATCAAATTAAATATAATTAATTCAAGGATTATAAATCATATACATTGTTAAATGTAGTTTATAATAATAAAAATGGCCAAAACACAAAACAGATCAGCATCAAAGAGAAGCGCTTCAAAGAGTCAACCAAAGGCTGCCAAGACCGCCGCCAAGACTGCCAAGCCAAAGGCCAGCAGAAAACCAAAGGTTGTCAAGGCTTCAACCCCAGCTGTCACCACCCCAGCTGCTACTACCCCAGCCCCAGCCACCACCCCAGCTGCCACCACCTCACCAGCTAAGTCACCAGCCAAGCCAAAGAAGGCTTCAACCAAGAAGGCCACCAAGGGTGCTACTAAGACCAAGCCAATTGCCAAGAAACCCGCTCAAAAGAAAGCTTCAAAGGCCAAGGCCCCAAAGAAGTCTTCTAAATCAACCCCTAAGAAGAAATGATTTTGTATCACTGCTGTGATTTCTTTTTACTCCCCTCTTTTTCACTCATAAATATCAGTACTCCTTTCTTTTAGAACCGGATTTCCTTGAGTTCGACCCTAATAGTAAACACAGTAAAAATCGAAAGATTTATGGAAAGTTAAGAAAGTATAGTGACTAAAGTCAGAATCGAACAAAATAATGATATTATTTACCAAAAACTAAAATTCTTCGTTGCCTAGAAACTATAGACCATTATCAACTGAATTAATGAAGTCATTGTTCAAGCCTGAAATAATGGGTAAAAAAAGAAAAGATCAGAAACTAACTAATTAGATTAAAATTGAAACATAATTATTTTACTGTTTTTAATTAAATTTTGATTTTAAAATCGTAATATTTTCAAGTTGCTCTTTTTGTAAATCTTTTATACCAATAACATATCATTGTTTTTGGCACTTTATATAATTTACGTCCTAATTCCGACTAAATTTCCTTAAATTTTCCTTATTCCCACTGAAAAATAAATGCACGCCCCACCAGCACCAAACAAAATCTAATCCAACATCAATCTATGCTTCGGTTAGAAAATAACAACGCAATCCACGCCTTTTTTCATCTCATTGATCTACGACATATTTTCTCAAAAGGTACCTTGTTTCTTACTTAATTTAAGAACTAAAACATCCGCTTTAACATGCAGTAAATGCTCAACCTCAACATCGACGATAACACTCTGTTGATAGAGCTGAAGGTAAAACAAGGGTATGGGTCATAACTTGCAGATAAAATTATCGCTTTTCTCAAGACTAACTAAGCGTACCAGAAAATGAACAAGTAAAACAAAGTCCAGATCAAGGCCATAGGAAAGTAGGATAAATGCTATGTTTTGATCTAGAAATAATCATTCGCTGAGTCCTACAATCAAATATCCAAGCTCTGTCAATAGATTCAAGTCGATAATTCTTAAATCTATGCCAACAATTCTATCAAACTCGAGATAAAATCAACGAACAGCTGTGATTATATGAGAAAATTGCTTGATAATGAAGGCAGCATGCGGGCTTTGTTCGATTCAATGGAATTTAACTTTTCATTCCAAAAAACTAAACTTGTCGAAAAAGTACTCGAAAAAATATTTTCTCAAATTCAAATGTAGCATATCATTGCTCCTTTGAAGGGCTTTAACAACTTGAACTTGTCATTAAACTTTGCCAGCTCATCAAATCTTGACAACTACCAACAACTTAGAAACTATGCCAAAATTGTGAACAAAATAGAAACATACTTTTTCACACCAATCAAAGGTCAATACAAGGAAGATGTACTTTTTTCGCTAATTTTTAGATCAAGTTTTACTATTTTAATCCTGTTTTGTCATTTACTGGAAAAATTTTAGCCGAACAGGTTTAAACCTTGTTGGAGGCCCTTTTCGAAGAGCCAAAGAAGGAAAATTGATCGACATCAGATCACAGAACAAAAAGTAATTCAGATTCTCCTAGATAATTTTTTTTTAGCATTTGTTGATTTTAACATTTTGGCACTAATTTCATCCAATTAGATTTAAGATATAAATTTTTGTATCTAAAATTGCATTTCCGCCTTTATCCAAGTTATATAAGTATCTGGGATTTATAAAAAGATTTCAAAATGGGAAAAAAGAAAAACGTTGAAAAATCATAACCAGTCGCTCAACCAGAACCAGTTTCTGATGTTGCCGAAACCAAGGATAAAAAATCTAAAAAGGGCGCTAAAACCGAAACAAAGGTTGTTCCTCAATCTAATTAACAAAAAAATGTTGGTAAGACAAAACAAATCAAGAAGGAAGAAAAGCCAGCCAAGCCTTAAAAATAAGAGCCAGTTGTTGAAAAGACAGAAAAGAAACCAAAAACCGCAAAGAAGTAAGAAACTAACGTATAGATTTTTACTCCAGAATTTTACGCAAAACTCAACAATTTCCAAACTTATTACAAGTAAGTTCTTGAATTGAAATCATCAGCTAACAACACTGAATTGTCACACGAATTGACAACAGTCAACAACAGAGTCAGAGATGAACTGTAAAGTGCTTCATCAAACATTTTGAAGTAAGAATTAATCAGTTTGTAATCATGGATCGAAACATAACAAAAGCGCCTTCAATCCGAAATCGATTCAATCAACACATGTTACGAAAATAACCAAAAAGCACTTCAATCAACTGGAGCCTTTGCTGCTGATGAAATCACATCTCAATTGAAACCCATTCAAGACAGAGCAAGCCAAAAGCAAGCCACTTTCGACCATTATGGAGTTTTGTTGGCCAGATCAAGAAACATTTATGCTGAAACATCAGCTGCCAAACCACAAGAAGAAGAAAAAGTCGAGCAAGTCAACAATAACGATAATGATGATAATGATGACTTGGATGTTCTCTGAGAATCGAGTTAATGATATGCATTGAATTTATGATTTGTGTCAAATATTTTATTAAAACTTATTAATTAGCTTGTCTGAGAATTATGTTTTATTCGATTTATTTGTTGTTCGTGATTATTTTTTTCTATATTTGGGAAATTTATCCATAGGTTTTTCACGAAATGATTTTACTCAATCTTTCCTGAAGAAACTTCTAGAAGG
>ERZ724508.1125-NODE-1125-length-16785-cov-6.692050_pt1 | contig 16785 bp, 27 predicted proteins | sample MGYA00376041_ERZ724508 | MGnify/ENA primary metagenome ERZ724508 (study PRJEB28724, sample SAMN07190887) | wastewater metagenome | isolation source: effluent of sewage treatment plant in Hong Hong | place: USA: Christiansburg, Virginia | collected 2016-03-01 ...
GTTATGTGAGGCTCTATTACAAATATTTAATGTCGGAGGAACAGCAGCAGTTGAGGTCTAGGGACCTTCCAACACTCTCACGCTATAGTCGTGGACTTCGGACTGGAGAGCTTCAGCAGCGTTCCTCAACAAACACAACTCGCAGCATGAGTGCCTTCCTGCCCAATCGAAAATGTAACTCTAACCGCTCTACCCAGACGAAAACGTTGAGAAAATAGCCGCTGTTTACGAAGAGGTTAAGCGTGACAACGCCGGAAAGAGCAGTTATGGGATCAGCACAGCGACTGCAGCTGAACGTGCCGAGCGAGCATAACGGGTTATGGAGGGCTTCAAGGAAAAGATCAGAGCCAACTTTGATACGCTGTACTTAAACTACGACGGTAACCGAGAGCAGATCAGTTCCGAAATTCGTTTGATGGAGAAGAACAAGACCGTGCACACCGAGATGAACAACAAATTTGAGCAGACTCTGCGAGAGAAAAACAAGTATGATCGAGTCCAAGCGCAAGTAAGGGAGCAAGAGAGGAAGCTTGAGAAATTGAAGGAGGTGCTTGCAAAGGAACAAAGCTGGAAGCTGGAAAGCGAAGAGATAAAGTAGCAGCTTGATCTACAGCTGGAGGAGCTGGAGAAGCTGCAGCACACCAAAGAGGAGTACGATTATCACAAGGGTATTCTAACCAATATGAGGGAACAACGGAGAAACCTCCGCAATGTTGTCCATCATCGATTCGTCGATGGTTGGCGCAATTGGTGCAGGACAAACAAACTCATCGATAAGTTCTGGAACGAAGCAGAGGCCAAGAAGTTAATGAGACACAAGCTTGCACTTCAGATGCCAGGCGAGGCTCTGATGCCTGAGAAACTCGCCATGAATCTAGAAACACGCCTCGAAGAGTTCTACGGTAAGCAAGCCTACCTCAATATCTTTGAGCATGAAAACATACTTAATGAGGAGGCAAATAGACGTTAGCAGAAGCGGCTTGAAGAGGAACGGGAGGAGGAAAGACGCAGGAAAGAACTGTAGGATAGAAAGGAAAAGAAGAACTATGAAGAAGTCGACGCAAAAGTGTTGCAGTTCCGTAACGATGAAGAAAAGATCCGAAAGACCTGCGGAATCAACGATATCAATCAAGTTTCCTAAGGACTTCTATTTCAGGAAGGGATGACTCTTGAGGAGCTCAAGAACGAATACGACGAGCGCCTGAAGGAGATCATTAAAGAAAATGCTGAGCTCCAGCAGGAAATCGAACGGGTGTTGTCAGGAGATGCCCGTCAATAACAGGATTTGAGAGCCATTAAGAAAGAGTACTCCTTGCAGCATGAATAATAGAGGAAACTCTTTAACCAAGCTCAGAAGTGTAACAGTTTCCTGTAGGACTTGATGTTCATAGTAGAAAGGGTCACCGAAGAACCAGGCACCAAGAAGGATATGAACATGATGCTTGCAGCCTTCTCTTCCAAAATGTAGAGGTTGGTCCTGGCAGGGAAAGTCGAACGACCCACAGCCAATACCAATAATACTCAGAGGGAAAAGACCCACGTCATTCGATACGAGACATCAGAAAAGGAAGACTGGGAGGAAGCAAGTCACGAAGAAGAATAGCTTGAATACATTAACGCCCAGTTCAACAGAAATAAGGCCCAGCTACACCAACACCACAATGACCATTGATATTATTGATTGGGTGAAGAGAAGATGGAGAGCAGCGTCCAGAGGCGCTACGACTTACCTTACAGGCAAGAGTGGTGGGACGAGTTTCGAGTGGATCTCGTGGCAATACGATAGTGTAAACTCACTCTAAAACAACTTCGAAAGAAGCTGCAGCACTTTTGCATCACGTCCACATTCCATTCATCACCACCCGACCTCGATTGCTTGTTTGCAATTCCCGAAGGTCGCCTGATCGAGCTATACTCGCACATTGCAGGATACGTGCTGAAATATGAACAGTCTCCACCGTATATCCCACTGTTCCGGCAAAAAGACAACCTTCTCCACAGCTTCCCCAAAGAAGATGTGGTTCTACTGATGTGCCTGATGGCAATCATGCTAACTCCCTCCCAGGAGCTGGAGCGCTATGATAGCAAGAAAAACTTTCCTCGGGAATTCAACTTCTCGTGGATCTTTAGCTTCGACTCAGAAAAGCTGCAACCAATTCTGAACTACCTTGAAAAGATGCTGAAGGGGCCTAAGGAGAACATTGAAAAGTCTCGATTGGAGATCATCAGAGCAAACAGTCAGGCACTCCCAATTGAAGCTATCTTGGAGAGCGCTGCCCCACTTATGCCGGTCCGTGTTTTTTCTGATAAGACGAGCATTGAGTCGTTTCCAGAGTCTGTTAAGGTCGACTTTGCCAATAAGTTTATTGGTGGAGGATCGTTAGACCATGGCAACGTTCAGGAGGAAATCATGTTCCTGTGCCATCCGGAAATGTTTGTCTCAATGATTCTTTGCGAAAGAATGCTAGACAATGAAGTAATTGCCTTCAAGGGTTTCCAGAAGTACTATTCGATCAAAGGTTACGGCGATCAACTTGCATATGACGCATAAGAAACAGCTCTCAAATACCAATTCGACAAGGAAGGAACTTGTCACGACTACATCGTCGCTATCGATGCTCTCAAGAAGCCCGATCCACAGTTCTCTCAGAACATTATCCTCCGAGAGTTCAACAAAGCATACATAGGATTCAAGCAGTTTCCAGAAATTCCGACCATTGCGACGGGAAATTGGGGATGCGGAGCATTCGGAGGGGATTGCCAGCTCAAATTCATTATCCAATGGTTGGCTGCATCGATAAACAATCGGTAGCTCAACTACTGTACCTTCGAGGCGCGATCTCTCGAGGATCTTGAGAAGCTGATCGAAAGACTTCGAAATTTAAAGGTCGGGGAACTGATGAAGCTACTGCTCCCATTTGAGCAGCAGATGAAAGATGGACGTCGAACAGTATTCAGCTACCTGTTCAAACAGACCACTGCTGAGTAGTGATGTACCTATCGAACTTTCGACTTTGATAATTATTAACGGAGCATGCATAGCGATTGTCTGCAGCGATCGAACCATCACTGTCACCATGCGCACCAGTGCACCAACCCGAACCATAGTAAAAGTCACGAAAAGTCCAAGAGCAGGGAGAATGCTGGCAACACTGCTGCGAATTTACATCATGCAAGCCACCAAAATCTCGGAGTATCGACCAAGACAAAGAAGGTTGCTACAAACAAACCGAAATGCCTTGAACCGCATACCCACCAACCGAACACACTCTACGAACGAACCTTGGGATGTTTGAAAGAAAAACAGAAGAGGGTGAATGAGTTGCAGGAATAGCTGAGGAAGTTACGGGCCCGCCGCAACACCAGATAAGCGCAACATCAACCTAAATAACCGACATGCCTAGTCCAGAAAGAAGACTACGAGGCCATGTATAGGTTTGTAGGATTCGAAAACGATCGGTTGAAGCTAGAAACAGAGGAGTGGCGAACCTTGCAACAAATAGCCCTCACTGAACTAGATATGGAGAAAGAAAGGGTACTCCAACTTGAGCAGAAGTTGTCACATAAATATCACGAGTCAGAACGATTGGCTTATCTTGAACAGTAAGTAGCTCGCCTGGAAAAGGTCAAGAAGGAGTACGACGGGCTGTTTGGTCGACACCGCAAACAAGAGGAGGAACTTAAGTAGTTGAGACTCAAGCTTTCATAGCTGTCAGTATTCAAGGAGAAGAGCAGGGAAGGCTGTAAGCTTCATACATAAACAATAAAGTTGCTGACTGAATAGAAATAGGCATTGTTTAGGGAGAAGGACCTGATTAGACAACGCTACGACGAGCATGCTCGCCACAATATCGATCTGACAGATAAGCTTAAGGAGCTAAAGGAACGAAATCGGATGGCTATGGAGGAACTTAATGCTGAATGCAAAGAGAAGGTCAAGGCTGCCGATATTAAGTTTGGATTCAGTTGTGACCAAATCAACACACTCCGAAGTTCAGAGGCAAAGCTAAAGAGCAAAGTCAAGGAACTCGAGGAGCTTCTTAAAAATCAGCAAAACAAGGCTAAGGCGGCACATGAGACCAAGGTGGAGAAAGAGCTGAGATCGATGTACGACAAGTCAACCAAGTAAAATGAATCGCTTCGGGAGAAAAGCTTGAAGTACCAACATTAGAATGAATCACTAAAAGACACAATCAGGGAACTTCGACTCCACTCTGAGGGCTCGAAGAAGGAACTGGAGGAGCTTATTCGATTAAAGGAGCTCGAAAACCAGAACCTACAGACCGCCAAGGCACAAACTGAAAGATAAGTTCATAAACTAAGAGAAGCCGAACGAAATAATACTGCTGCTCTGCAGCAATTGGGTGGAAATGGCACAAATACCAGACCGACAGACGATCACCATTCCAACAGAAAGCCGCAATCGCCATAGCACGGACACGAAATGCCAAGTATTCTCGACTTTCACAGCCAAAAGGAAAAGGAAAATGTAGATTTGTTCGGTTCGACGACAAACCTTCGAGTTCAGATGCAAGCTCTACAACGCAGAAATGCTGAACTTGAAGCTGAGTTGAGTGGACTTCAAAGCCGGCTGATGACTTTCTAAAAGCAGGCTTCAGTGAACAACTGGAGTCAATTCTAAACCATTATCAAGGAAAACAACCGCCGCATTAAGGAACTTATCATCGAAAAGGGGAAGGAAGTTGAATCTAATTCATTCCTTCGTGCAGAAGTGGAGCAGCTTAAAAATAGACTTCACCAACCACAGATTGTAGACCAGACGACCAACGAGCTGTATGAGCGGAGCTTTTCGGAGCTTCAACGACTAAAAAACTAAGTGGCAGATCGTGACTTCGAGCTGCTTCAGCTTCGCAAGGAGATCTACGAAGTCAATAACCAGTACAGCGATTACTACATTCTACGCGAGGACAACGAATCTCTCCGACAGAAGGTTAACTCTCTCAGTGAGCTCGTGGAAACACTCCGTCGCTCTGGAATACACAACAGCTATCAGAAAGAGGAACTCATCCTTGAAAACCAGTACCTTACCGAGCAAATCGATCGCAGCAGGCTGCTCCGCCCAATATGATAGCTTTCTTTGCACTTGTTATAATACAAGCGATTAAAATTGTAAGGTGGCTCTGAGATGGTCATTGCTATAAATTTTATCGTAGATGGCGGTGAACAGAGTGTACCCAGAAGACATATAATGCGTATTCGAGGGACACAGCCCCCTAGGGAAGATTTTCGTGAGCAATGTCGAGGCAGCACAGAATGCTTCGACCCTCTAAAGTATGTACTCCACAGAACGTAGAGCATGGAATCAAGGCAGTGGTCACAGTCGCTAGGGGCGCCTTCCTAAATCACGATGAAGCATTTCTGCCCAACTATCTCTACATACCTGCTGAGGATATCCCTGAGTTTCAGCTTGCACCGTACTTTGGTAAGTCGTACGACTTTATCGACAGAAATCTCCTCCGAACAAACGTATCGACAGCTGTAATTTGAGGTGTTGGTGCACTGTATGGCTGGCATATCACGAAGCGTAACCATCGTCGCTGCTTACATTGTCCGCAAGTTCAAGAAAACATCTGAAGAGGCTCTCGGTCAAATACGGAGGAAACGTTCAATCGTAAATACTTGACCGACTAAGATCAATCCAAACGAAGGGTTCATTCGACAACTAAAGCTCTTTTCACTCAGTACTCTCGTCGAGGATCGTGAATAATAACGGGAAATTGGAAGGAGACCCCGAAAGATGTCGGACAATACGAACGAAGTTAGAAGGTCTAACAGTGTATCCAAGATCCTTTTCAGCCCCTCCTTTCGATAGGCAAAGGGGAAGACGTTAAAGAAGTTTGAAAAAAAAACAGAAAAAGATGCAGGCTAAGATTAGAGCACACAACCGACGCTCAAACTTGCTCCAGTTGAAATCACAGCAAGCCAACCAACTGGCATCGGGAGGTTTCGTAGTCTGTCAGCCTTTGACAAATCAGTAACGAAAGTCGGACCCTCCTCAACCGTTACATCTATCAACACCGAACGTCTTCAAAAACCTGTGCGGCAACCTTAACCCATACTTTCCCTGCCGACAACGACAACCTTCAAAACTGAATCCCTCCTTATGGCAAAGTTAAATTCAGGCGAGGCTCCACCAAGCCCGAGCCGTCTTCGTTAGACCACCAAATACGAGAGCTATCGATTTAGAAACGGCTAAGACCTTAGAAGTAACATTCTCCGTTACTATAAAGTAACAGGCTTCCGCTGAGTTGTATTGTGTAATCCTCGTATTGTATTCCTAAATCGTAAAGTTCAATTCGTGGAATATCTATACTGTCTCGGCAATCACATGAAATTTCTGTCGACTCCTGCTCCACATAATGTGGTATCGCCTTGGTACTGCTTGATGGTCGGCTTGGTCCAGCCTCCGAAGCTCGTGAAATCACTGAAGGATGGGTTGTTATCGTAATGAGCATACCACAGAGCGGCACTAGCCACGCCAGGACAGGCAGTCTTGCTTCCCATAATGGTCTCCCACATGTAGACTGAAGCGTAAATACCGACTCCCTTTCCTTTAGCTTTTATGGCATTGACTATCTCAGTTACGAAAGCACAGTTGCTGGCAGCATCATGCCCACTCCACGAACATCCTGTACTGGGATTTGTCTCAACATCAATCCAAACCTTTCCATAGAGACTGGCAGAAATGCCATTAAACATCTCAGTGACCTGAGCAGCGGCTGCCTTACCTCTACATGGGAACATGTAGATGTCAGCAGGAATGCCGGCAGCCTTGGCGTTGTTGAGTCCGGTAACAGCATGTGTATCGAGTCCTCCAAAGGAGCAGTAGCCTCGGATGATGGCAAACGTAATGCCATTGGTCTTGAAGCAACTGTACACAGAGGTAGCGAAGGGTTGAGATACATCAACTCCATGAGCAGCCATTCCGATGGCGGCGATTGCTAGCAGCACCAGCAACAACTTCATATGAGAATAGGATTTATTATGAGATTGTCGGCTCTGCATTTATGACAGTTGAGCAACCCACCAGTAAACGAGTTTGTTCGGCTTCTTCGTTCCAAATTAACTACAATTATCCATCGGTAAAGTCCAACGAAAGGCAGCACTCACTGCTTCAAAATTTCTTTGGGGATGGTTTGCAATAGGCAGCTCGTCACTGTCCAACAGCAAGAAACTCTACTTCAATTTTTAGCAATAAGATGGCGTTAGTTTTATTAGTAAAATATGTTTCGCACTTACGAACGGAACGGGCTGCTGAACCGTACCAACCCTTCTGGTGCGGCTGCTGCACCCCTACCACGGAGTACTTCACAGCACTACACACCCGTGAAACAGCCTCCCAAGGTTTAAAACCGATACAAAAATGCGAATACTCTCACACCCGACACAAACACACATCCTCGCTTCGGTCACTCGCCAGTATTAGATGAGTACAACCGCACCATCACAAAACTTGAAGACAAACTGCACAAGCTTACACAGGAAAAGGATCGGCAATCCAGGGATTCCTCCAGATTAAGGACAGCTATGCTAGAAAAGGATAGACAATCCAAAGCCTCGTTGGATCGTCTTGATAACGAGTTGAGGAGGTCCAGGAGAATGGAGAACGAGCTCATCGATGCTTTGAAATCGATTCAGAGACTGGAAGCTGACAACCTTGGGCTGAAGAATACTTTGGCAAGCAATGATCGACGATGGCAGGAAGAATACAATGCCCTCCACCGATAATTTGAGCAGGCCAACCGAAGCTATAATAGTTTGTTATCCAACGTCAATCGGAGCAAGGCATACGACTACAGAATAGATTCTCCAAAGAGGTACAATCGAGATGGGAAATCCAGTCACGAAGGATGCTCGAAATGCCCCAGGCTTGAGAATGAAGTCGAGAAGCTTACCGATCTCAATAGGGAGCTCAGGGACTGTCTTGATAGGGTTCAGGAACGTTACCATCAGCCAACCAAACAAAGAAAGACCGCGAATGATTACAACGAGCGACATATCAAAAGTATTGAGGACACATACTATCCTGGAAGAACGAACAGTAGCGCAACTAAATATCAAAAGGGAATAGCCGATCACTCTTTGGAGAAGCTTCAGTAGAAACAAGAACTGCTTCTTGAACTTAACCAAAGACTGCAGAAGGAAAACGAAAAGCTGGCAGCTATCGCATCTCAAGAAGAGAGGAAAAAATCTATTGCACCAGGAGATTCGAGTATCCTACGCAGGCAGATCGAGGAACTCCGGAAGAGTCTTGAAAATGTAGAGGAACTCAATTAGATGATGAAGAGAAAAGGCAAAGAACTTGAGGAGTAGAATAAGCGGCTTAAGCGAACATTGAAGGAAGAATAATAGCGGAAGGTAGAACAGCAAAGAAAAAAAATTGAAGATGATACTAAAAAGAAATGGGATGAGCGACCGATTCCAATAAAACCCAACGGGGACTTGGAAGCTGAGCGGAAGAAAGCTGCAGCTGCCGTAGATCAACTGATTAAGGCCAAAGAACAACATGGAAAGGACTTACAAGATACGACGAAGCAGTTTGATGTGGAAAAGGAGAAATGGAGGATAGAAAAGATTGGCTTGCAAGCTGTCAACACAGGTCTTCAAGATGATATCAAGCGTCTTCAGAAGGACCAGAAGAAGGAATTGGAGCGTATCGAAGGTGAATGGCGGGATAAAGAGAAAAAATGGAAGGAAGAAAACGATCAACTCAAAGGCGATGTGTATCTAAGGAAAAAATAGATCGATCAGCTTCTTGCAGATAAATCCAGTGAAAGAGGCGAACAAAAAACCTTAGAGGCTGGATACCAACGGAAACACAAAGAGGCACTGGATTTGCTCAAGAAGGAACATGAAGAGTCAACTCGCAAACTCACCGCTGAGCACGAATAGGCACTTAGAAAGCTTGTTGGCAAACGTGAAGATGAGAAAAAAGCAGCCCAAGATACCTTTGAGAGGGAAAAGCATGATCTTGCAGATAAATTCGAGGCTGACAAGGATCTACTTCGGAAGCAATTGACTGACGAATATACGACTTCTATACAGGAAATCCGTCAGCATGCGAACGAGACCGTCCAAGAAGCATTAGCAAGTGCCAAGTAACAGGTTCTAAATGCCAAGAAATAATTGGAAGAGAGATAAGAGCAGTCCAAGAAGCAATTTCTTCTTGAGAAACAGGCTTTCGACGAATAAAAATAAAGGTTCGAAGAATACAAGAGAAGCTTGCCAGCAAAACCAGTTGAACCGATCGAACCAGTCGAAGACCCGCGAGTCCCTGAACTAATGCGCATTATCGACACCCTGAAGCTTGAGATCGAGGATTTGAAGGCTCTAATTGATGATTTGAAGAGGCAACTCACGAGCATTACTTAGAGCTACCAGCTGGAAATTGATGACGGAATCAAAGTAAGGACGGAATTTGGTAGCTACCAGTAGCAAGCTGCACGTGAACTTACCAACGAGAAGCAAAGACGAGAGACTGCTGAAGCAAACTTATTAGTTGCCAAGTAATAACTCGATAACTCGGTCGGGACGCTCGAGGGTAGACTTAGAGAAGCATAGGACTTAGCAACAAAGGCACTGAGAGAAAAGGAAGAAGTCGCTTTTTAATTGGGAAAAGAACAAACCCTCAAAAAACAATTGGAGGATGAACTAACCAAAATTAAAAACTAGAAGCCTGAACCACCTGTTGCAAATCCCTTAAGGGAGGAAGTCATGACCAAGCTGAAGAACGACATTCAAATGACTATTGCTTCGACTGAAGAACGAGTCAACGGATTGTTCAACGAACTACATAAGCGCCACATCTAGCCTGTCACTGAACACTTGCATCAAATCTAACAGAAGACCAGATAACTTTCCGAGCAGGTCGCAAGGCTACTTCACCGACCTGCCCAAGAATCCAAGCTCCCTGAGGATATGGCGAGGGAACTGTTGGACATGTATGATTAGATTGAACAGTTGCACGAAAAGAACCAGGAGGATGCAGTTCGTCAGGAACAACTAGAGCAAGAGCTACAGAGCATTCATCACCAACTTCAGATTCGCATAGAGGAATCTCGTGAGAACATCGAAGAACTGCAGAATCTCCGACGTGCCTTGCTGTCCATCCCCAAATAGGACAGCACTGTTGAGCACGAAGAGCTTGTGAACAAACTTATTGAGGTGCAGGACAGGATGGAGATACTCGAGAAGCGACTCATCTGATAGCAGATTCTCTCATATTCTTAAGATATTAAATGGAGAGCGTGCCTTGGGCAGATCTGCAGGCCCATTACGATGGTAGTACGAAAGGAGTGCACCTGAAGACCCTTCTGGCTGACCAATAACGTAATGAATCGTTTGTGGCCCGCCATGAGTCACTAATTCTGGACTACACCCACGAAAAGCTGGATGTGAAAGGACGGGAACTTCTCGCGAAACTTGCCGAAGAAACCCGCATACGCGATAAGATTCAAGCTCAGTTCTCTGGCGTAACCATCGGCGATAGCTTAGGCCAAGATCAACAAGACCGAAAATAGATCGGTGCTGCATACAGCCCTTAGAATGCCGAAGGGTTCGAGTTTGGAGGTCGATGGGAAAGATGTTGTGAAGGATGTTCATGAAGTCTTGGAAGCCATCAGACACTTCAGCGAAGCTGTGCGAAAGGGAGACATCAAAGGCGCCACAGGGAAGCAACTCCGAAACGTGGTGACAATCGGAATTGGAGGAAGCTACTTATCCATCGAATTTGTTTACGAAGCGCTACGATCGGAGCCTTCGTGCAAAGAGGCTGCTAACGGCAGAACTCTACGTTTCCTCGCCAATGTGGATCCCATCGATTTCAGTCGGAGTGTCGAAGGTAGATTGGTACTTAGTTAGGACTCGACGCTGAAGAAACTCTCTTCGTCATCAACTCAAAGACGTTTACAACTGCTGAGACGATGCTCAATGCCAGGAGTTGTCGCAACTGGCTGCTTGAGCAGTTCAAAGCAATTGGCGAAACCGATGAGAAGAAGGTGGTAGCTCATCACATGAGTGCTTGCTCTACTAACCTTCCCGAAACAGACAAGTTTGGAATCTCCAAGCAGAATGTTTTTGGATTTTGGGACTTCGTTGGTGGCAGGTTCTCAGTTTGGAGTGCTATTGGAGTACTTCCCCTCTCACTACATTTTGGATTCGAGACTATGCAGCGGTTCCTCGAGGGTGGATACAGCATTGATCAGCACCTTCTGAACGAGAAGGACACTAATGTACTTTCCCAGGCTAGTTTAGAAAAATGTTCCATTGCTGCTTGGGTTGCTGGGCTTCTACCGTACAACCATTCAGAAGCACACTTCAAGGGCCATCCTTCCCTATTGCCAGGCACTCTGCAAGTTTGTTCCACATGTGCAACAGCTCGATATGGAGAGCAACGGAAAAGGAGTTAATCTGGAAGGAAAGCCATTGAGCTATGAGACTGCTGTTGTTAATTTTGGAGAGCCCGGCACCAACGGACAGCATAGCTTTTACCAACTGCTCCACCAAGGCCGACCTATCCCCTCAGAATTTATTGGTTTCACGAAATCGCAGCACCCTGTGCATATCACCGGAGAGGCAGTCAGCAACCACGATGAACTTATGAGCAACTTCTTCTCACAGCCTGATGCACTCGCACTTGGTAAGACAATTGAAGAACTTCAAATTGAAAAGACTCCAGAAGCACTGCTGGGGCACAAGTTCTTCCCAGGCGATCGACCATCTAGCTCGCTACTCTTCGTTGGGAAATTAACCCCATACCACTGCGGACAGTTGCTTGCTTTGTACGAGCATCGAACCTCCGTCGAGGGATACTTGTGGGACATCGACAGCTATGACCAGTGGGGTGTTGAGCTCGGCAAAATCCTCGCTAAGAAGGTTCGAGGCATTCTGGTGTAAACCGAACCAGAGAAGCCCTTAGCAGCTTCAAACTTGAACAGCGCGACCAAACATTTGCTGCAGCTCTACCTTTCAGACAGGAAGTGATTTGCATGAACGGAAATATCATCGCCGCAAGTAGTATTGATGACTTCCTCATCCCGTTAACTTCAGTTGTGCTGCTGGTTTTTGTGACCATCTTCGATGAGCGACGATGATGCGGTAGAGCAGTTCCTGCACACTCGCACTCTTCCTTCGGTCGTTGTAGGACTCGAAGTTGGTCTTTTCGTTGAGGTTGTGGAAGCAGAGCAACACGATCAGGTCGTAGACGAAGTGCAGGTTCACTCCGTACTTTATGAATATCTCGCTAAACTTCACGTCAAGATGAAGGTTATTTTAGTATGCTGCCACTAATGGTGAGCTGAGCAATAGGAACAACTATAGGAAGCAGTCGTTGAAGGCTGTTATGAGGTTCACAGTCTCCGTGGTACTTTCAGTGTAGGCGTCACCCCGATCGATGATCTCAAAGTTCTATTCAGTACGCCATGCCTTATAGAACTCCTCCTTGCTGCGGTTCCACTCAGACTTGAAGCTATCGTAGAGAGCTTCGACCTGGTTGCGGATAGCTTTGAGCGAAGTCTTGAATTTCCTATCGTTGATGAGCTCGTTGAACTCTGCCTTGGGGATAGTGAGCACCCCCTGGGTATGCGTACTGAAGGATAGGATTTGGTGCAGGTCGCGTGCAAGTATGTAGCAGCGTTTGCTTAGCAGAAACTGACACTTAAGGAACAGATTGCGGTTGAGCATTGCCTTGTGCTTGTACTTGAGGTCCTCGAGCATCTTGGAGAAGAATATACAGTGTTACTTATAGTTGAGCAGCCGACGATGCGCTTCCCTTCCGAGTTCGTTGCGTATCTTGGAAGCTCGATAGTTCTCGTTGATATCCTTGCCTCGCTTTTCGAGTTCGTCGTAGTTCTTGTTCTGCATGATGTAGAGGAACTGCACCAGCGTTATCTACTCGGTTTCCAGAGTGGACTACTACAGATTGTCGTCGAAGTCTTCGATTAGGGACTGTCGGTTCAGCACAATCAGCTCGTGCTCATAGAGTTCATCCCACTTCAGCCGACCCTCCTCTTCTATTACCAGCATCCGTTAGATAAGGTTTCCTACCTTCGGAGAAATGCTTTCCTCGGGTAGCACCAACCCGTGGTTGATCTTGATGGTTATTTCGTTCAGGATTTTGACGGGGTGCACAGATGTCCATGGCAGCTTCTTGAATATCATAAAGTAGAGTGTGACGCCGAGCGACCACATATCCGTGAGCCCGGTATACTTCTACTGTCGAATGATTTGTGGACTCATGAAAGGCACCGTTCCCGAGAAGCTGATGTTTTCTTTATGCTTGTCGATCATCTTGGCCACTCCGAAATCCGCAATCTTTACCTTTCCGTTGTGCAGCAGGATGTTCTTGGGTTTGATATCTCGATGGATAATCTTCTTATCCTGCAGACACTTCAGCGCAATGACAATCTGTGTGAACAGCTTCATCAGCGTCTCCTCGCTCATATCGTAGCGCTTGTTGAGAATCAGAGATTCCAGTGTCCCCTCGTTGCAGTACTCCATAATCAGGTACATGAAGTCCAGTGACTTGCGAGCATCGATGAACCGTACGATGTAGGGGTGATGGAGCTTGCGTAGTAAGTTGATCTCCTGCAGCAGCGAATCCGTAACTTCGAACTTCGCGTTGATTGGGATCTGCTTCACTGCAAAGAGTGTTTGAGGGTCGCCGTAACCTGGTGCGTAGTAGCCCAAGTAGACGCTAGCCATGCCTCCCTCCCCTAGCTTCTGGGTGAAGTCCACCTGGTACTTATCGATTTGAGCGTAGTTCTTGAGGTTACGACGCTGCATCACTATTATTATAAGTCATATGAATTTAGCAATTAGGGCACCATCACAGTGACTTGCAGCGATAAACTTCGAGCCTATACAAGTAAGAGGGACCTAGTAGCTTGAAACGGGCAGCAGTTCTCGATACTGATACTGCAAACTCGTGACAGTGCCTGCAGTTTGAGGATGACAACTCAGATGCGAACCATCTCTCGATAAAAGATGCAGGTGATCGAATGCTGATGCTGGCAGCTTCACTGCCCTACCAGCACTCACACTAAGTGCTTCAAAGGGGAATTGCAATTACTAGAGGAGCAGATGGAGAGGGAGAGCAAAAATGTCTCAACGAACTTTACAAACAACAGAAACATTAACAGTTACGGAGCTTTGAAACCCGAAATATCACAGGATTATTGGAGGGTTGGAGGAGAATTCAAATACAAATAGCGCCAATGCTCCAAGTTCTGAAGGCTTCCAGCAAGGCGGGAACTCTGTCTGGACTCCAGTATCGTACAGTTTCGCGTGGCTCCTGCAACTTCTATGCCAGCATCGCCCAATGTTCGCTCTCCACATGTATCTCAGATATTTGAGTTTGGTCGTTTGACGGTTCGATTCGATAATGCGATTGAATTGAAGACTTCAGAACCTCCGCTGTGGGCGTACCCTGCGCGATTCCGTCGATCAAGTGTACTAGGCATTCTACCAGCTCAAGAACCACCTCTAGATTATTAAAATAACGGCGAAAGGACGTCCGCTTCCGCGTAGGACTCAAACCAACGTCGTGAATATTAATATAAAAGCAGGGCATTGAGACTTTGTGCTATAATCATTTTTCAATGGAGCCCGAACCATCCAACGAACGTACCAAGAAGTTCGAGATTGCCGATCTTCCCCATCGGCCCAAGCCTGTCAACGGGGACTACGGCCGTGCGTTGCGATTTATCAGCAACTACTACAGACTTAACTTCAAGGAAAAGGATCAGGTGTTCTTCCAGTATGAAATGACCTTCGAGCCGGAGCTGCCTCAAGATGCCCGCAAGACGATTAGAAGCATTCTTACAGCTATCAAGGTAGATCTCAACAGCAAGGTGGGAACGTATGTCGAGCGGGGAACCATGCTCTGGATTTTCCGAGCACCAAAACAAAACCTCAGTTTCAAGTGCACCATCAATGACGATCAGGGAGGTGCTCATGACTATACGATCTTCCTGAAAAAAACGACGTAGTTTTCAATGAACAAGCTGGAAGCTGGAGGTAAGGACAGCCAACAAGTCATTCAAGTCCTCAACAGCATTCTCAAGAAGAAAATGGCAGAAATTGGGATGGTTGAAATCGGCCGTAACTCGAAGTTCTACGACAAGAAGGCGATCGATGATGCTCACGTTGCCGGATCAGATCTGAAAGTGTGGCGCGGCTTCACAACTTCGATCCAAGTCGTGTCTGGGAAAGCCTTTTTAATGGTAGACTTCAGCACAAGGGTCATGAGGAGTGTGGACCTGTACCAAACAATGAGGAAAATGAGCAAGTAGTAGAAGAGAGACCTAATCGGTCAAACGGTGTTAGCCCCTTATGGTAACTATCGGACTTACAAAATCGAAGGTATTGACTACGAAAAGAACGCGAACTCAACGTTCGACAAGAATGGTGTCGATGTTACGTTCAGGGACTATTACAAAAAAGCTTACGGAGTTACTGTCCGCGAGATAGACCAACCCTTGATAGTAACCAGCATCAAGAAGAAGATGTTTGGAAAGGGTGGGCTGATGGAAGAGATAGTAGAACAAATCTATATCCTCCCGGAGCTGGTCTATCTGACGGGAATGACCGATAACTAGCGGGCCGATCGTAGGCTCATGCAGTCGCTCGCAACGATTACAAAGTTGGAGCCTGCTGTACGAATTGACTATAACCAAGAACTCTTAGGGAACAAGGTCATCACTGAAAACGAGATATTCAGTATTGAGGCTCGGGAAACTGAGATGGAAGGGGAGGTTCTACATCCTCCTACCTTTATCCTGAAAGACAGGCAGGAAACCCCAAAGGACGGTCAGATTAATCTGAGATGCAAAGTGCACACACCCTCTGTCCTGAAGGATTGGATTGCTGTGTTCAGCGATAATCGAAACCAAGATCGTGATGAGTTCGAAAACTTCCTCCGTACCCTGATCGAGGCTGGGAAGACCTTTGGGATTCAGGTATCTGAACCAGGTTACTACTATGCGGATGGATCGCTCGGCTCCTTCATCGAGAAAATCGAGAACGATGTCAAGAAGAACAGTAAACCGCAAATTGTTCTGACCTTCCTCAACAATCACGAAGCCAAGTTCTATTCCGACTTGAAGCAGCTCTTGTACCTTAAGCTGGGTGTTCCTCACCAAAATGTCTTAAGGAAGAGCATGTTTAAAAATGCAATGTCAGTATGCTCCAACATTCTGCTCCAGATCAACGCCAAGCTTGGCGATCCCCTCTGGCAGATCGGTCGCTCCCTGAAGGAGGTACGCGATAAGAAAATCGCGATTGGTGGTATTGCGATTTACCACAAACTGATCAACAGGAAGGACAGCTGCGCGGCATTCGTTGGCACTATTGACAACGAGTTTACGAAGTACTTTTCGTCGGCGAAGTTGATGCCCAACAACGCCCAGAGCATCCATGCCATGCAGGACATCATGATCAAGTGGATCCGCAGCTACTTCAAAAAGAATAATACGCTGCCGGATACACTTATTGTGTACCGCGACGGCGTCGGCGAGGGCCAGATCATCAAGATCCTCGACATGGAGCTACCCGCGCTCAACAAGGCAGTCGCCACAGCAGCTGCCAAGGTCCGTCCGGGGTACAACCCAGAAATAATCTTTTTGTTGGCTAACAAGAAAGTCCCACAAAGAATGTTCTAATACGGTCAGAGATACGACCGTGGCAGAGGCGGGAAGGGATCCGCTAACATTATGAACCCGCCTCCCGGCTCAGTCATCAGTGGACCGATGTCAAGGTACAACTATG
>ERZ724508.1126-NODE-1126-length-16782-cov-5.238417_pt1 | contig 16782 bp, 21 predicted proteins | sample MGYA00376041_ERZ724508 | MGnify/ENA primary metagenome ERZ724508 (study PRJEB28724, sample SAMN07190887) | wastewater metagenome | isolation source: effluent of sewage treatment plant in Hong Hong | place: USA: Christiansburg, Virginia | collected 2016-03-01 ...
CAAGTAGACTAGTAATGGGAGTGCGGAACGCGGTCGACTATTTGAGGAGAAGTGCTTGTCTTTCGGGTTAAGCGAGGTCTACAAAGAGTAATCGTTAGCTGATTCAGGTTAGGCAGGGACAAGTTCACAGTATTTACTAACTGCAACTGGTAGAACCGTGCTCAGGGTGAAATAGACATCGCTCTCGCCGAAGAAATTGACGGAAAGATGCTGATCACGGTGTTGATCGAGTGTAAATCCAGACTGTTTGACCTTCCGCAGGCGTACAAACAAATTGGGCCTGACCGAATAGCTCTCGGGAAGACCAACCTAAACACCAAGAAAGGATTGGTTCCAGTTAGCGACAAAGCTAGCCTATTCATTATGACATTCGTTCCAGAAAGGTAGTTTATTCTACCGTTCGAATCAAAGCTGAAGGGATAGCTGGAGCGCGCAACCAAGAATTTCACGATCCCCGATATCAAGGAATAAGACTTGTATAAGGAGATCGCGCCAAAATTCTCTGGTGACAAGTCTCCGAAGGACTGGTTCAACGAAAACGCCAACCTGGTGATAGTCCTTGACTGATCACTCCTGTACAACATCACTTTGCGACAGGTGCTTCTCCTTCAGTAGCCTTGCGCTCGAGAACTGCTATCCTTTCGATGAGCTGTTTATTGACCTCGCGCTGTTGCTGGATCATCAGGTCCTTTTCGTAGATCGCTTACGCCAGGCGATTTGCAACTTTCTGCACCTCCACCATCTCTGACTTCTTCGGTTTCTTGGAGGCGCCTGGTTTTTCACTCTTTGTCGGTGAGTGCAGCATTCGCAGCTCGTTATTCTATTCGATCAGCATGCGGATCTGATCCTGCATCTTCAGGAACTCCTTTTCACGGAGCTTATCTCGCTATTCTAGCATCTTCAGCTCATGGGATTGGTCGAGGTTGGTGAGTTGCTCTATCTTCTGGCTTGCCAGTAAGGCATGCTTCTTCTCCATATAAGTTATCTCATTCTGCAGTTGCTCAATCCTTGCGAGATCTAATTTGGATGCCTCTTCGAGCTTCTCCTTTTCGGCTGTGAGGAAGCTGACCAGTGAGTTGAGACTAACAACTTATTTCGAGGCCTGACCCAGCTCCTTTTCAAGTTGATCGTAGGTCTTTGATTCCTGCTGCTGCTCAAACTTCTTAAGCTTTTCAGTGTAGTACTCCACACTCTTCTTCATCCCCTGAAGTTCGACAGACAGGTGAAGATTCTCAGCCCTGACGATCTTAATTTCGTTTTCAACGTAGGTATAGTGGTGTTATGACTTCGCCTTTTCCTATCGAAGTTTCTCCAGCTATTTTTCCAATGTGAAGTAGTTGCGGTTGAGATTCTACAACCTTTCCTCGATTTCTCTGTGCTTCTGTTGGGCTATCTACCGTTAGTCGCGCTACATGGTGTATTTCTTTTCAAGTTGCTCCTTTTCTATTGACAGCTGCCGGTTCTGTTTGGTGAGTTCACCCAACTGAAGCAGGTCAGCTGTTGCAGATATTCCACGCTTTGGGGGCGAGCTAGGGGCTGTCAGGGATTACTCCGAGTTCAGCTTCTCGACTAACTTAGTAGCTATCATCATCTTGCTGGTCAAGCATATCACATCTCTCACCAAGTGGTCCTGCGCGAGTAGAGTGATTTGCTCGTCCTTTGAAAGTTCCACCCGAACTTATCTATTGTTGATCCTGTTGAGCACGTAGTTTGGATAGTCTTCAGTCATATCCATCGCCACCAACTCCGAACGGCTATCGTCGGGATTCTTGACCTCCACGATTAACCTGTTCCCTTGCAGTTTTAGGAAGCCTTCAGACGGTTTTGACTCCTTCTCTGCGAGCTTGAATGACACAATGTTCACAAAGAAAGTTGCTTTGGATGTCTCAACATGCTATCTAGCTTCCTCCTCGCTCTCGGTATCCACTATCAATGGTCCGATCTATTTGTTCAAAGGCATTCCTTCGTATTCTTTCCCTGGTAGTGATGGTACACATTGTATGTGCAGTCTATCTTATCAGCCGTTGTACATAGTGCCAACATCCGAAAGGCAAGGCTGGTAGGTCTGTCCGGTGATACCCACTATCTCCCTGATGTCGCTATTGGTCTTGTTGAACCATTTACAATCCAGGTCCAGAGGCTTGCCTTTCATCTCACCCACGTTCAAGACTGCAGTGATTTTGATCGGCTTTGATTGGGTAGGCCCACCTTCCACTTTCATGTCGAACGAGTTCTCGTCGAACACGAAGTTTGTTGGTTCTTCAGTTTTGCCGATCCTAAACTTGCTATTGAATTTCTCTTTCAATGACATAATTGTATGGATAAGTGTGAATAAGTGGGGGAAGGTCATGTGAGATACCCGAAGTTTGTACATTGGCGAAATAGCACAGCTGAATACCAAACGAGGCATTGAATATAGTTACAAACTCCCTTTAACTCATGCTTCATTGTTTCCAAATCTATGTGTGCTGCCGAACTGCTTAAATCGAACAGCCTCCAAGATCCCGATTTCAAGTTCATCTGAAATGTCTGGCACTAATTCGGATGCGTAGCCCATACTGATCTTACTGGACCACGAATAACCGTCCACCACTATTTATTATACATGAGATTAGCTGCGATTGTCATCGCATGCTGTCTGCTGCTGGCTGTACGGACAGTTGCACCCTCTCCTGTCTTCGTCAGCACATTCGACGGCAGCTACTAAACCGGCTCGATTGTTGTCGTTCTCAGTTCTCCAACTGCCGGAGCTCAGGGGTAGTAGAACACGGCCACTCAAACTTTCATGCAGACCTTCGCAAGCACACCATTCGTCGCATTAGGTATGTTTATCCGTAACTCAGCGATGAGCGATATGGCGACAAACATCGTTGCTTCGAGCTCGTCAGTCTCCTCCAGCATATTTCTGGACATTTTTGTGGATGATACCCAGACAACAACAACGACCTTTACGTACATATTTAGCAGGACGGCATCTAGCTTTATCTCACTGGGTCTGAGTTACTTCGCATTCGTCGATAACACTTACATCCACCTACAGTTCATCGATGTCGATGTGAGCTCGATTACTACATTCGCCAATTCGGCTCAGTTCGCTACCTAAACCATTACCTACACACAAAAGAGCAACTTAACCAATGTCGTCGTCAATATCTTCACAGTTGGAGGATAGTTCAGTTGGATCAATAATGCATTTGGCTATTCCCTCGAAGCTACCACCATCGCCTCCGGTTCCTTCGATCTCAAGACAACTGTAGCAGCTAACTCAAGTCTCCAATCTCTCAAAGTTGCGATTATCGATTATGAATTGGTGTTGACAGCTGCGGAGCCACCCTATTTCATCAGCAACTCAACCACCACAAGTTCCTCTGGATCGGTGCCATAGCTCTCTGGCTATTCCCTTACTGACAACTCCGATATTCTCAACGGCCTTACCTACTTTAGCTTCACCGATGCAAGCGCACTATCAATCAGTCTTGGATTTATTACCAATTCATTCAGCATATCAAGCAATGCAAACAATTACCAGTATACCTTCCTTTGGTACAAGAAATAGACATGTGGAGACAACTACTATATTGACACCTCTTCGAATACCAGTTGCCTGGCCTGCAACGTTACTTGCTTGACCTGCAGCGATAGCACCGGAACTGGATGTCTTAGCTGTGCGACTGCCACTCGAACATACACAAGCGGAAGCTGCCCCTGTAAAACAGGCTATTATGAGGCCTTAACCACAGATTGTAATGCTTGCTCGGCAAACTGTCCAACGTGCCAAGGTACAGCCTCAAACTGTACATCCTGCAACTCGACGACTCATCACCGTGCACTTTCGTATACGGTGGCCAGTGACACTTCGGCCTGTCTTTGCGCTACAGGTTTCTATGATAATGGAGCGTCTCAAACTTGCCTGGCCTGCAATTCGACATGCTTGACATGTTCTGGTACCGCCAACACCTGCCTCACCTGCCGCAGTTCCGACAATAGGTCTTTGAATCAAAGTAGTAGCACTTGCGACTGTATTGCTAAGTACTACAGTTTAGCAGCGGCTGTGTGTAGCTCCTGTCCTTACAGTTGTGCTACATGCAGTGATTCCACCAATTGTGCAACTTGCAATGCTGCTGCCAATAGATACCAAGCAGTCACTGGAACAGGTCTCTGCCTTTGCTCTGCCGGCTACTACGATAATCTCGCATCCTAAACTTGTGTGGCTTGCTACTATAAATGCACTACGTGCAGCTCAAACAGTATGTGTGATACCTGTCATGGCACCCGCACAAAGAACTCAACGGGTATGTGCGTCTGCAATGCTTCTTACTACGATGACGGTCTCAATGCAGCTTGTCCATCATGCGACTACAGCTGCAAAACCTGCACAACGGCCACAAGCTGTTCACAGTGTGATGCAGTCAACAAACGAACGTTCGACTTGAGCCAGGGAAGCAAATGTGTATGCATGGCCAAGTACTATGACCAGGGTTTGAGCGATCCAGCCTGCTTATCTTGCGACGCGACCTGCGGAAATTGCACTTCAGGTGGCCCGACAGACTGTATTAGCTGCAATACATCCGCTTACCGAATATTCAATTTGATGAATATTAACGCAGGTAACGGTAGTTGTGACTGTATGCCTGGTTATTTCTCTTCCGGTCCATCAACCGAGTTATGCTCCGTCTGCAACTACAAGTGTGCGACCTGCACAGGTACTCCAGCCTGTGTTACCTGTGACATCAGCAAGTATCGGTAAAATACTCCTGCCAGCAACTGTCCGTGCAAAGCTGGGTACTTTGACAACAGTACTGCTACTTGTGCCAAATGTCCCTTCTACTGCACAACCTGTAGCTCAGCAGCTGCTTGCCTAACTTGTGATGCCACCAGAACTACTCCATTGTCGACATGCCCATGCAAAAGCGGCTACTACAGCGATGGGATCAACCAAGTCTGCCCCACTTGCATGATTCAATGCGTCACTTGCACCAATGGTTCGGCATGTACAAGCTGCAATGCCACAAAACTTCGAACATTGACTCTTCAAGCACAGTGCAATTGCATAACGAAGGCTTTCTAATCGAGTCCAGTTACAGCCTCGTGTACTGCTTGCTCCTATACATGTGCGACATGTGCAACGAGCAGTACGAACTGCGTAACCTGCAACAACACTGCCCGTAGGTCAATAGTGACTGGCACTTGCCTATGCAACACTGGCTATTACGATGACGGTACCAATTAATTATGTGCTACTTGCCAGTATACCTGCCTAACCTGCACAAATAACACCAACTGTACGAGTTGCAACGCAGCTGTGTATCGGACTACCGATGCTACCACCGGCAAGTGCAAATGTATGACAGGTTACTACGACAACGGAGTTAGCCAAACATGCCTTACCTGTCAGTATACTTGCTAGAGCTGTACGACTTCCAATGCTTGTGCCAGCTGTGATGCCACCAAATTCCGTATCTCAGACTCAGTGACTGGGTTGTGCAAGTGTTAGACAGGCTACTACAATGATGGGTCATCCCAGACGTGTTTAACATGTCCCGTCAACTGCCTGACTTGTACCAATGCTTCCTACTGTAACACATGTGACACTGTGAATAATTTCCGGTACGTCCTCAGTAACGCTTGCATGTGCATGGCAGGCTATTATGATGGTGGTGTTCCCACATGTGCAGCTTGTGACTATTCGTGCTTAACCTGTTCGTCGAGCTCGGCTTGCGTGAGCTGTGATTCCAACAAATTCCGCCAACTCACCACCCTCTGTACCTGTATGACTGGCTATTATGACATCAGTGGCCAACAACTATGCGGAACATGCCTGGTGTAGTGCAGCACCTGTTCAAGCAGTACTACATGTGACACCTGCAATTCCTCAAACTTCCGCACTTTGAACAACAACCGGTGTGTTTGCATGTCAAAATACTTTGAGACAAACCAAGCTGCTTGTAGTGCCTGCCTGTATCACTGTGCTGTGTGCACTAATTCAACTGCATGCACATCCTGCGATGCTGCTAATTTTCGAAATTTGACAGCATTGACGAACCTCTGCGATTGCATCGATGGTTACTACAACAGCGGAACAGCACCAACTTGCCTGGCTTGTAAGTACACATGTAAAACCTGTACGAACAATACGAATTGTAGCAGCTGCTTGTCCACTGCATTCAGAACGCTGGTCACAGGGCAGTGCAATTGTGCCAACTACTACTTCGACAATTTGGTAATTATGCAATGTCAATCCTGCCTATATACATGCCTGACATGCACTAATGCAGTAAACTGTTCCACTTGCGATGGAACAAAGAAACGAACATTAAATGCAGGAACTAAGCAATGTCTATGCAATACAGGCTACTATGACGATGGAACAAACCAGCTGTGTCTTGCTTGTCATTACACCTGTCAGACCTGTACAAATGGAACTGCATGCTTGGCCTGTAATGCAACCAAATTCCGCCAAAACTCTTCTAACTACTGCGAATGTATGGCAGGCTATTATAATGATGGAATTAATCCCCTCTGCCTAGTGTGCCACTACAGCTGCCTTACATGCACTAATAATACTGCTTGTGCAACTTGCTCCTCAGCAAAAAATCGCAACCCAACTTTGTCATCGGCTTTATGTCAATGTTTAACTGGCTACTACGATGACGGTACCAACCAGCTGTGTAAAGCATGTCTCTACTATTGCTTGACCTGCACCGCAGCAACTTCCTGTACTAGTTGTTAAACGGCCTCACCGTACTACCGAACCATATCCTCTTCGAACCAGTGCGACTGTCAAACAGGTTTCTTCGATACACAAGTTAGCAACATGCAATGCAGTGCCTGCTCCTACAAGTGTCTCACCTGCTCTAAATCGGCGACGAACTGCACAACTTGCCTGTCTACATCCCACCGTACGTACGTGAGCAGTGCCTGCCCGTGCAACCAGTACTATTACGACGACGGCACAAACAGCTTGTGCCTTGCCTGCAACTACACTTGCTCCACCTGCACATCGGGATCAGCCTGTGTTACATGTAATTCAACCCGCTACCGTAATTTCTCGAGTTCAGCGTGCATTTGTGCAATTGGCTACTATGATGCCAACATCTAAACCTGCCAGAAGTGCGACTATGATTGCTACACCTGCACAGCTCCTGGCAGTTGCAGTGCATGCAATACAACTAGCTTCCGCGCAATAAATTCAAGTAGCAACAGGTGCGTCTGCAACCAGCACTACTACGACAAAGGATTCTATGTGTGTCAACCTTGTCTGTATTACTGCTCAACCTGCACAACAGGAACGAGCTGTGCAACTTGTGATTCCGCCAAATTCAGAATACCTAACGCAGCCACGCAACAATGTGACTGCCAGCAATTCTACTTCTCCGATGGAGTGAACTAGGCTTGTGTGGCATGTCACTACTCCTGCGCATCATGTACCAACAACAGTGCCTGCCTTACCTGCGATTCCTCCATCCACCGTACCTTTGCTACCACCCCCAGTACATGTAGCTGCGCTGCGCCATACTTTGATGCCGGGACAAACACTGCTGCTTGTTCGTCCTGTCAGTACAGCTGCTCCAGTTGCTCCAACAGTCAAAACTGCACTGCTTGCAATGGCACCAAATTTCGTTCTCTGAACTCAGTAACTAAAATGTGCGAGTGTGTAGCCGGTTACTATGATGATGGGAGCAACGAACTTTGCTTGCCTTGCGACTACACCTGTGGCAACTGCACAGGGCCTACAACATGCACCACCTGCACTACTGTTAAGCACCGGACTCTGACTAGTTTGCAGTGCCCTTGCGATCAGTATTACTACGATGATCTCACCAACTAATTATGCCAGCCTTGCAACTATAGTTGTTCAACTTGTAACAACGGCACTGCCTGCTTGACCTGCGACTCCACAAAGAAGCGAGCTCAACTTGGCTCCACTTGTGTCTGTTCCGACGGTTTTTATGACGATAAGGTCAATGAGTTATGTCAGCCATGTTCATATAAGTGTGTAACTTGCTCATCGGGTACGACATGCTCCTCCTGCAACAGCTCAAACTTCCGAGATAGCAACACTCAGTGTAGTTGCACTGCGAAATATTACGATAGTGGCGTGGCACTGTGTTCGTCATGCAACTATCCATGCGCAACTTGCACGGGTACACCTGCGTGCTCTACATGTAACATCAACATGTTCCGAAACATCAGCGGAAGCAGCTGCGTTTGCATTGCCAAGTACTATGACGACGGCACTAACGAACTGTGCCAGCCATGCTTGTACCAATGTGCTACATGTACCAATAATACGGAGTGTGCAAGCTGTAACGCAACAAATTTCCGATAGACTTCCGGAACCACCTGCACCTGCATGCAGCACTACTACGATGATCTGGTCAATGAGCTGTGCGTCGCCTGCAGCTACAAGTGTTCAAGCTGCAGCAACGGCACGAGTTGTAATAGCTGCAATTCAACCAAATTCCGCACTATGAACCTCACCAGCAACATCTGCGACTGTATGGTGGGGTGGTACGATGCTGGCTCCAGCGAAACTTGCTTGTTGTGCAACCCATCATGCTTGGCCTGTACCAATGGAACCAACTGCTCGACCTGCTCCGCTGCGAACTTTCGGATAATCAATGCGACAATCACGCCCTACTGCGCTTGCATGTGGAAGTACTACGCGAGTTCATCCAGTGTCTGTGCAGCCTGCCACTATTCATGCCAGTCCTGCACGAATGGAACAATAACTGGATGTTTAACTTGCTTAGCTACGGCTCCCAGAAACCTATTGAATTCGGGGAGATGTAATTGTACGGGTGCCTCCTATGATGACGGAGCAAACGAGCTATGCAGCCCTTGCGACTTTAAGTGCACAACGTGCTACGGTTCGAGCGATGGATAGTGTAAATCGTGTGGTTCTACCTTCTACTTCTTGGCTTCTCAGGATAAGTGCTATGTTACGTGTCCAAATTACTACTGGAACGACACTACCGGAGCATCTTTTGTATGTACCAGCTGCCCTCAATACTGCCTAACCTGTTTGGCATCTACTTTGTGCACCCTGTGCCAGCCAAATTACTATCTGCTGGGATTCCAAACAATTAACTGTACTGCCACGTGCCCAACGGGCTACTATACCAACACCACCTCCAACAGTTGCCTACAATGCCTTGTAAACTGCACAAATTGTACAGATCTGTACAATTGCGGGGGCTGTGTGGCTGGCTTCTATCTCGATGCAGTAGACAAACTCTGCTACAATTGCCATGCATCGTGTCTTTCCTGTGCAGGCCCTGGAGGGGATCAATGCAATACGTGTCAGTATCCTCTTTACTACAAGGATGGAATGTGTACCAATCTGACGTGCCCACCTACAAGCTATGTAGATTCTGCCAAGGGATGCACCCTCTGTTCAGATTTATTTGCAAGCAGCCTAACTTGCAACGTCAGCAATATCCTCACCTGTAAAACAACGTATGTACTACAAAATAATGCTTGCGTGGGATGCTCATCCGTCAGCGGATTCTATTTGGATAGCAACAACGCCTGCCGATAGATATGCGGAGATGGAAAACTATTCGTTTTACAATGCGACGACGGTAATACCTTTGACGGTGATGGTTGTTCAAGCAGCTGTAACACCGAGTCAGGATGGAACTGCAGTGGTGGCACATCAACCACGGCAACGAGGTGCCAACTCGCCACAAACATAGCATTAGAGTTGTATCAATCCACCAAGGTGGTGGGTCGGAATCAACTTTTGTTGTACTTTAAGTTTAGTCTTCCTATTCGATTGACTTCCTCTAACTTCCAGATTAGAATCAGCAACGGCAATCAAACTGTGCCAATCACTGTGACTTCGACACCTCTCAACCTGACTCACTACAAGGTAGCTGTGGACTATGCTGCCAGTGTACATAAGCTTCGCTTGACAGTTGTTATCTCTCTGTCGAGCCGCCGTTTATTGGAGTCAAGGCTACTTCAAACCGTCAACGTGCCTCTTGAGTTTGACTTCACAATCAACACGTATCCACCAGCAAATTACTACCCCACCCAAACTATCGATTTATTTGCTCTCTTTAGCACTCTCATCCGTGCGTTGAGCATAAGCAGCCTCACTGTAGCTGTGGGCTGTTACATTGGCAAAAAACGGACAGTAATCTACTCCATCGAAACTGCCAACCTCATTGTGCTGGTATACATATCCCAGGGGTTCGGCTTGAATTCCTATATCGATTGGCTCGGGTCTTCGATTACGTCGATGAAGGAGTGTAATCTGATTGGAGGGTTTACTTTTAGCGATTGTAGGTGCCCAGCTGAAGACTTTCATCAGACCTACGGATACGGTGATCAACTTACAACGAATGCCGGTATTATGATGACTATCTACCTCGTTGCCATTGTTCTATATGCTGTCTGGTTTGCAATCATGAAATGCATGAAGACTACCAGCAAGGACAGTGATGGAAAGGAAACCATCTGCTACACCCGCCTCAAGAATTGGCAATATGACTTCAAGTACTACCTCATAGCTACGCTACTTGCCCTTTCAGGGAACATGCTCTTCAGTAGTTTGATAACCCTCTATGCTGGTAGCATCAGTAGTGCTCCATCCGCAATCAACCTGTTCCTGGCAGTATTGGTCATGGTTGCTTATATCACCTTCTTAGTGTTCTTCTTCAGTTGGACTCGGAGGATCAAAACCGATGAGATCCATCCCGATAGCGTATTGTCGAAGTAAGCCTAAAACTCCGAAATAAGAATCCAAGAATAAGGAGCGGAAGGAGGAGTTCTCGAGAATGTCTCGAAACTATTTCCAATAGAAAAGGAGAAATAACAGGAAAAGACTGTTCGCCCTGAAAGTAAAGGCATCATATAACTCCCTACTGAGTCGCGAAACGACTCGCAACCGAACACCGAAGGGGTCATTCAGGTTGACTACTCAGAGAACATAGTCTACGAGTTCAAAGATCTCTACAATGAGTCACGGTACGGTAAGTACTACACGTTTTCCTTTTCGACGGTGACGCTTCTCGAAATCATCGTGGTGGCGTTAATGAACAAAGTGAAAATGGGGCAATACCTATGTCTTTTGTTCATTGAGTTAGCTCACCTTATCTTCATCATCGTCGTGAAACCCTTTAAGTTCCGCCTCAATAACTTCAAGGCCATCATCATGAGAGTTCTCATGCTTGCTTTATTTGTTGTCGATGTGGCACTTGTCGGAACAAAGAACTACATCTACGAGCTCGAACTTGTTGCCGTTATCATGGTATGCGTCGTGCTGTTTATCAGTGTCGTCTTGACCCTCTGTCAAATCGTTAACAGCTACTCAGAGGAGATCCACCAATGCTTCAAACCATGCCTAAACAAGTTCCGACCGGCCAAAAAGCCAAAATTCGAACCTGTGCAGAACCAACAAGCATTATTGGTGTAAAACCTTGATGTGCCGGGCCAACCCTAACCGAGACCATAATCTTAGCCCGAGGAGATCGACGCTTTCTTCGAACGAGTGATCAAGCGTAACAAGATTAACAAGGAATATCGCAGGGCAAGAATGATGAAACAGATTAAGTGAGAACACCTGATCCGTATTAAATCCATCATCTCACCGTATGAATCATTTGTTATTGCGCTTGTTGCAAATGTCCGGTTTGTCGTCTTCCAGCAAATTGTTTAAATAGTTCTCGTAGTTGATCTCCCCTTACTCGTCTGAGTCAGCCATGCCGAGGATATCATTTATTGTCTCATCGTCCACCTTGCCATTAGTTATTGCCTTTAGCCGTATCGGGCTGATAACTCCCAAAGACTCCTTGTCGAATACCCTGAACACCTCCATGAGGTCTTCCAGCAGCGATTCGTTGTTGACCTACCTGCGATAGTTTGTATGGGTACTCCATCATATACTTAAGGAATTCTTCTGAGTCGATTTTCCCGTTGCCATCTTCGTCCATTAAGGTGAGCCTTTTGGACAGCTCAAGATCATCGACGTACTCACCGAATCCCCTAAGGAGAAACTTGAGTGTCTTCGATAATTCCTTGGAAGTACCGTTTGGTTGATGTAGCCAACATTGACCTTATCGTACATTCGAAAGATCTCCTTGAGTTCCTCAGTTCGTTCCGACTTGTAATTCTTTCGAAGGTTCTCGACATTGGCTTCGCGAAGTTCCGATGGCCCCTTGAGTACACCTGTAAGTTTCTCTGATCGACGGCTTGCGGCAGGAATTTTCTCCATTACAATAGAACAATAAATTCCATGGAAGGGTCATACAATATTCCTTGCGTGGAGGTGGTGTATATTGTTCAGACGTACTGCTGAGCTATTTCCAATTGTTTTAATGCTACGTGACCGCGCAGAGTTCTCTGTTCTGAAGAAGTTGCACTGAATGCTCTCCTGATCCTCTTCAAGAGAATGGTTGAGCAGGCTATTGAGCAGCTTCCAGATGTGCTGGATACTACTCCCAAAGTTGGAGACCCTTTCCTTGGCAAACCTGCTGGGATCGTGCTACCGAAAGGATAGCTTGTATTCGAGTTTAAACTCCTGCTCAATTTGCCTCTGCATGAAGATCTCCAACAAAGTCAGCTGCTCCCATTTGTAGTACACATCGTAGGTGAGCTGGTAGTGAGAATTGACTGCTGCGTGCACTGCTAGTGCGATGATGAGCTGTATGTACAATAGCAGTACGTCCTTTGGGATAGGTCTTGGCGAGGGTGTCAGCTGTGCTAACTCCTTCAGCCGAGCTGCTTTCTCGTAGTTGTAGATTAACTTTTGCTGATATCCCTATTGTTAGGAACCGTGGTACAATGTCGGTGGCTAGTGCTGCAGTCGATAGTATTTTTCTAGCGCGTTCTTGCTTGTCGTTAGAAAGGCCTGCAAATGGGCTAATCTTGATGTTCGAGCTGATAATTTTCACAAACCTCTCTAGTCCCATTCTCTGTTGAACGTGTTGGTTGCAGAATTCCACCGCTTCAGGTAGGCGAGCCCGTACAACAAACGAGTTGTTAACCTCCTCGTGGAGCATACAATGTGACAGCAGCATTAACTGGCAGAAGAACAATTCAAAGGCATTCAGGTGTTTGTTAAGGCCGTTATCGAAGAAGTACCGCAGCATAAGCATGCTATGGAACCTGCAGGTAAAGTTATGCAGCGGAGAAATTCCGTAGTTGTGGGCTATTGCTTTTACGAGCTCCAGCAGGTTATCTTGGTCCAATAGCAGATCGCTCGACTGTTTGAGAGTTAGGTGGAGCTGGTCAGTGGCGAACCCTACTAACACTTTGGTGGTGAATTCCAAAGTTCTTTCCGAGACTGCCTATATGGAACTTTCTAAGATAGGGTATGAACTACCGACAAGGTTAGTGCTAGTGCTGCGATTGGCTTGGATCCGCAGTGTGTTATGGAGCTTGCTGCGATTAAAAACGAGCCTATCGATGGTTGATTCCAAATCGGTACGCTCCCATCTATAGCTGAACTCAACTTCTCTTGCCAGGCTCGTGATGCGCTGAAATGTCGAACGAAACATCTCTGCAGCTTCCTCGTTATGTAGTCGATGCACCTGATTGTAACTTGACAAGGTACTTTAATCTGCTTCTTGATGAAGTCAATAAGATGCCAAGCCAAGTCAACCTTCTTTCTGTCGCTGAGGGAGAGCTGATGCTGCTTGCTGTCCGCCATGGTAACGACACGGGTCAAATATTCAGAACATCGTTCAGGGGATCGATTGTACATTGGAAGGTTCAGGAAATTTTATATTCGGTGGTGACTCCCAAATAGGAATCAAGACAAAAAAAATACACTTACTTGTGATCCGATCAATTTTAAAGGAGGCATCGTCAAAGGTGCTGAACTATTTGGTTGTCCTTCATTACGACCTTGTGGCCATTTAGAAGACCGTTTCCGTGCATTTTATCGTTATGCCATTAGCCTTCATAGACAAAACTACTGCAGCTATATCGACCCTGGCCGTTGCGCAAGCCAAAAGCAAACTACCCTACATAATCACCGTCGTTCAGAAATCGGTATCGTCCTTGACCGTGCTTTCTATTGTTTACCAAATCGCCTTCGTAAACATCTCCGTTTGAAAATGCAATACGACCTCCATTTTTTACATTGTTTGTCCACTGTCCCTCGAATACATCGCCAGTTTGATACCGGTATACCCCGCTTCCATTGCGCATTCCATTTTGCATCTAACCTTCATATGAACCATTCACAAAGCTACAGTGCCCCTTTCCTGAAATCTCATCCGCTCGAAAATCTCCTTCATACTTAGACTTATCGTTGAATAGGTACTCTCCCCTTCCTTCTCTCAGTCCTTTGTCGATGTTACCCGAATAACTTGCTCCGCTCTCAAATTTGTAGTGAAGCCTTCCAGTCCACGCAACATCCTCTTTGAATTAGCCTTAGAACTCTATTCTATTACCTCTCACTATCGCGTTACCGTTCTTCTTCCCAAAATTCCATGTTCCACTGTAGCTGAATTCAGGGCACTGGTAAGTACCAACTCCATTCTTCTCACCGTTCTCCCACTCACCTTCAAAGTGCGCCTTCTGCTCCAAGTAGTGTAGCTTACCGAAGCCATGCTTTTTATATTCCTTGAACTGTCCAACATAAGTGTTGCCGTTTTTGTAGTGGTAAATGCCTTCGGTCGATTCTCCACGATGAAACTTCCCTGTGAAGAACTCTCCGTTGGAGAACAAGTAGGTGCCTTCACCATGAAAGAGGTCATCACTCCACTGGCCAAGATAGATGTCTCCGTTGGAGTATCGGTATACTCCATTGCCATGCTTCTGCTATTGGTTGGCTTCTCCAACGTAAGTCGAGTTGTTCATGTATTCGAACGACACAACGCCTTGACGGAGACTGTTGCTACCATCCGTGAGGTTTTTATTGATGAATTCCTCGACGAGATCCTTGCGATTCGGAGCTAACATCTATAAGTAATTGAACACATATTTAATAGAAGTAAGGACCCAATCACCAACGTGCATAATAGCATCATGTGAGACTAATTGGTGTCACGCAGGGATCCTTTGTAAGTGCCTGACAATGTGGGCATCTTCCTTTGAAACTAACCAGTTACGCCCTTGGCCTCTTGTGGCTGAGGAAGCTAACTAACAAGCAGGATTTTGGTTGCGGTAAGTATGTTAGAACATGTTCCTGAAGAGACAGTACGAATAGCACAGAGGTTCGTATTGCTGTAGAATGTCTTAAATGGCAGTTTCCCATCGAAACGGGAGGATCCAAAGATAAACCAGGAATAGGGTTGTAAGTACCACCAAACCGATCGAAAGATAGCTGATTGTTCGGGTGAAGGCATACGAGAAGGTGAAGTGACCGATAGCATATATCCATACCGAGGACATGAATAGCTTGGATGATATCTTGGTCATTTCGTAGCTGAAGTCATCCTTGAGGGAGGACCTCAGGAAGAGTTTGTACTTATCAAAGAAGAACTCGAAGGTGAAGGCAAGGAGTAATGCAGCAGTACCGAAGGGCATGGGATAAGCAAAAAAGGAAACAGTGTATACCTCCATAATGTAGTGAGTATAGCGGCTGGCGAGATCAAAAGGCTACAGTTACACTTGTCTACTTTAACTGGCGCATTACTTATTCAGGCGATCCTGGTGAATCTGGACGTGATGCTTTTTTCCGAAAGGTGGAAACCATCTCTACTTGGCAAGGTCGTAAATCTCTGTGACAATGCTCACCCCGATAGGCAGAAAGGCGGATGTGAGAATTAACTGGCTCATCTAAGGAATGAGTCCATCTTCGTTCCACATGGCTCCCTCGAAGAAGTAGATTGATATCACGTAGTACATGATGGCTGTATTGAGGAACTGCGAGGCGAGGAGCTTCAGCATGAAAGACAGTTGGTAGTTAGTCTTGGTCTCGTGCTTTTAATAATCTGTCACCTTTGACATGAGGCGTTCTAAGCTAAGTTGAAACATTACCCAGGAGATAGTTTACTCCAAGAACAAATAAGGGCATTAATCCACTTACGATGGAACTTCCGAAGCTCTTCGGTATGGTTTATACTGATCCTGTGCCTGTTGTGTGTTTAGTGAGGGAAGGTGTTGTATGCTGTGTTTTTGGATTGGTTTGTAGGGTGTCCAATCCAATCAAAATAGAGAAGGCCGCTGCCAAGGTAATCACAGTAACGAGGAAGGATACGAATAGCTTTGTGGTCCTTTCAAGTTTCGAAACACTCAAGTTTTCCCAGAGGATATCGCGAGGGGCCGCTGCCATCTTCACATTAAGAACGTTACCGTCGAGGTAGATTGGGTGATTAGCAGCATGGTTGAGGATGGCATAAGCGTAATGCTGGTATTCAAAGCTAACAAAAGCTTTACCTGTAAAGTGTTTGGTCATGAACTCATAATCCTGATTTTGCCTCCTATTGATGTACTCTTTCGACTTGGCGATGTATTCTTTTTGAACTTAGGCGAGTTCCTGCTCGCCTGCAGAGAAGTCCAGATCTCCTTACTCTCCCTCCATCTACTTCGCCTCTTTCTCCCTCTTGTCTTTTGCGAGTTCTCTCTTTATCTTGATTTCTGTTAGGTCTGTTAAATCCCAGCAGAGTTATGCCCATTTGGTGGGCTTATTGGAGTAGAAGGGAGTGGGATTCAGGTATTGGATTTTGTTTTAAGCTCGATTTGTTGCTTCGACGTATGAACTCCAGAGCTTGGTTTATTCCAACCCCCGCATTTCCCCTTTCAATCCATTCGCCGATTATAGAGTTAAAAATAATCAATTTCCTTCGGGATTTTGAATTATCCGTTAGGGGGTACTGGCGACCC
>ERZ724508.1128-NODE-1128-length-16778-cov-5.435568_pt1 | contig 16778 bp, 15 predicted proteins | sample MGYA00376041_ERZ724508 | MGnify/ENA primary metagenome ERZ724508 (study PRJEB28724, sample SAMN07190887) | wastewater metagenome | isolation source: effluent of sewage treatment plant in Hong Hong | place: USA: Christiansburg, Virginia | collected 2016-03-01 ...
GTAAGAAATTTTATACTCATTTTTTTAGTATTATTTAACGTGCCAATATACACAGGATTGAGCTATTTATGGGTTTATGGACATATTTTTACTCATATACTCATTAACTCGTTTACTATCAATCTATAAAATATTTGCTAAAAAATTTGGCAATTTGAATATTGTGCATTAGTTTTACTAAAAATATTAACAATATGACAACAAAACTAGTATATTTGATTCGCCGTTGCCGCTCTAGCAAGTCTACAGTTCGTGCAGGCATATCGTATCAATCTTCAGAAAGTAATTACATACTATCGGTTGAAATGGATGCAACAGGCATGAGAATGAGCGAAGTGTTGAGAACATTGTCCAATCAATTTTCTCTTAAAACAGTCGCATAAATTTAAACACACTACTATGAGTTTGATCAGTGAGAATATTAAGTACTTTAGAAAACAATTGGGTTTAACTCAAGAGCAGTTGGCTCAAAAGGTTGGTATTAAGCGTTCCTTACTTGGTGCATATGAAGAAGGTAGAGCAGAGCCAGGCTTAGAAACATTAACAAGTTTGTCACGCTTGTTTGGTGCCACCGTTGATTTGCTTATTTCTGAAAGCTTACAAGATCCTGATAAACGAAAAGAAGCGTTTAATAAAGATATCGAAGGTAAGAAGTTACGTGTCTTAGCGATAACCGTTGATAAAGACGATAACGAAAATATTCAGCTTGTGCCTGAGAAGGCTGCGGCAGGTTATTTAAATGGTTACTCCGATCCGGAATATGTAGCAGAACTTCCTAAATTTTATCTTCCCATATTTAGTGGAAGCGGAACATATCGTGCCTTTGAAATCAAAGGAGATTCTATGTTGCCTTTAGCAAGTGGTAGTTTGATTGTAGGGCAATACGTTGAAAATTGGAGTTCCTTAAAAGATCAACAAACCTACGTATTGGTTACCGTAAATGAAGGGATCGTATACAAACGCGTTCAAAATAATATCAAGAAAACGGAGACATTAAAATTGATTTCTGACAATCCAGCTTACGAACCCTACGATGTATCTATTGAGGATGTATTGGAAATCTGGGAATCCAAAGCATATATAAGTACGGATTTCCCCAAACCAGATATGTCTGTAGAAAAACTATCAGCCATCGTTAGTGGCTTGCAGAAGCAGATGAATAAATTATCGAATGATTGAGAAAGTACTAAGTACGGAGTATAAAGTACAAAGTAGCGAGAATTTACACCTCAATATTTAAGAAATTATTCTTCCGAGTTATGCATACGTATTAGTCGTTTTACTAAATATTACAATTGCCCAGAAAAAAAATGTACTCTGTACTTTGTATTTCATACTCAATACTTTTTTCATAAATCCATTTTTTCAACTCGACTAAAGTGCTTATTCCGAGGTCAGATGCTATTCTCTCATCTGACGCTCGAATGCACGATTTTTTTCTTACCTATACACTACCCAACCCTTTGTTGTGCCAGCGGCCAACAAACTGCTGCACTATGATGGTACCATTCATTTGCTAGATCCGAATAGTAAGGAAACCTATAAATATTTTTATGCTATAAAGCTATACAAAACGATACGATAATGATTAGGATAATGATTAGGATAATGCAGGTGTTAATCCATAGAAATCATAATGGATAGCTTTCTGTGCATTGTTGTTTTCTTTCGACCAAACAACTGCTAATGCCTATGAACAGGATAGTGGCGTTAAGCTTGTTGGCCGGAAAAGGCACAACCTTTTAATATTTGCACGCTGCATTCACAATTCCTTACTTATTACTTTGTCTAGCAACTAGCAACTGGAACCTCGCAACTTGCCATTTGTGAGCTGTTCACTGATTGCTATTAAAATTAAATAGAATCACAGGTACTTCAAGAAGTAAGCTAGAGGGAAGTCTATCACATTGCAAGCATCCAATAAATCCCCAAATCCTACGAATCCCAATTCAGACAAAATACTTGACTAGAAATCGATCAACCTATTGAATTCAAATAACTTATTTCTTAAAAATACCTTCCAATATGCTCATTAAACTTTCCTTTTGAGTAGCATTTAAATTGGAAGAAGATTTGTTAATTTCATACCACAATCCATCGCTAGGGTCAGTATATGTTCCCACTTCATTTGGGATTTTTTTGTTGTGTTCTCCTTCTCTAAATTCTTGCAGGTAATAAACTTTTAATAGTTGTTGGATCAGATCCCAGTTTATTTCTACTTGTTTATTATCGGTGATGGATTGAGCCGATCGCTTTGCAAACGATATCTGTAACTTTTGAATAGGTGCTTTTTCTTGATCTTTTTTACAATATCGTATCGTTAATACCTGTTCCCAAGTTGCCGTTTCGTAAATGGCTTGGGTTAGTTCTTGTATAAAATAATCCCAGTTACTTTCTTGTCCGTAGGTTTGAAAAGGGGTATTATCTACTTGTACCAAACTTTCGTTGGCTGATGTTGCTTTTTCCCCCTTGGGAAGTGCTAGAAGACTTGTAATGGGTGATAACCAATTGAGGTGAATTTCGCCTTTCCAACTTTCATCATCTTCGCCACTGAAACCTTCTTCTTCCAATTCTTCAATCGTAAAGTCCTCCCTGTCTGTGTATTCAAGTTTATATTCAAGTTTTAAAGATGTAGCAGTAGGCTGTATGGTAATGGTTTTTGTGTAGCAAAAGGGAGCAGGAACATCTAAATAATGATATTCTATGTGAATGTTTTTAAAATTCATGGCAACTTATTATTTTTATAGGGTGGAATTTAATTAATTCCGTATCTTAAATGAATATTTAAACAATTTACATTTTCAAAACGACAAATTAAATTTTTATATTTGAAATCAAATAGACTTCATGTAATAAAAGCAGAAGTACAATTGATGAATGATATAGTAGAATTCAAACACAATGAACATCCTTACTGAAAAATTAATAGAATTAGCGGAAGAAGAAGCAGGCATCAAACTTCGCGAAAATGAGATTGAACTCGTAGTTGAGGAATCTGATTTAATATTAAAAATTTGGGGCGAAGAATTAATCGCTACAGAATTTATTGACGAAAGTGATTACAATGATGAAGCTTTTGCTGATGAGTTGATGGGCGCAATCAAAGATGAATATTATGATTTTAGAGAACGTTTGATAGAAATTAAATTGGCTTCTTTAAATTTAACACATTCAGATTTTTTAAAAGCAAAAGTTGTTGAGATCTTATCAAAATCAAAAGTTGATTCGAGTTTGCTTGCCATCTTGGATTTTGAATTTATGGATGTAAGCTCAAAAGATAAAGATCAAGGATTGCCTAATGTAGCCTTGCGTATAACAGATTTTGAAAAAATAGAATGTTTTTGTCCGGTAGATATTACTAAAGTACCAGTAGTATTGGATGAGAAAAAAATCGCAGACGATTTACTTAAGAAATACAGATAGAAATTATTGAATTATTCAATAATATAAAGTAAAAAAAACCTCCTGAAAAATATTTTTCAGGAGGTTTTTTTTACTTTATGTAGCGTAAAAAGTGTGTCTTGTACATGCGTTGTATAAACCATTTAATGCGTCTTTTGGTGCTTCGCTCTTTTGTGGAAATGGTAGATGATAAGAGTCCATTGTGAGAACCTTGTTCTGTAATAGCAGGGTAGGCCCAATACATTTTTATTATATTTTTTTCAATTAAACCATTATGCCACCAATCAATTACCTCGTTGCATTTAGTTGTTTTGAGTTCTGTTAAGATATTTTCAATTCCTTTTGAATCTATTAAGTATGCACCAGCACAACGGCCTTGTGTTGCTGGATATAGATGTTTGTTTCTTTTTATGGTTTTATACTTGGGGAAACGCAAGGATGTATTTTCTAAAGAAATGATAAATCCAGGTTCAAGAGTTTTCGCTTCTTCTATTATGCGAGTGATATCGCGAACAAAGTCACCTAAAAAAAAAGGATCATTTTCAAATATCAACGCAAACCGATTTTTGTTTTTTAAAGCAGCTTCATAAGACAAAATATGGTTTAATGTACAGGACAAAACACCTATTGATAGCTTATCTTTTATTGTTGGTGTAAAGTAGGTATTCAGCAACGTATCGTTAAATAAACTTGGGTCACCATCTGTCATAAAGGTATGTTCCAGTCTATGTTTTTTAAATAAGGTATTTACATGGTCTTCATGGATTTCATATCCTTGTTTTGCGTGTATTACATAAATGCCATCAATTCCTATTTGTTTTACCATAATGTAAAAATAGCAAAAAAACTAAATGAAAGTATTCTTCTGATTGACATATAGTGGATAGAATAATTTTAAATAGCTCGAATTCTGTTATATCTAAACCGAATTGTGTAATTTTAAAGGAATTATAAACGGAATTATGAAATACGTATACAGTACAATATTACTTTCTTTATTGGCAATGCAATGTTTATTCGCGCAGGATTCAACTGCTGCAAAAAAGAAAAAAATGCACGGTACATTTTATGTTACTTGGGGATATCAAAAAGATTTTTATGGTAAAAGTGATGTTCAATTTAAAAATGATCGGGATGATAATTACGACATTACGATGCATCAAGTAAAAGCAAGCGATCGGAGAGATATGAGTGATTTTTTTAATCGTCCACTAACCGTACCGCAGTACGTTTTTTATGGAGGATATTTTTTTAACAACAAAGGAGATTGGGGTATTGAAGGTGGTTGGGATCACTTGAAATATATTGTAGACGAAGGGCAAACGGTTCATATGACGGGACAAATTCGTGGCGTTCAATACGATCAAGACACAACAATAAATTATAATTTTTGGCATTACGAACATACCAACGGGAATAATTATTTAACAGTAAGCTTACTTAAAAGATTTACGTTTATTAATTCTAAAAGTGGAAACCATAAATTAAGTTTAATTTCAAAATTTGGTGGCGGTATGTTAATTCCAAAGACGCAATCCGTAATTCTTGGTAATGAAAGAGATGGACCGTTTAGATTAGCAGGTTATTTATTTACTGTTGGCGGGGCTGTTCGATATGATATATACCGTTATTTCTTTTTGGAAGCTTCTATGAAAGGTGCCTATGTTCGCTATACACATGATAAAATTTATGGGGAAGGTATCGCAAAACAAAATTTCTTATCACTGCAATTGATTATGTCTGCCGGTATAAATATCCCCTTGAGTAAAAAATAATAAGGCAATAAATACATTTACTAAGGCGATGGAAATTTAATTTTCTATCGCCTTATTTTTTGAATGGTTTTTTTTCGATCTATTTTTCCAGATGCCGTATAGTCAAATTCAATACAGAAAATGGATTTTGGAACATGATATTTTGGTAGTAATTCAATCAATTTTATTAAAATCAATTCTTTCTTCTCTGTACTCCAATCTACATCGTTTATAAATAAAGTAAGTTTTTCGCCCAATACATCATCTGCCACAGCGCCAACAAAGAAAGGAGTGCCGATACTCAGTGAATCAAATAATGAATCTACTTTTTTTTCTATAGGTTCAACTTGTATTTTTATACCTCCAGAATTTACGGTAAAATCTACTCTGCCCAGAAAATTAAAATGTGTTTTATCCCGTAGACTTACACAATCATTTGTTTGAATCCAGGCGTGTTGGGTAACAGCTCCTTTAATTCTCAAACACGAACGTTCGTCTATATCCATTTCTACCCCTTCTAATAATGTATAAGCTTCTTCATTTTTAGGCCATACATTCTTCATCGCTACATGAGAAACTGTTTCAGTCATGCCGTATGAATGCCATACGGTGCAGCGCAACGTTTGATGTATGCGTACTAACAATCCATTGGAAATACTACTGCCACCAATCAATAAGTTGTGGAGTTGGTTGAGTGTCTGTATTTTTTCTTGATTGCCTTGCGATAATACCCCAAACAATTGTAAGCCCGAAATGGGCATAAACACATAGGAGATAGTGGTATCTAAGCCCTCTAAATTTTTCGATGGTGGAATGACATATAAGTCCAAACCTCCAATCATACTTCGATACAACATCATTTGTCCGCCTACAACGTAGATGCTCAAAGGGCAACAAACTTTGTCTCCCGCTTTTAAATTAAAAAAATGTAAGCTTAAGGTTGCGCTTGCTACAATTTGTTCTCTTTTAATAGGAATGGTTTTAGGCGTACCCGTAGAGCCAGAAGTATTCAGTTCAAATACATCATGGCCACTGAGCCATTTTTTACAATACATCAATACATCATATACATATGGGTCTGCATGTGTTTCATTCCAATGTAGAATATCTTCCGCACGATAGAGTTCATTTGCAATATGTAGTTGAAATGCTTGAGACATAAAATGATTTAATTTTAGACAATCTTTTTTGTTCGAATTGTTAAAACTAATCCTTTCTTTAAAAAGAACAAGTATGTATTGGCAAAATGCAGAACATGTATAATCAAGGTTAATTTTAAGCTGTTCAATGCTAGTTAATTGCATTTTTTTTTATTCTATTTCACTCTTCTGTTACCATACTTTTGTAGAACTTTCTATTTTTGTTAATCGAATAGCAATGAATATCCTAATAATCATATTACGCCGCATGAAAGTCACACAGATTTATAAGAATTTTCTAGAAAATGAAAAAGCAGGAGGGATAATTCTAATTCTTGCGACACTTACATCTCTTTTAATTGCAAACTCTTCCTTCGGACACCAATACATTGGCTTTTGGGAAATGCATGTAGGTGGATTTTCGATTGAGCATTATGTGAATGACGGTTTAATGACCATATTCTTTTTGTTGATTGGTCTGGAGTTGGAGCGTGAAGTGTATGCAGGTGAATTATCTAATTTTAAAAAGGCATTATTACCCATCGTTGCAGCACTTGGTGGTATGTTGGTGCCTGCTGCAATCCATTTATATTTTAATACAGGTACAGAGTTTCAATCGGGTGCAGGCATACCAATGGCTACAGATATTGCTTTTGCTATTGGTGTATTATCCTTGTTGGGCAATCGCGTTCCATTATCCTTAAAAATATTTCTTACTGCATTAGCTGTCATTGATGACTTAGGTGCAATTTTTACCATTGCAATCTTTTATTCTAAAGGATTGGATTTTGTTAATTTGGGTATTTCAATCGGCATTCTAGGCTTGTTATTTATTTTGAATAGAATGAAGGTTCAAAATATGTGGTTGTACATTTTAGGTGGAATTGGAATGTGGTATTTCATGTTACATTCTGGCGTTCACCCAACTATTACAGGCGTAATGTTGGCTTTTGTTTTGCCTTTTGGAACAGGTGAAGAAGACTCTATATCTATTAAGTGGGAGCATTTCTTAGTGAAGCCAGTTGCATTTATTATTTTACCTGTTTTCGCTTTAGCGAACACGTGTATTTTGATTGAACCTGAGTTTGCGGAAGGTTTATTAAGCTCCAATAGTATTGGTATTTTTATGGGTTTAGTTATTGGTAAACCTTTAGGTATCATGCTGTTTTGTGCTATTGCCGTAGCAATTGGGATATGTACAATTCCAAAAGATTTAAAGTGGGCTCAAGTATTTGGCGCTGCTTGTTTGGGTGGAATTGGATTTACTATGTCCATTTTCATAACCTTATTGGCATTTGATAATCATTTATTTATATCAGAATCAAAAATAGCAATCATGATTTCATCGCTCGTTGCAGCAATCATTGGCTTAATTGTGTTAAGAATTACCTTGAAAGAGCAAATTGATCCCGAATTTCAAGATGATATTGAGTAGTTCTGTATAAATGTATTTCATAATCAAGGAGTTTTTCTTAGATTTAAAACATAGTACCTAATAACTGTTGATTAGGTATTATTTCGCAAATTGATAAATTAATAATCGTATAACATGATTTTAGGAATAGACGTTGGAGGAACTTCGGTTAAATTTGGATTGGTTACACCAGAAGGCGAAATTAAACACTCAACACGTTTTATGACGGCAGATTGGGTAAATGGTTTGGGCTTTGTTGAATCTATGAAAAAAGAAATAGGTGAATATTTGAAAAAGTATCCTATTGTAAAAGGAGTAGGTATTGGTTGGCCGGGTTTGTTATCCTTAGATCGTACGAAAGTTGTTTTTTTACCTAATATCCCTTCCATTAAAAATGTACCCATCGTTGAAATACTTCGTTCTGAATTTCCACAAATTCATTTCAAAATAGAAAACGATGCAAAATGTGCTGCTTTAGGGGAGTATTATTTTGGTAGTAATAAACGCATGTCAACATTTTTACTTTTGGCATTAGGTACGGGTGTTGGTGCAGGTGTAATTATGAACGGCAAGTTATTCATTGGCGGTCGTGGTAATGGTACTGAAGTTGGTCACATGCTGACTACTACAGGTGATACCTTAGAGAATAGAGTTGGTATCAATCACATGATTGATTATACAAAATCACAAATGGCATTAGCAACCTATGCAACGAGTAGCTTACATGGTGAAAAGGTGTTGTCTCCAAAAGTAATTGCAGATCATGCTTCTAAAGGCGATGCTTTGGCTATCGCGGTTTGGGGACATATTGGTACCCTAATCGGAGAAAGTTTGGTGAGTATGGTACGTGTATTGGATATCAATAACATTTTATTAGGTGGTGGTATTTCAGGTGCATTTGATTACTTTATGCCAAACTTGAAAAAAGAGATGATGAAATATCTACCTCCATATTATACAGATGAAATGTATATTGGTAAAGCAACCTTAGAGAATGATGCAGGATTGTTAGGCGCTGCAGGCTTGATCATGGAAGCGATTTAAGTTTAGTTGCTAGGTAGTAGTTCCTAGTTACAAGACAACGTAATTATATAAACAATAAATGCCCGTTAACGACGGGCATTTATGTTTTAATAAGATCTTTAAAACATATTATGAAAAATAAAAAACTCATACAACTCATTTTTGCTATAGTATTACTAATTGGTTTTGTATTGTGCTTTTTTAAAACGACTAAAGCATTCGGTTTTTTGTTGCTATGTATTCTTCAGCCAACAATAGGTCTTTATTATTTGTCCATTTTTAAGAAAGAAGAAACGGATCTCAAGGTTGAAAAACTTGTGCTTAGATACCCCTTGCTTCTTTTTATTCAAGGAACATTTATTAGTTTAGTTGTTCAACGGCTTTTTATGTCTATGCATTGGCCATTTGCTGGTCCAATGAATGTAATTGCTTTTGGGCTTTCTTTTAGTACGATAATTATTGGTTGTTTATATGTTTTTTTAAATAGGAAACAGATCCAATCCATCTTTGTAATTGAATTTGTTTTAATCGCAATGCCAATGTTCATCTTCGTTGGAATTTATATGCCTAAACAACTTTCAAGTGATGATTATGCTAAGATGTTACATACAGAATTTAATGACTTAAATAAGATTGAAAGGAAATTGTACAATCAAATAAATAAGGATAGCTCCATTGATTTATTCACTATAAATACGCTTGAAAATATTAAAAATGAAATGATGTCTAATACAGGTGGATATGATGAAAATATGGAAATAATAGGTGGATTGGATAAGATATATCCTGAAGAAAATAGATTCTTATTAAGAAAACTAAAAAATGATAGTTTAACTTTTATACTTAATAAAGAACCTCGTGTGGTACTAGATTATTTAAATACTCTGACTAAAATTCAAATTGATCTATTATTGAAGGTGCACAACTAAAGTATTCCATTTCAGATATTCCAATTTAATAGTTGTTACCATTCTTTTTTAATGAATGCATTCAATTATCTAATGAAATTTTAATAATTGTTTAGAATAAATTTAAATCCAGTATTGTAATGTGTGATAATTGAAAAAAATCACAAATGTTGAATAATAGATACTATATTTAGATTAGTGTTCGTTAAATGTTTAAAGACCTTACGGTTTTTAATTTTAATGTACCCATTTAGACAGATAATTATTGGTGTTTGTTACGTTTTTGAAGAGGTGTAAATGTTTTTTCGTTCACGCTTTTTTATATTAATAAACATTTTTTATCTGCTAAATAAAATTTAATGACCAACCAAACCAAAATTTTAAATCAATGAAAAAAGCAATTGTTTTCGTATCATTTTTAATGATAGGTATGAATGTGTGGGCACAAGATACTACTAAGGTAATGTCTGCAGGATCTGTTTCACAAAACGAAGAACCAATATTACTGTCTAAAAAAGGACATCCGATTTTGCCTGTTGCAGGAGATTGGTCTGTTAGTGGAGGAACGGGTAATTTGTTTGGCTACCTTGGTAATTTATTTAATACAGCTGGAAATAATTATAATCCTGGCAATATCTTTAGTGGGACAAATATTTCTGTAGGTTATTTTAAAACCAATACCTTGGTATACAATTTAAATGTTAATGTAAATTCTCAAGTACAATCAAAAAGTAATTTTGTTCGGGATGATATTAATACAACAGCAAATGATTTTCCTATGGTAAAAGATACCAAAAAAAGTGCAAATAATAATATATCTGTAGGATTTGGATTAGAGAAAAGGTTCGGTGGACAAAGACGCCTACAACGTTTTATTGAAGGCGGCATTGGTTTAGGATGGAGTAACTCTAGTGATAAAATCACCTATGGTAACGAATTTTCTACAACCAATCTGTTACCTTCAAGTACGAATAATAATGCAAATTTTTCTGGACAAGGAAATCCGGCAATAAGAACGCTGCAACATAATGATGGGAATACAGTTTCTGCTAATATCTATATAAATGCAGGGGCTGAATATTTCTTTGCTCCTAAAATGTCTTTAGGTTTAGCTTTTGGTGCTGGTCCAAGATTTAGTCAGACGTTTGGTGGGTACACTACTACACAACGCTTTGTAAACCCAACAGTAGTTGAAACGAAATCTAAAGTTGGTAATACTACAAGTTTAACCTTCATGACATATACGAGTAATATTTATTTCAGATTATTCTTTTAAAAAATAGTGAAGATATTGAGGATGATTGAACTGCACATCCTCAATATCTTTATTAAAAAATAAAAATAGTATTTTTTTAGTAAGCGTTTTTACCGGATTCAATTACTTCATTTCAAACACACCGCTTTCAATGTGTTTAGATGTATCTACTTCTCCAATATATTCATACACCCAACATTCCATTCCTTCAACTGATATGCGCCTGCGTAGGTATTCAATTGATGCTTGATGCAGTGGATCTAATTTCTCATAATCTCCTTCCGTGCAGGCATCTTCGTATGCATCTATTTTTTCTAAAAGAGCAGGGCTATTAATTTTGTAAATTTCTCCATGTACAACATTACTACCTATTAACTGCAATGCCGGATACCAATCCATTAAATAGATATTTCCCTTAATAGCTGTATCGCATATCCATTCTGTATTTTCATGAAATGCCTGCGTGAATGGATTTAATTCTTTATAGGCTTTTTTCAGTGTTCCGTAAACGAATATATACATTGATTTACTAGATATTTGTAAGTTGGCTTCCGATCTATTTCTACAATATACCCTATAGGAGTATTATTTTTTTATTGGTGAAGACGTATTTGTGTATTGAAATTTTTCTGTGGAACTGAATCCGATTCTGTCTTGGTGCCTAGTTTTTAAGCCCGATGCACGAACTTCTCGTTGTGCTGTTTCAGCATCAACTAAAATTCGTTGAACTTCATTTTTATTGTAATTTAATTGCAGCATCGATCTACAGGTCGTTTTGCAGGTATCAAATTGTTCCAAATAATACTGACAAACGGCAAGGTTGTGTAAGCATGCAAATTCTAATTTCATTGTTTTTTTAGAATTGGCTTGTATGGTAGCAATAATATTTCCCCAATATTTCATGGATGTTGAAAGTTCTAACCGCATGGTTTCTATCGAAGTACTTTTTGTTGTTTTTTCTAGAATGCTTATGGCTTTTGAAACTTCCGTATTAAATGGGGCATATTCAGGGGCTTTCTTTTCATTGATTTTCCAAAAAAAATTGGAAGAAGTAAATGGTGTAAAACAACATTGAACCTTCATTTTGGTAATTTCTGATTGCAAGGATTTTTGATACGCAGATCGTGCATATACATTGATTCCTTTAGAATCAAAGGTTAACATGTTTTGTGCTGCAGCTGCTGTAATTTGTGGAGCAGATCGGTAAACCGTTGGCGTAAAGGCTGTAGAAAATTCACTCGTGTAAACTACCGTTCCATAGGGGATTAATTTTAAACTAATGGTTGTGGGTATCGAGTACGAAATTACTGCTACATACTTGGTTGTGTACTTCGCATTTCCATCTGTACTATTATAGGTTTCTTGAATTGTTTCAACCATTTTCAATATTTCAATGGGCTTTTGTATGGAGATGGAATAGTTGAATTGCGCTTGATCTTTGGTAAATACATATCCAGGCAAATCAAAATAAGAATTAATATCGTTTGTAGTAAGGAGTAGTTGATCAAGTAAGGCTTGTTCGGCAAAAAAATCAACAGAATAGGTATCGAAATAGGAGAGTGTAGGATTGGTAGGTAAGATGGTATACTCCGTATTAAATTTTTCTTTATCTAAATCTATATTTTGTGCAAATGACGTGTGCGTGAATACTACGGCTATCAAGCAAATTAAAAATGATATTCGAATCATAGATGGTAAATTTTTATAAGTATAAATAAAATAATTAAGTCTTACGCTTTATTAAAAAGATCAGCAGACTTAATTATTTTATTCGTTAAAGAAATGGATATTTTTACTTTTTAACAACATTATTACTTAAGACCAAAACCTTAAATTGTATATTTTTTATGGTTGTATATTCATTTTTATACGATTCATCTGTACCTGAATTAATTTTAGTGAGTTTTACTTCTGGAATCACACATGTTACCAAATAGCCTTTCGGATGTATTTTATAAAAATCGTTTTCAATAAATACGGTTGTTTCATTCATTGTAACCGGAACAATTTCGGCTACCTTTAACGTAAATACATCTCCTGTATTCGTTTTAAATTTGCTTACATTCAATCCTGTAGTTGGTTGTAAATCATAAAACTGGAATAGGATATCTGCCGAAAGGAGTTTGGGATATTCTTTTCCATAGATTCTTTTTGAAGAAGTATAAATACCGTTATTTAAAAATGGAATGGTATCATCATCACAGGTAGTAATATCCATAATGTTGTCCTTCGCATACATTTTTATAAGTGCTAATAAACTATCCGCATCAAATTTAGGACTATTGTTGTAATTGGTTTTAAACGTCATGGAGAATCCAACCAGCGCATCTTTTTTAGGTGGTATTAATCCTACCTCATTAAATATATCCAAATTATACGTTGATTTCTTCGCATAACGCTGTATAGGCTGTATGGCTCTTCCTTCATTAAAGGTGCCTTCTTTGTATTCATATTGTTTGCCATTCCATTCATATTTCATTGTGGTGAAATACGATTGCGTATAATTCAAGGTATCGGTAATCTGTGGTTTTCTCAGATCCGATTGAATTTGTTTGGGAATTGCTTGAAATGAATTTTTTATGTCGATGAAATCTTGTTTATTCTGCTCAATATAGTTGAGTTTTTTGATTGCAATTTTAGTGTATTCAAAACGCTCTGTCGCTTTAAAGCCAGGTCGGTCTTGATGTCTGCTTGGTAAGCCAGATTCTTTAATCATTTTTTTAGCTTCTAAGGCTTGATTTTGAATAATTACGCCATCATTTTTATTGTAGCCATTCAATACCAATAATTTCCCATTGGCAATGCAGGCATCAAAATTCTCTAAATAAAATTGACACACAACAAGATTGTAGTAACACGCATATTTAAGTTTCAATTGATTTTTTTCTACACCCTGAATACTTTTAGCTTTCTCTGTCCAATAGTTAATACTCGGTTCCATTTCTTTACGTGCATTTTCAATGGGCGTACTTTTGGTTAGTTTTTGTAAAATGACTAAGGCTGCATTTACTTCTTTGTTGAATGGGGCTAATTCTGGCGCACTTTTTTCATCTACTTCCCAAAGTAAGCTGGAAGATTTAAATGTTTGGAAACAATATTTCCGTTTCAATTTAAGTATTTCGGCTTTTAATGAATTTGAATAGTGATCCAATACAACGCTGTTAATCCCTTTTGTTTTTGGATTCAGTATTGCTTGAGCCGCCTCGCGCGTGGATTGTGGAGCGGATTTATAAACGGTAGGAAAGCTTCTTGTAGAAAAACTAGAAGAATAAATATCGGTGCCGTATGGAATTAATCGCAAACTTATATTTGTTGGTATTGCGCATACCGAAACTGCAATATATTTCGTCACTTGCGATGTGGTACCATCTGCATTTTTAACTGTTTCGTTGAAATCCTCAATTCCTTCTAATAAAGGGATTGGATTTTGAATGGCGATTGTATAATTAAATTGTGCTTGTTCTTTTGTATATACATACCCTTCCAAATCGAAAAAAGAATTGATGGATGCAACCGATATCCCTACTTGATCTAAAGTAGCTTGCTCTGTAAAAAAATCAACTGAATAACGGTCGAAGTAAGAAAGTGTTGGATCTGTAGGCAATATTGCAAACTCTGTATCGAATTTGCGTTTATCCAAATCAATTTTTTGTGCATTTACGGTATGGATTGAAATGCTCAGTAGCAAGAAAAAGAAAAGTGTAATTCGGGTCATACAATAGAAGTGTTTATTTTATTTGAAATAGTTGTATTGATAATGTAATAGTATCCTATTTTTTACAGAGACGCAATTTATTACATCTACTTTATTTGTAAAATGATTCGTCAATTAATTAATTTATTCGCTAATCATAAACCGGATACTTTCTCCGTTCCACTTATTGCGTATGCGCCATTCTGGAGGGAAATAGTTGTTGAAACGATTTGGCATTGCTTTAATCCAGCCAAGTGGAATGCCTTGATAGCACATCAAGTTCCAGCCTTTAGATTCTTGCTCTAAGACAAATTCTTCCTTGCTCAAATATTTGATTGCTTCTTCGTAGCTAAGTTCAATGGAAGGGAATAATTCTTTATTTAAATGTATGGACATGGCAACTGCGGAGTCAGGTAAAAAGTCTTTCCCTTTTAAAATACCAAGTGGTGTGCCAGCACGAAAAATTTTTAAGCACATGCTAATTTGTTCCAAGGCTGGTTTAAAAATTTCCGAGAAACTGCGGTATTCTTCTTTGTGTAAAAAAACGTAGGAATCTACTTTGGTTAAAATTGTTTTTGCGAGTTCTGGAATGATTTGTTTTTGCTGTACCTTTCGATCTTTGTTCCATTTCTCACGCTTGCCGCTGTGATCGTTCCATTCTGCGTTTTCAGGTTTTCGTATGGCGCTTGCAAAAAAACCTTCCCCAGAAACGCGATGGGGATAAAATCGGAAGGACGTAATGCCATTGTCAATACAGGTTTCAATACCCTCAAAGGCTGGTATCGTTAATTCAATTCCTTCCGCCTGATGTTCGACTTGCATCCATCGCATGTTTTCTTCATCTTCTTTTTTATTGAAGGTACAAGTCGAATAAATCAGTATACCACCGGGCTTTAATGATTTCCAGACATCGCTTAAGATACGTTTTTGTCTACAACAACACATATCTACATGCGCTTGGTCCCATTCGTTCACAGCATCGTGGTCTTTTCGAAACATGCCTTCTCCTGAACATGGAGCATCTACAACTATGATGTCAAAAAAAGTACCGAGTCGTTCGAAGTCGGCTGGGTCGTTATGCGTTACGATTACGTTGTTGTATCCCCACTTTAATAAATTTTCATCTAAAATATGTACGCGGGTTTTTATTACCTCATTGCTAACCAATAAATGTTTTTCATTTAAGACATCACAAATTAAGGTAGACTTTCCGCCAGGTGCAGCGCATAAATCCAGTACGATTAATTCTTCTTTATCTTGAATGCAGGCTTCTAGTAATTGAGCGATAAACATAGAGCTGGCTTCTTGAACATAGTATGCCCCTGCATGAAACAGCGGGTCGTAGGTTACAGTTGCTGCTTCGTCTAACCAATACCCTTGCTTGTTCCAAGGAACCTGTTGTAAGGAAAGCGCTTTCGGAAATTTATGGGGATGTACACGAATGCTGCGTTTTGATGGCAGCATTAATGCATTCTCAAATGCGGTATACTGATTACCCAATATTCCCTCCATTTGAGTAATGAAGGGAATGGGTAATGAAAATTCAGTCATGTGGCTTATTCGAATAAAGAAAAGGTTTCGCCTGGGTATATTTTGGGTGCATGTAGCAAACAATCTGGAGAGTCGTTTGCTGCAGCATTCACTGCTTTGTGTGCTTTGTAAGACGACATAGACAACGGATCGTAGGGTTTTAATAAACTACTCATCTGACTGTCTGTAATCGTTTCTGAAATCCATAAGCGTTCTAAATCTTTGCGCAAGATAACGGGCATACGCTCGTGTATGTCACTCACTAATTTATTGGCTTCGGTTGTAATAATGGTAACCGTATTGAGTATGTCTCCCGTTTCTGGGTTCTCCCAAGAATCCCATAAGCCAGCAAAAGCAAATAATTCTTCGCTGCCTAATGTAAAACGATAGGGGACTTTAAGTTTGCCTTCTTTTTTCCATTCATAGAAACCATCTGCAGGAATCAAACAACGTTGATCTTTGATGCAATGTTTGAATGGAACTTTGGAACCGATGGTTTCGCCACGTGCATTGATCATATTGGCTGCAGTACTTGCATCCAGCGACCAGCTTGGGACTAAGCCCCAACGCATCATACTAATTTCGTTCGGGTTTCTGCTCGTGATAACGGGCAATTCTTGCATAGGTGCAATGTTATACCGCGGCTTAAAACTTGCCGG
>ERZ724508.1130-NODE-1130-length-16763-cov-5.991262_pt1 | contig 16763 bp, 29 predicted proteins | sample MGYA00376041_ERZ724508 | MGnify/ENA primary metagenome ERZ724508 (study PRJEB28724, sample SAMN07190887) | wastewater metagenome | isolation source: effluent of sewage treatment plant in Hong Hong | place: USA: Christiansburg, Virginia | collected 2016-03-01 ...
CAGCTGAGGCCGGGAGCTTAGTGTCCTCGTTGGTGTTTCCGGAAATTTCATTTATTCTCTCCAAGCAATATCGGAGAAGTATTTTTCCAGGAGTGCGTATCTTGCATATTCGTGGCAGTGCCATTGTAAATCCTTCTCATTCACGGCTGGTAACCCTCTTTCCTGATGGAACCCCTCGATTTCTGCCAACCTGAAATCGTAACTTACCTTTGTCCAAAAAGCGATACGTGATAGTTCATTGTCCCAGAAATGGAGATTCGGAATGTCAGGCCCTTCCAGCCTTTGAACTCGAAGAAGGTTGCTTGGGACCAATAAATGCCTGCGTGTCTCCCAAATGCCGGATGATTCGCTTCCCATTTAACTTTTATTTTTATTGAATTGAAGCGGGATCCCAAATCTTTCAGGCGAGACGGCGAGCGAAATTAGATATTCATTAATAGGCCAAGACATTCATATCACGACCTTCCGAAGTTTGCTCGGAGGTATTCCTTTTGGCAAGTGGCCTCGGTCTTTTGCCGCAACAGCCACTCCTTGTGCCTCACGGACATTTCGTAAACGTCGTAGAGCTGAGGGCGTTTGTTGCTTTGAAGCCTTGTTGGTGCCTCGGGAAATTTCATTTATTCTTCCTACCAGTAATGGTGAAAGTAAGTTTCCAGGAGCTCCTATCTTGCGTATTCGTGGCAGTGCCGTTGGATATCCTTCTCATTTACGACTGGTAACCCGCTTTCTCGATGTAAATCCTGGATTTCTGCCAAACTGAAGTCGTACATTGTTTTGATATCAAAGGCGATACGTGATAGTTCCTAATCCCAGAAATGGAGATTCGGAATAGCAGGCCCTTCCAGCCTTTGAACTTGAAGAAGGTTACTTGGGACCAATAAATGCTTGCTTGTCTCCGAAATGCAGGATGATTCGTTTCCCATCTGACTTTTATTTTTATTGAATTGAAGCGGGATCCCAAATCTTTCAGGCGAGACGGCGAGCGAAATTAGATATTCATTAATAGGCCAAGACATTCATATCACGACCTTCCGAAGTTTGCTCGGAGGTATTCCTTTTGGCAAGTGGCCTCGGTCTTTTGCCGCAACAGCCACTCCTTGTGCCTCACGGACATTTCGTAAACGTCGTAGAGCTGAGGCCGGGAGCTTAGTGTCCTCGTTGGTATTTCCGGAAATTTCATGTGTTCTCCGCGATAGAAATCGTAGAAGTAACTTTCTAGGAGTGCGTATTTTGCATGTTCGTGGCAGTGCCGTTGGATATCCTTCTCATTTACGACTGGTAACCCTCTTTCTTGATGTAAATCCTGGATTTCTGCCAACCTGAAGTCGTACCTTACCTTTGTACAAAAAGCGAAATGACAGTAATCACAGATTTGGGAGTGGAGATTCGGAATGTCAGGCCCTTCCAGCCTTTGAACTCGAAGAAGGCTGCTTTGGATTACCGATTGCCTGCGCGTCTCCGGAACACAGGATACTACTTTTCCCATTTGAAATGGCGATTGGCTAATTTTTATTGAATTCAAGCGGGTCAATACGTTTCTATTGCAAGATTGCCGAGCCGATTTCTCTGGCTTGGATTAGTTATAAGTAACTCGATAAAATATCAGATGTCTTTACTGGTTCGCATAGCCATTATCGGATCAGTCTTTTCAGCCAACCGCTTGTTCTTCAGCAGAAGCTATTGGATTAGCAGTTAATGCTGGCTTGTTAGCTCCTCCAAGTGTCGATTTTGGCCGTTAAGTCTCACTAATTCCTCTTGATTATCTGCCAGCATTTCCTCTAGCCTTTCGAGCATCGCGGACTTTTTCAGGAGTGCATCTTTATAGAATCGAAGTTCCTTCCTCAGTTCGTCATATTGACACGACTTCGGCCTAGATGATTCGCATGTTTAACTGGCTCTTCCCTAACTCTCGATTCTGATAAAGTCAGAGGTTCCATAGCGAGATGACCTCAGTTGCTCAAGCTCTTTTTCCAATCGGTCCTGCCGTATCATTGAGTCCTCTAATTGGTGGTTCAGCAAATCACATTCCATACTCTTCTGATGAAGCAGGGACTCAATATTACTTCGATTGAGCTCCTCATGAAGGCTGTGACTTGCGATTCGAATCCCCTTCTATTGGAATGGTTGGATAGGTTGGTTCAAGGTCGCTGGTCGCAAGCCACCCGACGACCGAACTCTGAATATCATAATATAACTTCATATATGTAGTCATCAAAGACAGACACCCTTCCCAAGATCAAGACACTCAAGCGTACGATCAAGCACCCTCATTTACAATCATCAACCGACTCAAAGTTTGAGAGGTACCGTGAAGAGCACTGGAACACACGTTTTCATGTCGCACACATGAAGTAGTACAAGGATAATCCCAAACTTACGATCGTCGAGAAGTTGTCACTGTAAGCATGGGTGGTTAGGTAGGTTGGATCCCGACTTCAAATTAGCTTCGCGGAAGGGGCTGAACAAGAGCATCAAGCCAGCCAAGAGCTACAGGAATAGTCAAACTGGAAAGGGCGTGAGCAGTGATGACGATGATGACGAGGAGCAGAAGCCAACCGAGCCAACTGTATTCCAGATGAAGCTGAGCCTTAAAAAGAGTTGGGAGGACGTATAGCGAACCAATAACTTAGGCTGCAGTACCTGAATGCCATCGGAACCCCTTCCTAAAAGCCCTATAGTTTTGTAAGATCAAGCGAGCGAAGCGTTATCTACTGAAGGAACTACTGCAGGTGTAAAACAAGAAGGCATACGTGTTCACGTTGCTGAGATCGGTCAATGCTCGGGAGAACTGTATGGCCAAACTAATCAACGCTTTGGAGAAGGCTCCTAATCTAACCTACGAGAAGCTGGAGGAGCGGGTCCAAATGATGCTGCGAGACTACATCGAACTGAACACCTACCTCATCGAAAGCGTGCTGAAATGGCGAAGTGAGCATTAAAAACGACTCAAAAGGGACAAACTCAACAAATATGTGCTGCCATTCGAACTTAACGGCCACAACTGTTTGGTTAAGGTGTTGGATGACGCCAAACGAGTCAACAGCTTGTTGCAGCAGCCTTAAGAAGATGTGTTTCTGGTTGGCCTCAACCTGACCCCACTGATGAAAGCTCGCGCTTGGTAATACTCTTCATGTAACATAGCTAAGTGGTGCTGCTGGAGTAGGTGATGTACCATCCACCGCCCTCGCAGACAACTACGTGACTATTCATCTTCCACATATCTATGCGCTAGTGACTGACCCGCACCAACTTTGCGACACGGGTTAATAAACCAGCTCGTTTGTTCTCGCACGCCAAGTAAACTTCGTAGCTGATGGAGCAGCTGCAAGTCGAAGAGGCATGCTTCCGTAATTGCGATGTTGTTGAATAATTAATATCGCTGGCGATCACCAATGGGGTTAAGTAGGTACGGTCAGTGTGACTTTCGAACGAACGGGGCGTAGACGTCGATTGTTGATCGCTACTTCTTCGAGCGGTCCATAATGGGAACTGGACGCTTTTCGAATAGAATTCGGACTTGCACATAACCACGGATCAGCAGCAAGCGTTCCTATTCGCCAGTATGCTGCAATTCGTAAACTGCAAAAGGTTGTTTCAGCTTCTGTGCAGTTCCTGCTAGATCCATGATACCCATCTCCAGCCTATAAGTGTTCTCGTCGAGTTTGAACAGCTGTCCTAAAGGCATCAGTTGCTTCTCCGCAGCATCTTCCGGATCGAAGCGACCCTTGAACTCCAGCAGGGCGAAGTCTTGCAATTCGCTATCCTCCCTGATTGTGAGGTTCATCGACGATTATAACAAAATACGCGGGAAACTATGGGTCAGCTGTTGAGTTTGGAGCGGTAGTGTTCGAGAATCTCGTTATACTTGGTCTTGTCCATCCTGATGATCTTACCTTTTGGGTGTGCCACCTCGTTCACGAACTTCAGAGGATGCTTCATGATGTCGTCCAGAGACTTTTGAAGTAGGGCCTTTGAAAAGGTAGACAGACGTCGTTCCAGCAGTTCCATTACTGTCACAAGGAACATGTTACTGACAGCCTTGCTGATGTAGATCTCCAGCAACTCTTGAGTTACCCTGACGTTCAGATCGTTGTCCTCGCTGTTCTACAGTCCAGCCTCCTTCTTGAGCTGAGCTTCTTTGAGCTTGCGTTCTTTCTACCTGACGATTTAGAAGAGGCGGTTTGTCAGGGATCCATACTCCTTCTTCTGCTCGAGGAACGATGCAGCTGCTGACTTGGTCTCCGACTTGGTGCTTAGATCTCGTTCACTCTGCACGACTTCTCTAACTTTCTTGTTTTCTATAGCGTGCACTTGATTCTCGGTCATGGTGTTTACGCTTAAATTTTTGTCAAGAGGGTGGTCAGGAAGGCGGCCAAGTGGAATTTCAATTTCCTCAACGTTAAAGTTGGGGTGCCACTTGTGTGCTGGGATAGGTCCTACAGACTTCTGCTTTGACAAAAAATCTTCGTGAAGTCTGGAAAGATAGTCGACAATAGCCCTTCTAAAGTTCGTCTTGCGAACATCCTCAGTCTCCACGCACCCAGGAGGCATTTTGATTACGATATCATACCTCTTGATGCGTTAGTTCTTCTCCCAGATTAGATCATAGAAGCTAGGCGCCAAGTATATAATTCTCTGAAGATCTTCCTCAGTGATGGTCACCTTCAAGCACTCATAGATATGCTTCTTTAGATCGGCGAAGAAGTTCGCCTTCCGACCGCGATTGGTCTGAAGAAAGCTGATTGTTCTTTCCAAACAGCCGACCTTTTCCAATAGTTTGACCTGAAGAAAGCCAATTGGAAGAATCATATGAGAGGGGAGGAGGTGGCTGTAACGATCTCGCAGAGGAGGACTATTTAAGATCTGTGCGATTTTGTTCGGGTCAGGTTTGGCGCGCTGGACGACCTCACCGTTGGCGGGAGGTACCTTGTTCATGGTTGTCTGCTTCAACCGCAGAGGGTTTGCTACTGTATCACAATCGTCCTGGTATACATCCGGGGGTCCTGAGGGTTGCTTGGCGAACATCCGGGTGCTTTCCTCACTGACTTCCACTTCCTCCTCAAGCTTATCCTTGAGCTTGGGGCATACGTCGACCTGACCCACCGATGACCTCCTTCCCGCCGATCGCTGGTCCAGACTCTTTGCGGCTTCCTTGGCGAGCTGCTTGCGGGTGCTCTTAGCTGGTGATGCCTTATACCCTTTCAAATTGCTCATCACTAACAATTATATTGCCAAGCCAGAAGGCGCCCCAGCCAAAATCAACTCTGAAAGAAGTGCTCCCGCCTGAATATATGCATCCAAGGTCAACTGTTACCCGCTGGCGGTACGTAGAATGGCACAAGTTCACGCCAATTTCCCAGAGGCTAATCGCTTTTCTTGTAAAGGAATTCCATAGAACTGGTGAGACTGGCCTGTAGTGAATGCTTGTCCACTTCGAAAATCCACATTACAATGCCCCAGACAAGAGCAGCGAACAGTGGATACACCACATTCTTTTCAAATCGTTGTTCGGCATGACCAGTTTGACCCTCCTTGTATTTCTTGTACAGCATATCGATGAGTGCTACCGTGATGCGACTAAACAAGTACAGCACGATCTGGTAGTTCACGGGAGTTTTCTCACGCCAAACTATGTAACCGCAGAGCATTCCAGCCAGGAAGTTATTAAGGGAGGTCTTCTTGTAGATCCTCTCCAACAGGATTACTGTCAGCTTGTACAGGAATACGAACTTACCCAGGTTTCGGGCATGCTCCAGCGTCATCTTAAGAATCTGCTTGAGGTTGTGCTTGTTCACTTCCTTGAACAGCACCGTCATGATTAGTGAATGCACTAATCGAACCTTCCCACCGTAGTAGATGCCGTTGCGGAGACCCTTCAATGGAGGAATTAACGCTGACATCTTTCGAATGATATATACTCAGATGGATAGTGTAGCAAAGTCGAACAACCGACGAATAGTTGCTGCAAGGCTGCAGGAGGAAAACAGACTGAAGATTTAAGAGTTCGAAAGCAGTAAGCTTTGTGTGAGACGAAGGGTATTTAGGAACGACGGATGTACAAACTGAGGAGTATCCTGATGGCAGCGTCTATCGTGGGGATATAGTTGATGGTGAGAAGCATGGGCTTGGGATATACTACATGCCCAACCGGACGGTGTTATACTTTGGGTAGTGGAAACACGATAAGTATGATGGCGGCGGGACATACCTCTACGATGATGGCGAAAGGTATGAAGGCTATTTGAGGAATGGGCAACGTCATGGACTGGGAGAGATGACGTATCGGAATGGAAGTGTGTACAAAGGGCATTGGCTAAACGGTCGAAAAGAAGGTTAAGGAACTTAGACTTACATCAACGGCGACTGCTACAAAGGCTAGTGGAAAAACGACGAATTTCACGGTAAGGGAATCTTCAGCTACAACAAAAACAAACACTTAGCAGAAGGAATTTGGAAGAAAGGGAGCTTTCTCAAAGGAACTTGGAAAACTGAATCATACGTTGGAGAGTGGGAAAACGGAGGCCGTTGTGGCGAGGGCAAACAAACTCTATAAGATGGTTCGGTTTATACGGGCGGTTGGCGAAACAACGAACGGAACGGTTTCGGTTGCCAAGCTTACCCGAACGGAGACATCTACGAAGGTGAGTTTCGGAACGGACTAAAACACGGGCAAGGTCGCTACAGATATGCAACTGGTGATTGTTATTCTGGGTTGTTCATCAACGATCTGAAGCATGGACAAGGAGTTCTCGAATTCAGAAGCGGTTAGAAGTACGATGGGAATTGGTAGTTCGGTGTCAAATCTGGTTATGGTCGTTACAGCTACCTCAACCAAGAGGTGTATGAAGGAATGTGGCGTAACGACCTCCGATGGGGCAAGGGAGAATACACAACAAACAAGGAGCGGTTGGTTGGTACATGGCAAAACGATTTACTTGAAGGTTTGGTGGACATTTACTACCGAAACGAAATTCAACGAGTTCGATTCGATAGAGGTCGCCCTGTTCTCGACTTCGACCAAATTCCAGCAGCATGATCCTTACTACTTCTTAGCTGACGTATCACTTTGGTATGGCATGCTTTGCTGTGAATTCTTTCGCTTTTTGCACATACGTTCCTTCCTTAAAGTCTGCACCAGCTTGTAAGTTGATTGGGTGATCGAGGTTGGGATGAGCGATCATGCTGATCAGAGTATGGATGACTGTGGAGAAGCGGGAGTTTGGAAGCCAGTCCTTCTCACCTATCATCTCTCGGCAGATTTAACCGTCCTCCTTAACGTTGGGATGATAGATCGGCGTGATGAACTTCACTTCCGGAAACTTGAAGGGATAGTCGGGTGGGAATTTAATATCGACTCGGAAGACACCGCCTTGATATGGACTGTCATTGGGACCTTCGATGCTCAGCTCCCAGTGATTGGCAGACTCAATTTTCCGTACCTTGTAGTGACTATGTTAGGAACGGATGTACTCAGCCTCCTTCTCAGCACTATCGAACTCCTTCTCAAGTCGGCGCATTGGGTGAACACTATTAATTTATAGCCGAGAACGATGTAAGTTGTTGGTATGGCGAACTGCCAGCAAACATTAAGTAGAGAGCGATCCCTTCATCTATTGTCAAAATTGACTATGTCATCAGCCAATAGAGGTTTGATAAGCATCAGCTCTCTGAAAGGAGTGCCTCAGATTCAGAAGTTTGGTCTGAAAGAGGCACGGTCTTCTCCGGTTCCTTCTTCTTTTTCTTTGGGCTCGCCATCTCCAACAAAGCTAGCTTGGCTTGGATGCTTGTGAGGACCATTCCTGCAGTCTCTTCGAGTTCATGCTGTTTAGGTTTTTTCAGTTTAAACATCATTTCTTTCCGATGGACCAGCTCATCCAGTTTATCTACTGTAAACAATATCTTACTTGTCTCCAGCTTCAACAGTTTTTCTCGCTCGGATTTGCCGCATTTTTGATCATTGATGATATGAGCCACACGTATGCTGCGAAGTCGCTCAAACTATTTGACGTGGAGCTCCTTCATATACTACCCATCTTCAGGAAAGATCTTTGATGTTGGAGGGTCAGGCTCAATATTTACTGGAGCGGTTGGCTTTCGCTTTATCATTTTCTTCATCTGCTGGAAGTAGTTGTTACCACGTTCTCGAGCTTGCTGATAGGTAAGTGGGGCTGTTTCGAGCGTCCGATGTTCTCTTTCCTGTTTTTTGTTCTTTTTCTTTAGCTTGTCCTGTTTGACGCGTTCCCGAAAGTTCTCTTCCAGAAACTCAATGAGCTTCTCTTTATTGCGAACTGCTTCAATGCGCTTTTCCTCCTTTTCCAGCTACTTGATCTCCTTATCTCGCTATTCGTTCTCAACGAGTAGATAGCTCACAGGCACGTACGTGGGAGGTTTGTAAGTCTGTTCGTTCTTCTCAAGTTCTTGCGATTTCTGTTTTGCGATCTATTTCTATCGCTTGCGTTCGAAATACAACCTTTGATGCTCCTTAAGCTGTTGAAAGTTTATTGGGCTGGCCTGCTCTTTAATCCTCGCCAACCTAATCTTCTTCTCTTCTATTTCTGGCAGCACAAACTATTTCGTGAAGCGCTCGGTGTAGATATCCTCCAGTGTCTTTGAGTCTTTCACCATTTGAAACCTAAATTACCTTCCGAGTACCGTTGGTTGGTAAGTGTTAGTGTTTGCTATCGCTCCTTTTTTATTACTTCGAGCTCCTTCAGCCTATTCTCGGCTCGTTTTCTCCTCTAACTGAGCTATCTTTCCCTCTTCTCGATACTTTCCTTTCTTTCTCGTTCCTCCGAGTCCTGAATCTTTCTTTCAATCTCCATCGAAAGTTCTCGCAATATCCTCTTTTTATGACGATGGTCACTTCTAAATTTCTCCATCAGCTTTTTGTGCTCCTCAATGTCGATTGTCTTCGGGAGCTACTTTTGCGGATGAACTATTTGGTCGATGTCGATTGATGACTATCTACTTAAGTCATATCGGTACGTTGCTGACCCTTACCCGCCCACGACGAATGCCTTCTTGAAGCCGACCATTGGTGTGCTCAACGTAGAACTCCGCTTTCTGCAATACGATTGGATGGTACATTGTGGTTAAATCTCACGCGGGCAGTCTCTGATAATTTGATGGGTTTGGGTGTAGGTGGCTTTTCCTCCGCTTGGGAAGCGTGACCAGCATGATCAGCTTTGTCCAACAGTTACCCCAAGAACTGTTACTCATTTTCGTTGAGTTAGCCAAGCTCAAACTAACGTAGGGGCTATCTCTACCTCATTCAAGGGGTTAAGTTGGTTTGGTTTCTCAGGCTCGGTTTCGAGGTGGTCTGTCGGCGCAATTCGTTTAGGGCTTGAGTTATTTCGCATCCCACTATAGCAAAGCCTTTATACAAAACCACCCATATTAGGCAACTGCAACGTTGCGAACACTTGTGCCATTAAGAACAAAATCCAGAACATAGACCACACTTCAAAGTCAAAGTGTTTAAGTCCTTCAAGGCAATAAAGTATGATTGACTTCTGTGAGCCGATGTATACATTGAAACGAAGGCAATAAGAGCTTGTGAATTTTACGGTACGTTCCCACGGCATTTATCAAAGAATACAGGCTTTACAGTCCCGCTCTTTACTGCTCGAGGGTTCATCGTCCTCCTTCGATTGTAGGAAGGAAGCGATGACCCGGTTCTTGTAATCGATGTATGCGCGCTTATCCGTCATCTTGCCCTCGCTAGCGAGGTACCGCACATACCTCTACTTGAGGAACCATCTGAAGAAACTGCGGAAGGTGCGCTTGATTGGCTCTTCAGTATTATTGCTTGGCACAAAGAGGAGAGGGAAGTGGCTGGGCCCCGTGACCAGCTCAATTTTGCTAAGGTAGAAGCGGTGGGCTTCGTCATAGGGACAATTGTTTTGACAACAAAGTCCTTACACTTCCTCGCGGTAGTTGTCGCTCAGAAACTCTCGGCAGATGCGTCTAGTGATGTATCCACAGATGTTCTTGCAGTAGTCGTTACGCACTTGCTTGTCGCTTTTTCTGCGGATCTTCTTGGATGCGTCGAACACCGCGACGCGGTCGGGATAGTGCTTGACGAGCAGCAAATCCAAGAAGTCCTCCTTCTCTTGCTGAGGTGGGCTGTCTGCCGCCTCCACGAAAAACACTTGCTTTGAGGACCTATTCGATCGACTCTCGTCAAATTCCAGCACCACCGAATCGGCGGCTCGCAGTACGGGCGAGCTCGCTTCCGCTTCGGATGCCTGTCGGGAGCCCATACTGCCGCAGTCCAAGAACCACTCCATTGGTAATTATTATAGTCAAAGAAGTCAACACTGATAATGTATAAAGTGAACTGCTTCAATCAGGCCATTCCTGAGGCGTTACGAGATGGACTCCGGTTTAAAATATCAGTGGTGGGAATAGTTGGTAGAAATATGTGTAACCAGCATATGCTGGAACCAAGCATGGCTTTGTAAACACCCAAGAATTTCGGTTTGATCATTTTGTATTGAGAGCTGTGTGGAAGCCGTGTTAGGTGACAGCCAAATCGCAAGCTGGTCAATCACTTACAGAATAGAGGATATTCCGAGCAGCGTAACAACTAGTTTAATCGAAAGTTTAACGAATAGCCGCTATGATCAAGAATACCGGTAGAGCGCAGCAACAAGCTCCTCCAGTGGAGCCCACTGATAACCATAGACGCTTGACCAAGCATGAACAGATAGCCATGATCACGACCCTCGAAAAATGCACTCGTAGTTACAGTCATTATGAAGAACTTCACCGTGATGATAAGGCAACGATTAGACGGAGGCTACGCTAACTCGACGAAGAGGTGGTCACCATCTTCGCAAAGCACAAGAAACCAATAAGTAAACAGGCGGTCTAAGCAGACTATCAGATGCTGCAGATTGAGCTGAGAAGGTTCGTTGGGAAGCACAAACAGCCTGCGCAATCCAACCGCACGAGTAGCAACAAGGAGAATAACCCAGGCTCTTCGGAGGTACAGTAGGGTGTAAAGCAGAATATCAGAAGAGGGTCCCACACATATCGGCTGCCCTCGGGCAAAAGTCTCAGTCTGGCCAAGCACTGCAATCACGCTGACAGGCCGTAGTGCACATAAAGTAAATCCACAAAAGCCGCTGTACAGCCTGAAAAGAAGTATGAAATAACAAGTCCAGTGAACCACAGCAGCAGCACAGGGCCTGGTTGGTTCAACAAGCTGCAGCACAAGCTGAAATTCAAGAATCAAATTCATTAAGAGTGCACACCAGTCTAGAGCAAGCCCAGCGAGCATCCGAATGAGCAGCTTCCTTCGGCGACTCCTCCTAGTGAATTACAACCGCTGAGCATCACCTCCCCGAAATGCTCTGAGCTCGATTAGCAACCGTTTGTGCCTCGCAGCTAACGATCAGCCAATATGAGCACCAAAATGATCAAGGATCGCATCCTTGACCGAAAGAGGAAGGTGGAAAGTATTGACATCTGCTCTAGAGATGGCAAACCCTACAAATCGAGTATGCAGACTCCTCAGTAGTCCCTGATGTTCTCCTTTAAGAACGACCTGAGACTCAGTCTACACAATGTCCGCTAAGAACCAACAGTCAACATCTCATCCTTGGACGCTTCGCCTATTAAGGAGCAGAACTCACTCAATGAGACATAACGCAAGATCATTTTGGAAATGGAAAAGAGGAGATCAAGTCTGCCTCGAAGGCTTTCAGTTGACAGCCTTTCACCAGCAGTATTCCGCTCGGAGTACGAGATCGATCCTCAGAAGGCCGACCTGCTGAAGGAACTGACCATCTTCAAAAACAGGTACGCCGAAGAAATCCTATCCTACTTTTATGAGTCACCAAGAAAGCTCCTATCACGCACTGATTTCATTGCTAGAATGAAGCAGTTGCTCCAAGAGCTCAACGTTAGTGTGAGATCATTTGATACTCTCGAGCAGTTCATCACGCTGATCATAGTACTATCGTAGTCTATCTTAGGGCGAAGAAGTGTTTGTTAGTCCAGTAATGCTTGGAAACGCTTTGGAGGTCATTGCACCCATCAAGCACACTGACGCTCGGCTACTATTCAACCTTGCCAACCGTCGCAATAAACGAGTGCTCGAGCTTGACGATATGCTGATCTACCTTCGGGAGGTCATTCAGAGAGCCGAACTTCTTCCACGAGCCTAATATCTAGTATACGAGTAATTCCACTTTATAACCTTAGACTGTTCTACCTATGCTCCAAAGACGGCAGGCTGAGCTACTGGGATCTGTACCTCTCTCAGCAGACCGACCAATTTAGGGAACTATGCTTATTGCTCAGCCAACCTACCGTCTGATGTTTAATAATCTATCGATGTACAATGCTCAGAGGACGCAGAATGTGCGCTACCCTGACGAAAGTCCCTGTGAGTAGTCGTTCGATAGCGCAATGCTCCAGCTTCAGCAGAGTCACGAGCAGTCATACCTGATCCATTCACGGTCCTCTCGAAAACGACTTTACCCTCAGCACCCGGAATCGATGAGCAATAGCCAATCATAGATCGATGAGTCCTGCGATATTGAGTAGTTCAAGGAGGAAATCTAGCTGAAGTGGCAGCTGTCCACATCGAATAAGTTCTACAGCTTTCCGTTCACGCCCGAACTGTTGGACTACTCCAGTGATGGTTCGCTGGACAGCCTCAAGGAGACGCAGTAGTACATTCTCATCAACCAAAACACCCAGATGGTCGATAGCAAACGAGTCGCCGATAAATTCAAAATCAAAGAAAAAAGGAAGTTGGACCAATCGTCACCCCCAAAACGGGACATCGTGATGAATCGGTTGACAACCCTTATGGATGGGTTCCGAGTACACAAAGCATAGCTACAGGGTTGTTTGGACTTGGTGCGGAGAAAGCGCGACAAATCACTGTCGAAGTAGCGAGATAAGTAAACAATCGAAGATCGCCCACCGAAGAAACGGTCGGCTGAAAAGTTCAAGCACGGTACGATAATCCAAATGCTTGAGAGTGAATCAGTACTGAACCATCGGTTGATGACAGAACCTGACGAGTTTTACTTACAGAAGCTGAAGAGTCGCAAGAAATGATCGTGCATGCTGATTCTTACTCGCGTCGGAGTGTTTAGATTACTATATTGATAGGGTATGAGCACAAATATCAATGGCCCTTCATCGTACTTCACGCTGGGTGGTGCCGAAGGTGAGATGGTGGGGATACCACGGAAGTAACTCGATCAGTACCAACTGTCCCGCCGCAACTTCCGATGCTGCTCAGTGCTGGCATTGCTCATGTTGGTAGTCAGCATCGTCTTCATGGTACACTCATACTCAATCTAGGCCATGTACTTCAGCGCGAAGAAAGACCTAAACAGTAAATTGAACGACCGCAACCAAGAGTTTGAATCACTGCAAAACGAGAATTAGCAGCTCAAATTGAAGATCAGGGATCTGAACGAAACGATCAATAGCAAAAACGCATAGACCTCACGGCTGTACTACTACAAGGAGCTTGAGCTTGGCACACTGCAGCTCCAATCCCTCAAGATAGCGACAAGCCAACGCCAAGCAGAAGCACCTGTAGACCAATTGCCCGTTATCAAAAGGCTTAACCTGTCGGGCAACTCGATTGTGTAGTTCAGCGACACTGTCCTCTACGATCTGGAGGCTCTGGATTTGAGTAAATAAATCGTTAATACAGGCTCAAATCCTTTGAAGACTTTTCAAAGAAACTCCCTTCCGAGTGTGACCTAGCTTAAACTAAGTACGCCGAACCCTAATGAAGATCCTGGAGTCGGTTCCTTAGGGTTCGATAGCAATACCCTACCATTAGTCGACAGGCTTGTCGTACCTTACAAAAGCTTGAACAACAGTTTCACAGGTAACAACCTGACCATGCTCAATGAACTAATCATCCAGCTGTACAACCCAACCAGCTTCCAGAATAATGTGCTACCGAACCTCCGTAAGCTTACTCTCGTGGCAAGTGACTACCAACGCAACAAGCTCACGACCCTCAGCAGCAACAATAGCATCCCAAACCTGCAGTACCTGAACGTGCAAAACAACAGCCTCAACAACCTCGCAGAACTGCTCAAAACATTTCCAATGCTTCAGTAGGCCGACCTCACTGCTAACAACTTTACCTCAGCAATACAGCTCAACCACTCCACCCTCAACCAACTGCGACTCGATCTCGGACAACTCAACAGTTTCAGCAACAACAACTTCCCCGAACTCAAGTACCTGCATATCAACGGGAATACTGACCTGACGACATTTCAAAATAACCAACTTCCAGCACTTATCTAACTCCACCTTCCAAACTGCTAAATTGCTAACTTCAATGCTGCTGTTCAGTTCGGAAAACTGGAAGTGTTATCACTGTCCGGCAACAGTGACATGACCAACAACAATTTCAGTATTGACAACAGTGTTGGTCCACTCCGCGTGCTTGATCTCACCTTTACTGCCCTGACAGACTTCAGTGGGTACACCCTCAATAAACTCCAGGAGCTCATGCTCAACAACACCAACGTCGCCAGCTTCACTAACAACACCTTTCCTGCCTTGACTTATCTCGATATCTCTTAGTGCAGTCTCACCAAGTTCGAATGCGCTACCTTGAGCAACCTGAACAGCCTGGATATATGTACATTGCTAGTTACACAGCCAATAACAACAACACCGAGCTGGGCAAGGGTATTGTGGAAACACTGCTAAGCTGCAACCTGACCAGCCTCAGATCTCTTAATCTCGGTACTTTTGGATATAATTCAGTGAACACCAGTATCTCAGATAAGGAAGGAGCTCGAACCAGGCTCAAGCAGTACTATCCTAACATCACCAGCCTTTCTCTATGAAACCGGTGTCTGATGTTGTGTTGGCCTCAGTAGATATTTCAACTGCTTCCTACACTGTATTTCAATGGAGCTTATATTAAATTTATAAGATCGAGATGGCTGCGAACGACAGTCAATATACCTCAAAATGGAGGAGCATGGATAGGGAGAGGTGCTAAACGGTTCTCAGGCGAAACTGATTAACGAGAAGCGACTTCGTGCCTTGGTATGGGTCTTTTTGGTTGCTATTGTTGTATACACAGCTCTTGCCATCGTCTTTCTGGTACCCACGTCAGTAACCTAGATCATCCTCCTTAAGTATCAAATTATCTGATGTAGATGACATGGCTCGATTGTGGGCCTCACCAGCTGCAATTTTGCGAGACTGGAGAATCTAAACCTGAGTAAGCCTATGCATGCAACTTAGAAAACAACCAATCAAGGACAAATAAGCAGCTTTGACAGCTCTCAAAGCAAAATACCCCAGTGCAGACATATCTGTTTGATAGTTCATGTCGCTGTTAAGATACGCCTTTGAGGAGGTGTAAAACATTTGGCTGTGCAGAGGTACCAACAGCAACTATGAATACTTAGCTGTGTTTCGGTGCCTCGCAGACTCAAGGGGAGTTCGTTGATACACACACTCGTCGATTGCGAATTCACCCAACTTGGGACACTGAACCTACGTAGCTATAGTTGAGCACAAGACGAAATGCCATCGTCGATAGAAAGAATGCAACTTTCAATTATTTCGAGAAGTATCCGAACAACATTGTGGTATGATTGGCCGCGAGGTATTTAACTGGTGCTAGACATTTAATTATCAAGTTAATCAGACTCATGGCAAACAGATATGCGAACTTACCAGCATTAGTACCAGCACCACCAGTCAGAAGGTTAAGCTGTGAGTGCTTTCGGAGATGGATATGGATCATTGCCACAGTTGTCTTCGGAGTTCTTTTTCTAGGCTTCATGGTACCTCAGATAGTCACGCAGATTGCATTTCTTGTGGAACGCAGCCACCTCAATCAGTGTCGTCAAGACTATGAGTCGCTGGAAGCAGACAACGCTAGGCTTAATGACTAACTCACAAGCATGAAAGCAGAGATGGACAGACTATACTACTACAAAGAGTTGTAGCTCAACTCGATGAGTTTGCAGACCGTCAATATCGCTGAGGTCTTGAAGAGCAACATCGAGCTGAACGGGCAGCAGCCAGTGATTCGAAAGATGAACTTGTCAGGCAACTCGATATCCTCCTTCTCGGATAATACACTACTATACCTGGAAAGCCTAGACCTAAGTGAGCAAATGTTAACACAGCCAACAACCCGCTGCTGACGAACTTTTCGAACAACCACCTGATTCGACTCTCAGAACTCAAGATCGGTAAATATAGTCTAAAGAAGACTCCTTGAGGTAATTCAGCAACAATGTGCTGTTCAACCTGAGCGGTGCTCTGACCTTGAATGATGTGACCTTCGCGAATAACAAACTGGCGATGCTCCAGTCTCTAACAGTTCGCTCGTATAACGTGAATAGCAGCTTCACGAATAATAGTCTACAGAACCTTAGAGAGTTGTCGGTGGAGCTCTACAAAACCGAAAGTTTTCAAAACAATTCTCTGAATAACTTAGTCAAACTCACACTGATTGAAAATATCGCATACGGAAACATCACGACTCTGATTAGCAACACTATGCCTGCACTCGAAGTCTTATCGGCAAGATCCAACAAACTCAGCAACATGACTGAGATACTAACGAGCTACCCTCGGCTTCGGCAGCTAGATCTCTTCGATGGAGTAATTGGTTCCGTGAAGGATAACAGCCACGATCGCATTGTCACTCTAAATCTTGAGAGAGCAGAGATCCGAGATGCTTTCAGCAATAATAGATTCCCTTCGCTTGAAACACTCAATCTCAACATAAATCC
>ERZ724508.1131-NODE-1131-length-16752-cov-6.158711_pt1 | contig 16752 bp, 26 predicted proteins | sample MGYA00376041_ERZ724508 | MGnify/ENA primary metagenome ERZ724508 (study PRJEB28724, sample SAMN07190887) | wastewater metagenome | isolation source: effluent of sewage treatment plant in Hong Hong | place: USA: Christiansburg, Virginia | collected 2016-03-01 ...
AGCACAGGAATCGCAATCCTTGAGTGTTCAGCCTACACCTTGGGTGGCTTTGCATAGTGCCAATGAATCAGCACCCGCACAATCAGCCACTGTGGAAGAACGAGCTCGGTCTCTAAACCGAATTATCGACGGAAACCAAATGGCACCTTACCAACCACCGTCAAATGAGCTAAGTCGAAGAATTGTCATTAAAGAAGACAATAGGTCTATTAGAAATGAACGTCAACCTCCACAAAGTTCTTTGATCCAGCGTGTAAGACTGAATGGACAGAGATTGCCACCTCTTAATGACAACCTATCGCTGTATCGGCATATCCAAGAACACCGAGATGAAACTGTATTGCCTGCCGACAGTGACTTGTAAAGGCTGTCGGAGACGCTGCTATTCTTCTGTCCAAGCGCGTAGAAGAACAGCAAGTATGAATAGCTGAAGAAGCGGACTAAGGTACTTGGTTTGGATCGATTTGAAACACTCGACAGTGTCCACGACGCTCCAAAACTCCTCTTTTCAGCCGCTGTTAGTGAGATTTCGAAAGAACTTCGCATCAATCTGATGGCTGCTTTGTATCTGCTCGGCATTTATCTCAAGGCTAAGGGAGGAGAGTTTCTCCGACCAAATGTCGAGGATCCGAGATTGTTTGAACTCAACATCTAAGCGTTCGGGAGAAACACCAGGTTTAATTATGAAGGGGAACCAAACTTTGACTCCAAGTTGATGAAGGACATAGTTGCAGGTGTCACCCAACTGTATGCGCAGGAGACCTCGGCTTTGCTCGGAATTTTCAAAGAAATCTGTGAAGGGGACTGCGTTGAGTTCCCATCTGAATACTTCACACGAGCAGTTTAGTCTGCATTGGGTTGCCTTAAACAAAGGTAGGATGAGCAACGAGGAAAATCTTACAACTAAGACTATGCCGAAGGCGACCAATCGAAGTGTCTCGAGTTGCTTGCTCTCATGGTCTCCAGGGCATCGAGCATTATCGAACCAAGCCATATCATTCGCCTGGTTAGCAAGCCTATAGAAGATACTCGCAATGTTACCAGCTCACCCTACCGACAGATTATCAATGGGCTGCTTCGTTTGAAAAGTGTGGCAATGGCTCTTAATGGCGGTCAGCGTAATGAATAGGATCTGGAACTTTATCGACGGCACCCATCTCTCATGGACTCTCTGGACAACCACCGACTGGCAGTATACAGAGCAATTGCCCCAGCCATTCGCACTTGTCTCCAACCTAACTCTACCTTTTCTGCATGTCGATAGTAACTTGCTCCAAACTTAGTAGGTGGCCACTGGAAATACTGGTTATAGATTTGGTGCTATCATCGCAATTTCGAAGAATCCTGGGAGTGTGCCTTCTTGGTGACGACAATGCTCAGGGTTTTCAAGAGTGAACACTGTGACTTCTGGAGAAACATCAATAGTAAACAGTACAGTTCTATCACCTTTGCTTTGAACGAACTCATGAGGAAGAGATATGTGGAACAGATTCTTGCGATTTTCACAATGTTACTTGGCGAAAAAGGGAGATCCCACTCCGAAGAACTTCTGAATAACATCGGATGGCTCTGTGGGTAGTCTGATAACCGGTCGGCCTTGAAGATCATTTTGACACTTACTTAAAAGTACCGAGATACTCTGTTAGGCCCATTAGTCCTTATGCTGGCACGGATGATTGAACTGGAACCATGGATGACTGGCATCATTGAGCGCAATATGAACATCAGTGTGTTGAAACTCTTAGTCGACCGTCTAAGTCCTCTCCACCAGAGCAGCATCAAAATTCATGTGGCGGTGTTCAACGCTCTCAACAGTATTCTCGAATAAGCCGGTGCCATGACCGACGAAGTCGTTGGCTGTATTCAGGAATGCCCGCCTATTAACTTTGAGCTGGTTCCAGAAGAATCCATCAGTGGCCTGCTCTACCAAGAGTACTTACAAGCACTCACCAAGCATGTTCAACTGCTCAGAAAGGCAAGCTCCAAGAATATAAAGATAGAAGATTGGGTGCTCAACATTCTCGAATTCTTGTTCAGCTCCAGAAATGCGACCAGCAACATTTATGGATTGGAGCTGCTGGTTAGCTGCTACGACGGAGAGGAGGATGAACTAACGAGATTCCTGAGAGATAAAGCAGAATCAAAACAATTTGACAACCTTCCCAAATTCTTGGAGTGTGTCATCGTCGATGCCGGTACACTCCAAGTTACAAGCGAAGGGTAGAGCAGATGCTTCATCAAGACTAACTATCTGAGCAAGGAGGGGTCTTCAGTCGGCAAAGTCAATCGGCTTGTTGCTTGTCTCAAAGTAGTTCAGAAATGCTTTCAGCTTTACTTTAAAGAACCAAGGAACCATCAGCCTCGACTAGTACATAACGTCAGGGACAAATTTAGGCCAGGGCGAGGCCTCTTCCCAAAGATGCAAGAATTTTAGAGAAACCAGCATGCCCAATCGTCAATCATGCCAACACGGATGGCTGGAGAACTGCTGGAGCGTCCAACGTAGTGTACCTTTGTGGAGGTGCTTATTGAACTCATGGCACTGGATTCAGATAGATTACGGGGCAGTGGAATCAGCGATGACGTATCTCTGATGGCCTGCGACATCATTGGTTCTTTGGCAGGCATAGAGCCAGACGGTGAAACAAAATCTGGTTATCGGCCAAACCGAGACTGCTACTCGTTCAAGAGACTGATCGAATGCAGCAGAATCGCACTATCGGTTGGCTCAGATGAAAGGGTCGATGGGTTGATACGATTGCTTACGTTGCTGGTTCATGGTAACAAGCTCCTTGGAAGAGAGATCATTCACAAACTTCATATAGAACTCGCTTAAACGGTCGATCGAGTGTTGAGTGAGGACGGCATAAAAAACCTTCCACTAGCCAACAAATTGCTGATACTTATGCTGTAGATCCTTAAGGACTCGACTCTCTGGCAGACCTGCCACTTCTTCATCAACGAAAGGACCCTCTTGAACATCCTCTAGTGCACGTTCAGCAAGTTTCTATGCTTCGGGAAGAGGGATGTCAGCAGGGAAGTCATGGATTCTCATCAACTGCTGCTCATCTCCAACGTCTGTTTGCTACTCAGCACGCTGCTTTCCAGCAAAAAATCTCAATAGTCAGCGAAGGTGCTGCTTTCACAGTTCTTTAAAATCTATAGTCGCCAGACTGTGTGTGTCCTGCTGACTCGGCAACCCAACTACGATGAACTGCTGCTCGACAAGCAGAAGGGAATGTGGCTGACTAGTCAATTCATCGAATAGATCAATATCAAGGCAGTCTCCTCGGAAGAAGGTGCGATCGTCTTAGCCAACTCTCTGGCCTTCGCTAACTGGTGCCGGCTATATATTACCATTGTGAATGAAAACGTGACTGATCTCATCGATCTCAAACGAATGATCTAAAGGTCCGAATAGTAGCTGGAGGCGTTTCTGGGTGAGCTACTACACTTCCTTAGCTACGAGCAAATTAGTTTCCCGGAGCCAATTTACTTCATGATCGGTGCTTCGGTTCGTCTCAACTCTAACATAAAACTTGCTCAAAAGATAGCCCAAAAGTTACAATGGCTGAACAATATCAACACTCCCGGCAAGGTGTTTGCTGCTCAGGCTCTCTATTCGGTGGGTCGCGATACTGATCATCAGCCAACAAACATCCAAGCTCTGTAGGAGTCCATAATTGATAGAATTGGGCCATCGACAGAGCTTCTTTCCTTGCTAAGCGGCAAACCACGCACAAGGGGTTTCTTGAGCTGTGTAATAAATATAGCGATCGACAGCTTCCTGATTGACCACACCAAACGTTTTGCCACCAGCTGCACGTACCTGATGGAGCAGTTGAGGAATGGTCTTCCGGTAGAGGAAGTAGCCTGCAAATTGAGAAGTTTGCTATACGAGCTGGACTTGAGCAATATGCAAGGTTACGCCAACTTCCACAGAAGTCAGAAGCATCTGAAGTGGTGTTGGCTGCTGCTTATCACCAGAGAAATGTTCATGCAGGACGGTAACAACATCGAGCTTGCTATCTTCATCAAATTTATACTCGATCGGGCAAATACCATCACAAGCTAGGGTCTGTTCTCCAACGATTGGCACACTCCCGCTCATCTTGATGAACTCGCCCTCATTAGCTCGGTGCTCTGCACTATTATGGTCTCCGATGCGCAATTCCATTAACTCGACGGCTGGTACCAACTTGTTCCCGTTTCGCTCAAGATCTTCAACGTGATATCGAATTACTGTATTCGCGAAATTGCCGTTCCTCGATCAGTGTTCGAAGAGAGTCTAAACAAGGCAGTCTTCGATAGGCCGCAAAACTAACAAGCTTCCAAAACCGCCCCCTTTACGTTTCTTCGACTATCAACAGAAATGACTTGTCTAGAAGCCGTCTGGAGCTGCATCATCCTACTCTTGAAGTTATTCAAGGAGAGCGATCGGTACCTCAGGTAGATCCTGGCCAAAGATATCCTTACAATTGAAGGCTCGATGTGCTCAGTTGTGTCTTGGATGCATAACTTCTGCACCAAGTTAGGTAGGTCACCGGTTGGCAGATCGTAACGAAAGGAATAGATACAGGAGGCTATCAGATCAATAAATACTCAGCTCAACACAGCAGAAGCTACCCTTGAGCTGGGCTTTTTGAATACCACGACCGGACGTCAGAGCATGGAGGATATCTACGAGACAGTCCACGACAGTATGGCTCATTTCTCGAAGCTGATGCTGGTGCATTTACAGAACATCGCGGCATACCAGGGTAAAGTAATATCTCCGGGCAGATTCATTACACTGGAAAAATGTCTAGGCCACCTCAGTCCAGAGTTCGTGGAGCAACCCGTCCTGGATAAAATTAAATGGATCTTGGTTGACCGCCGGCACTGATGGAACTTGACCCTTCACGACTGAATTATAAATATTGCTGCAGAGCGTTTGAATTTACAATGTCTCGGAAGCTCCTGGTTGAGAAGAGTAATTCTTTGGTTTATGCAGAAACCGATCGGACGAAGGGTGATAAGCAGCAAGCCTAGTCGACTACCTCCACAACTAGCGATGACTTTACAGACAGGTTCTCACAACTCATTCGTATCTTTCAGGCAGAGGTCGCATAAGGTGGGTTGGCATCGCTTGCAGATGAGTGCGCAGCAGTCGTGGAACTTTGGGACAGTCAACCTCAATAGATGCAGTCAGCATACCAAAGGGAGACAGTACTGCAGGGTCTCACACAACATCTGTTCTCTGAGGAGCTCCCAGTACCACTCCGGCTGAAGATGGTGAAGGGATGCATGAGCATTCTGGTGCGATTAAACATCTGTGCGGTTGCTGAGCGATCAGATAGTTACGAGAACATAGTAGCACCGAAACAAACCCTAGTGAACTGTCGAATTGTTCTAGAAACACTGGTGAAGATTTCGCAGGAAACTGCAAACGATAAGGCAGTCGCTGAGGCTGCTGTACTGAAGTTTGCGTTTGTGATGCTGTCTTCGCTTGCCGGGTATGTGGAAACTAACAATGCTAAGAAGGACAGAAGGTCGCTGTTTGAGAGGAAAGGGTCACTCAAGAAGGTTGAATAGACTAAGTAACCAGCTATGCTTCTGAATGAGCGGCCCAAGTCAAAGGGAAGAACTCCTCTGCCTCTTGCCTCTTTGAGTAAAAGGGATTCGAAAGTGCTGCTAACGCAGCCAGTGATCGTTAAGTAAGAGAAGACGGACGTTGTTGAGGACATCGTGTTGCTCCTTCTTAACTTCGTGAAGAACTGCAGCGCCAACATCGACCTACGCAGGAAGATCCTTGAAGAGCAATGTCTGGCCCTGCTGCACCGCTATCTGATGATTTGGGATGACAAAAACATCACCAGTATTGGCACAAAGATGCTTATACAGATCACAGCAGCGCATCGCCATCTCGCAGCCGATTAAAAATCCTCAAAAGCATTTTTGAAATCAGAGTGCTTCGAGGGTTGGACCCGTCTTATCGAACTGTTTCCACGTTCTAACGATATTGTCTTGAACATTCTCCGGCTATTCTCCAAGCTGTCTACGCTCTAAGAGTGCTGCCATCGCATTCACGCTAGGAAAATTTGCACACGTAACCTGGTCAGCTTCTTCCGTGAGTACCGATCCAATATCTATGTGGTCATTCGAGTTGCCTTCATTTTTGCGTATCTTTATCATCTAATGCAGCAACATGACTTCCTTCTTGATGGACATTCGAAATTAAATCTATTTCGAGTTCGGTGCATTCGGAGACGTATATGCCTGCTTTGAGCATTACGCCCGTAGCGAGCTTCAGGGAAAGAGCGAGATCGACAAGATGGGCATCAGTGTGGCAGCATGGGACTACCAGGCAATGAAGAAGGAGTCTGATGTAGAGGCACTTGTCAAGATCATTAGACTGCTCGCTAACCTCTTCACTGTGAATGAAATAGGGCAGGACATCTACCTCAACCGAGGTGTCCACTTCAAAGACCTCATGAAGAAACTCAAGGATTTATTAGAGAAGAAATGCAGCATTGCTCAGCATGCCGACCTGATTGTGTGCAGCCTCAGCTGCATGGCAAATGCACTGTTCTATGACAGGGAGGTGCTCATGTCGAACCTAGACTATCGCACAACTAAGTCCCAGCTGGTACCACTGTTGGGTAACTTTATTGTGCAGGTGGAAAACGAAGAAATTTGTTGTGAGGGGCTTCGAGTTCTCTCGAATTTGTCCCGCACGAAGTAATTTGTTCGGCTTATTGTGGAGGCGAAGCTGCATGAGGCCACGCTGATCTTGCTGGAGAGCAGCTCAAAGGAGATTGTCTACTACTCACTGGGTGTACTTATAAACCTTCTCACCGAGACAGACTTCAAGGCCAAGTACAAGCTCGATATTGTCTGTGCTGTCCTCGAGGTGCTCAAGGAGTGCAGCCAATAAGACTTCGACATCGTTGCTATTGGCCTAAGATGCCTAGGAAGCGTTGTGGAGGGAGGCACATAAAATCTCGATGGACAATTACTCAAGGAAGTTGAGTAGGCATTGCAACGACTCGGAGGGCAATGCGACCTCTTGATGGTACAACAGCAATCCACTTAGAAGCCTAATACCCCTGGCGGCAAGCAAGATAACCTGCAGGAGAGCCGTACCCTAATAAACCTGATTCTAAACAACCTACCGGAAGATTCATTCGTCTGCCCAGTGAAGAGTACATTTCGCTTAACCATAGACTGCGGTCGTAAGTTCGGTGACGACAAGAAGCTGAAGGACCACATCGACCGCCGCCATAAGCTTTCCTGAACAATTCGTAGAATCATAGTTGAGTTGTATACACATGTCGTTGTTCATGCATCGAACAGCTCATCCTGCTTTCTGCCTAGCACTTTCAGGTAGTCGTCCAGTTTGTGTTTTGTCTACCAACTCTCCTTGATGTACTCCTTGTGCTTTGCTGGGTCAACCATTGACAAACCGCCGTACACTCGCTCGAAGTTTGTTGGCATCAGAGTCTTCTTTGCGCTGAAGAAGTCTTCCAGTCGTTTCTCGCAATTTTTGAGGCAGGATTATACCTTGTCGTTATTCGCTTCGATATCCTTCACACACGAGTGTGAGCACCGGTGGAACAGATAGAAGGATCGGATACGGAGACCCTCCATGTCCTTCTTGTAGTCATTAACGAACTTTAACACCGATGCTGAAGAATTCCTTGGTGGGGTGGTTTGTTTAATCCTTGGATCCTCTTGTGTACTCATACGACACTGCTAATACTACAATTCGGACTGCCATCTGTCACATACCCGAAACGAACACCGCATTGTGTCTTGCGATTTTTGAACCCTTCTCGAAGTAGTCTTCTCGTGAATGGTACATCTTGGGGAACGTTGACATGCCACCGAGGATGGAACCGCCCAACCAGACAGCATATCTTTGGTAGCAGTTCTGCTGCACTGTAATCTTTATCGGACGCTAAGAGTAACATTAAACAGTACCACTGACTAGCTATTCTGGATTTTACGGTACTTACTGAGCCGTTTTTCCATGCGCTCATCAAGACTGCGCTGCAGTCTAGGGATGAGCCCTGGGAAGAGAGTTGAGCCACCACTCAGCACTATATTCTCGTACAGGCCACGACGAGTATCGATTGGGGATAGTTGGATCGCATTATCTATGACCTCGTCGATGGGCTGGCGATACTTTGCGTCAATGATCTCTGGATGGAAGAACATCTATGGACCCAGGAATCGCTCGTAGCCGACACACACCTTATACGGCTCCTTATTTGGGTAGAAGCCTTCAATGTACTTGTCATACTTCTTCTTTAATGCAGCATCGCTCTTGCGCTTGTCGAAGTTCTGGAATTCGCCCAGCAAATTGCCGTCCTATACTACATAGCCAAACTTCTCCTTGATTGCTCTTGCAATTTTTTTAGTGTCCTCCACAGGATACTTCTAGCGCCGTTCTTGTAGCACATCACCAATCATCTGTGTGATATTGGATCCTGCCAGTGGAATATGCTTGATACAGCTACCGATAACATACCCATCCGATATTGGAATTACGTGGGTTACTCCGTCACCTGAGTCCAATACTGTGCCGGTAAGACTGAGCTTGTTGCCGAGTCCAGAGGAGGAAATGAGTGCCAGTACTGCTTGTACACCTATGTGCAGACCCTTGACATTGAACGTCTCGAACATTATCTCGGCCATCTGCTCTCTATTTTCTGGTGGGTTGAGTGGGGGTTCAGTGAGAACCATTACAGTTTGTTCTGGATCGCAACGCATGTAGTCGAAGATGCAGCGATGCCAAAATCTCTCCATGAGGTCCCAATCACGAACAATACCTCCAGAGATGGGGTTGACCACCCGATGAGTTTGGAAGAGCTGGCTCGCCTCTTCACCGATGAAGAAGTCGAGTGTAGCGTTAGTCTTGCGATTGCTATTGATGAGTGCCGCTGGAGAATTGGTCGGCATGTCAGAGATGAGTGTGGGGATATCGAAGGATGGTGTAAGATTGCCGGCATACCCCATTTTGGTGTAGCCCGTACCGTTGTCCATTACCAACACGCGTTCCTGCATGCTCTCCACGGATAATATAGATTTATGGCTGCGACATATCACTTTCGAGGGGGGACCAAGAACTGCATCGCTTGCACATACTTGTTGAAGCAGGGTTCTGAATTATAGGCTGGAGGGTACTAATACAGTCGTACTGCTCATCAGTGAGTTTCTACTAGTAGCGGGTTACGCATTTCTTGAAGCAGTACTGCTACCAGCTTAGCACCACGTCGCTAGCAAAGGAGCGTAGACCCTCCTAGTTCATTCGTATTCCGCTCATTGATAATTAATAATTATGGCGAAGAGCAGCAACAGCAACATTCAGCGATCACGCCGCTCGTGGTCGTAGCTCAAGGATACGCGTGCGGTCGACCAGTCCGTCAAACAACTCCCCGAACTTGAAGAACCAACGGTAGTGCGGAGGAATTCTCCCGTCCACTTTCAGTTGGTGCTCTTTCAGCACTGACATCTCGCCGATCGGGATGTTCACTCGGTTGTCGGCCTTCATGTTCTACTTGTTGGTGGTATCGCTGTAGTCGCTTACCATCATTATCGTGCAGGCCTTTCGGTCGGCTTAGGCAATCACGTTGCCGTCTCGATCGTACAGGTCCGAATCATGTTGGATTCGGTGGAATTTCAAATGGCTTTTCTCGGTTTCATAACAGTAGTTGAGGAATTGCTGAAGGGCCTGACCCACTCGCAGTTCGTCTTTTGAGGTAAAGCGAATAAAACGATGGTGCATGTCTACTTCGGTGTATATTACCTCTAAGACTGATTTTGGAGTGTGTGTGATGTTGGTCTGTGGAGGGAAATCCTCCAAGGCCTCAATAAAGGTAAGGTTAGATACGGCGCTGCGATTGTCCACTTTTGGGATTTCATTTGAACGACCCATATCCTCACTGTAATTGTTGTTACCAATCTTGATTGGTGAGGGAGGTTAGTAGTCGTCAATGACCGGTCTATTTTGATCTGAATTAACCTAATAAAATACCCAGCACTGCCCATGAATGAGAGCCACCAGCATAAATTCGGGTCGCACGTTTTCCAGCTAAGGCAGTCACATGAGTCCACACTACTCTGCTCTTTTCATCGTTGAGGCCTAACTGTCCATCAGCATTATGGCCACAACTGTACACATTGTTCTTATCAGAGAGGGCAATGGAATGAGCACCTCCCGCAGCTATCATTATGATTCGTCTGCATAGATGTATTCATTACTTTCCAACAAGGCTCGTCACGAGGGTCGGCTATTTTTCGACATTCATGCTGTTGCCAAGTCCTAGCTGACCTTGAGAGCCAAACCCACAAACGTAGAGATGGCCTTTGTTTGAGAGGATAAGTGAATGTTTACCTCCGAGGGCAAGCTTCTCCACCCTTGGCTTTTCCTTCCCCAAATCCCTTGAAAAGTAGTCATCAATACACAGGTTGTTATTAAAGTTTATGTTGACTCGTTTGGGAGTGTGGATATCGCCCTTATCACCAGTACCCAATTGCCCACATGTGCCTTATCCCCAAGCATAGAGCTCTCCTTCTTCTGTGAGAGCCATAGTATGATAATCACCACATGCCACAGTCCGAATCCTTTTACCCTTGAAGAACTGGATCTGTTCTGGATTTTCCAGATCAACGTACTTAGAATGTCCTAATTGTCCCTTGTTTTTGTTAGCACCTCCACCTCCCCAACTGAACACATCGCCCTTATCATTCAGCGCGATACTATGAGAATCACCGCATGCTATCTCGGTGATATGGTGGGGAGCCAGTATGCGTACCTGATTGACCCTTCCAGTCTTTTGACCAGTTTTACCCCAGAGGGTTCCTCCCCATGAATAAACCTCACCGTTTTCTATGAGAGCCAACGTGTGATAGGACCCGCATGCTACCTGCTTCACTTTCATGTTCTGCATCGAGGGCTGAATCTGAAACTTGAAGATGTTGGTGATTTCCTTATCAAGTCCGAGCTTTCCATGCAGTAGCTCTCCTGTAACGTAGAGTAAGCCATCAGAATTGACAAGCGCGGAGTGTTTGTAGCCACTTGCTATCTGCCGAGCGTACCCGATGTTCGCTCTCAGCACCTGCGGTTCTGATACTGACTTGGGGTTGCCAAGCGAGAGTTCTCCATTCTTATTTTTCCCCCAAGCGTATAGGGTAGAAACCTTCTGTCGGCTGGCCTTGACAGACAGATCGTCTGCTGGTTCCTCGTCATCGAGAAGCTGTACTTCAACGTCTTCCTCCATAGACTGTTGCGATTTAAATCAAAATTCTTATAGTGGCAGTGGACCCAGCAGTCGCTTCCACTTGAATTTAAATAAAATGATGTTCCATGACGAAAGGTAATACCTGGCTTAGGTAGGTTGGAGGAGCTCACGAGAATGTTCATGGGCGCTCTCCGCTGTGTGGAGGAATCAGTATGGCAGGAAAATGTCCCGATTCAGCCTTCCTCAGCACATTTCGAAAGAATCGAAAAGTTAGTGCTGGACAGATTGACTGACCAACGAGAAAGATACATTATTGGGCTGCTTGACGAACTGAAAGAGCTGAGGGAGCTGTTGGAAAAAACAAGGGAGCAGCATCACGACGAACTCAACAAACTGAAATAGCTGTACTAAGAGTAACTAGACCAATCGTATTCCCGGTCGAAGAAACGCAACGTAGAAGTTGAGATCAAGAAGCACATCGAGGTGCGTATGAAGGAAATCGAGTCAAACTACATTCTGAAGGTGGTGCATGAGCAGGAACTTGTGAAAGTACGCAGTCAACCCTGCAGTCACTGCGAATCTGGGCGCTCAGAGCTAAAGCGGTTGGAGTAGTAGAACCTATGCTTACGGAAGGAGCTCCTAAGAACTCAACAGGACTGCAACGATGAACTGACGAGAGAAACGGAGGGCAGATCCAGAAATTTCAACGATTCTAAGGGAAACGCTATGAACGAAGACCAAGCCGATATCATATATGAAAACGATGAGGCCTATGAGGAAACATCGAGGAAAGGCAGCCACTACTACTCTCGAAAGCCTAATCTTAAGGATAGTGTAGATGGGTTCAGCCCAAGTGCCAGCTTCAACCGTGGGTTCACTCGCGGAAGAATCAACGGTACCAGTGAAGTTGCGCCTCCCGAGGAGACTGATCTGCAGACTGAACTACAATCTATTAGAAAGAATCTACGAGATCGGCATAACAAGCTGATGACTAGTTCAAAGGCAAGTTGGAGACCTTAGAGTTCCAACCTAAACGAGTCAGAACTTAACGAGAGTGCAAGCCAAACAGGTTTGCCGACTCTCAAACGAAACCAAAGCACCCTGAACTTCAAACTGATAAATCGCGACGAACCGGATGATTAGAAGGAGGACAATAGGCAACTCACACGCGCTCTCAGCAAGGAATCGATGAAGAGGTTTGATTCCACTACGCGAATAAAGCCTGCACTGGACGAATCACAAAAGCGTAACCAACAGCGCGCAACAGTGCAGTCCCCTGAGGATTATTCTTACAGAAAGTCGTAGAAGAGATAGTAAAAGACATCACCAAATCATTGTCAACCGCCTGCACGTACATCGAACAGAGACAAGTCAGCCTATACCTTCAAGTACCTCAACCTGAAGATGTGACGGTTCTTCGCCTAATAATAATTCGCCAATCTCAGCCATAACCAGACAGAAAGCTAATTTCATTTAGTTCCTCTGAGCTTTTTATCGGCACGTTGAAGCTGCTCCAAATGCTCCTTTGCCTGTTGCGACATTGCCATGTTTCCCATTCGTAGGTAAATAATGTCCTCACGGAAGTTGCTGTTCGATGGCAGTGGGGTTCGCTCGTACTCAACCTGAAACGGGGCCGGATCCAGCATCGTTTTGTATTTTTTTCCGTCGAAGCTGGTCCAGTCGTTCCACATTCCCTTCACTTCGCAATGCTTCTCCACGACGTCTTTTTGCACGAGTCCTTACCAGCGATGTCGATTAGTAGCTTTATTGAACTTTTTGATGAAGTCATCGGTCACAGTGAAAATACCACCAGCGATATCTGATGTACCCATCTTAATGGGAGAGTCGTAAAGGCCTTTTTTGTCTTTTCCGAAGCTGATTTCAGTGAGCATTCTCTTGCTTCTGTTCAGTATGAACCCTCTTCCAACCATCCTCATTTTCCTGTCTCCGAAGACCAATCCATTGATTTCGCAAGAAGGCAAACTACACTCAAAGTGGCTTTGGTTGATGGGAAATTTAATGTTGATTAGACCTGCGTTTCCACCAGCACCGCTATTGAGACCCAATTCAGCATACGATACCAGGTTGCCATACATTTCGAAAGAATCGTTTTTCATGTAGTAGGCCGAGATGGGCGGATGATGTGAGATCTGTTCGTACTGGATAGGTGTCGTCCCGATATATGCTTGGAAAGTCTCGCCGAGAATCGGGTTGAACGGCTTTTCGAGTCTTAATTCCAGTGTGTTGATGGAAAGCATGTAGGTAACCACCCATTTCATTTGTTCCAACTCGTCCTCCAGCTTGGCCGCTTGCTCAAGGAATATTGGTGCATACCCGAAGGAACCTGCACTGCGCTCTAGGAGTCCTCTTTTATCGAAGATGTCAACAGGTAGCGACATATTCATGATGGACTTGCCAGATATGAGGTTCGTGCCGATTTTCCTAATGATCCACTTAACCACATCTTTTTGAGCGTCCATGACGGCTTGGTTGACGAAGACAAATTAGTTATTTTAGTTCTGACTCCAGTCACCCCCCTGAAAGATGAAGTTGTCCAGGCCTGGTGTGTTCTTCTGCAGTGGAGTGGGAATCGCAAGTTCCTCCAGCCCCCCGGCATGCTTTAGGCACAAACTTTCATGCTGATTGTGCTTCGTTATCAATTCTAAGTAGTCAGCTCCAAGCTGTTCGGACTAAAAACGAGTCATCAGGTTCGCCAGCTGCTTCAACTGGGGCTCAGATGGTTGGGTATTTCGAGTCACCTCCCGAGATTAAACTGAGGCCTCATGATCAAGCTATAAAATAGCCTCGGATTTGAACGATATCTCAGGACCATTCTTGACTGCCGAGCGGTAGACTCTATTACGGCTAGGGGACCCAACAAGCTAATCCTTTCCATTTCTGTTTGGAATGCTCATCTCCAACTGTGACTCAGCATGCTTCTTTATATTGCTTGCATAGACTTCGGAGGTGTGCTTGTAATGCTTTCCGAGCGATTAATCGAAACAGTACAACAAGTCAGGGAGCTTATGCATTGTTCTTTGATCCAGGTACTGATTTAGCGAGGTGTAACCCTTCAGAATCCTTGTCGATTGATGCTGACCATCTGCCGCGCTGCTGTATCCTCCGTAGTCGATGTCCATCTGCACCACCATCAGAGTCAGTTTATTGTTGTCGTGATGCGGCACTAAGGCTGTTATTCGCTGTTTTATTGTCCCTCTTGCAACTCTACTCATTGGTGGAAAGTTGGCATGCTCCACACTTCTGTCGAGCAGAAACACCCTCTCGTTGATTCGTATGCCTTGCCGAAGGAACACGAAATCCCTTTTCCTCGTGGTGATCCCATGAGACTTTATCCTCTCGTAGTAGATATAACTGTTCGGTTGCACTCTACTCACCACCTTGCTCTCCTCGAGCTCGTAGTTCCACGAGGGAATCGTGGAGAGAGCTGTGAGTATGCTATGAATGTTGCTGGACTCCAGCGTCATGCACAACCGGCAAACTGATGGATGGTTCTCTGAACTGAGGATTCTCCCGTTGCGCATGACCTCCAACAGTTTGAACCCATAATCTTCGAGGATGTTGCTGAGAGAGAACTCTTCAATAATTTGTTTCTGGAGGCTGTTGAGCTAAGTGAGTGGCTGAGCTTCGTTGCGATGAGAAATCGAACATGAAACACCAATATTTGCACTTTACAACTCTTCGGTTTTTGAAGGGGTTTCTTACTACACTTGCTCATCCCCTCCGCGTCTTGGGCGTTGATTCTTCAATTTTGTTAGGTTGCCCACCATCGAAAATTCAGAAAAAGATGGCTCTAGGAGGGTTGGACGGTTCAACAAGTTCGTTTGTTCCTTATTGCTGAGGAGGTGATACAGTCGAGTCAGATAGCTCTCTTTATTGAACCCAAGTTGGGCGATCCGGCCTCTTTCGATTTCCAACGTGATGGCGAATCGGTCGGATTTTCGGTGAGGACCTTTCACCACTTTTATGCCAGCTATCCTATATACCTTTTTCTTGTCCGTGGTGAGGTAGAGCTGTTCCGAATCGTAGCTGACGTAGCATGCTTGCCATGAAGAAAGTTTACCTTCTCGGAGAAAACCCGGCACCGCCTAGGTAGGGCTATCTCGCCCCAAAAGACAGTCGGATATTGATATGAATAGCTTTAGCTTGGTGTAGTGGTCGAGGGTGTCCAGTGCATCAGCCTCATCGCTATCCATTGTTTGCTTTAAATCCGCGATTTAGGGTTCGTTGAGGATTGCTCTAGCAAGGTAGTCGAGTTTGTCGGCGATCCTGGGCAACACAACATGCGTTCGCTTGAGTGCATTATACCTGCGGTAATTCTACAAGAAGGCCCTCTCTTGCGTCTCCATTCACCTCACGATATAGAATATACTCATAGGTGTCTATCGGTTGCTATCGTCAATACAGTCACTCGCCCAGTTGCGTCTTCAGGTCGGTCAGACCCTTCTTCAGTGCTTATCGCGCAGCTGAAAAGTTATTGGCTGCTTCGAACTGACCGAATGATTTCTTAAAGAGCTCGTTCGAGAAGTTCTTCAGCTTGATTTCCTTGGACTGCTCGAAATTCTTGCCGGGAGTGAGCACACCGTCCTTCACAACCACCTTCGTCAAATTTTGTGTACTTGCTGCTGTTCAATAGCTCGCACGAGATTTTGGTTCTGTCTCGCAGTTTGATCCAGCGTCCTTTCTACTTTTGCGCAGTCCCTAGAGTCATTGCTGGAGAGTACCTTAATGTCTAGTGGGCGTCGGTGATGGCACGAAGGAACACCTTAGCCGAGTAGTACTGCCCTTCTGATGTCATTCGTAATTATACAACAATTCGAAGGCATGATACGCAGGTGCAGAGTCAGCTGTGGTTTCGCTCGAGGTGCGCTACGAGCACGTCAGAAAGGTGCTTCGACAGTTCGTTGAAGTCCTTGACCTCCCTGATCATGTCCAGGAAATACTTTGTTTCATCATCAGGGCCCTGCCTTGGGGTGAATGCTATGAAGTAGTGACGGTTTAGCTGGTAGGCCATAACCTCAGAGCTTCGCTCCTCATCGACATTCAGAATAATCTCGAGGTCGGTGGTGCCGTCGGTGAAGGTGAGGCGATGCTTGCCTCCTGTACCGGCCCTGCGTAATAACTTAGCAACACAGACCAAATGCTGGAACTCCTGGTGGTCGATCATGTAGTTACGGGAGCGCTTTGCCATCAACAAGGTGACGGGAATGATGGCATGCTGCACATTAGCCTTGGCGCCTGGCTCCTTTTTGCCGGTAGTCTGGTTAGGTGCTTCGTACTCCACTTCCATAATCCCGCCTAAAATATTATTGCCAATTTGATTGGGTGTTATGCCTCATCGAAACAAAAAGTGTCCCTACTGTTCAACTGCAAAAGGAACGAAAGAAGGACTAGCAGAGGGGTGATTCTGCAGCTGGCAACACGAAGCAAAAAAACCGGGGCGATCCGGGAATTGAACCCGGGACCTCTTGTACCCTAAACAAGAATCATACCACTAGACCAATCGCCC
>ERZ724508.1132-NODE-1132-length-16707-cov-5.532068_pt1 | contig 16707 bp, 35 predicted proteins | sample MGYA00376041_ERZ724508 | MGnify/ENA primary metagenome ERZ724508 (study PRJEB28724, sample SAMN07190887) | wastewater metagenome | isolation source: effluent of sewage treatment plant in Hong Hong | place: USA: Christiansburg, Virginia | collected 2016-03-01 ...
CACTAGCAACACCCGCTGAACAACAATAACCGGACTACAAGCCTGAATACACTTCCCTTCGTCGCCAATCACCTCCGACCAACCACACCCGCAATCTTGCCGAACAAGGACGGTATCTACGCTACCTGGACAGCATGTTAGACACGTCTAGTTAAGACGAGCCTTGATCCAATTCTACTACAAACTTCATCTGGTTAGTGATGATTGAAGTTCAGTCACGCGCTTGAAGAGGCCAGGTAGATCATCGAAGGGTTGATTGTTAACGAATCGCCCAGTGTCGTAGTACAGGAAATCCGAGTGTGTACGACTGAGCTTCAAAGATTTCACCAGGGTGTCCGACAGCTTGAGTTGGGGGTTGTCACATCTAAACGAATACCTTTGCCAACGAATATCCTTATTGGGAAAGAATTCCCATTGCCTATACGACTTGGAGTTGGCATTATGCGACCATTGGCATTCTCCAGCAAAGTACTTGACGTCAGTCATAGTTTGCCTGAGGATTAGTCGGTGGAACTGCATTTGTTTATGGCGTACCCGAAAATTGAGTCCTCGGTAGTGATGCTTCATCTGCATGCATTCATCTTTACAAGCAGTAATCTCCTTGAGCTGTGGCGATTCGCCAACATACCGTGTGGACTTGTCAATGGCGTAATAAAGATGGTTGTGGTTCGCTCCAACCAAGCCAAGCAATAGCAATCCCACCACGGCGAACATTTAAACTAACCGTCGCTGACAGTGGCACCATTATAATCACATCAAAGTCGGCACGCTGGGTCAGTGCGGCTGCGGTTCGTAGCCGGGATTGTATCTTACTTCTACGAGTGAGTTGGTTGTGAGACCGGCAATGTCGCAGAGTGCGAGTATTTCGATCATGTGCTTACCATTGAAGTACAGCTTCTATGTTCGAGTTATACGCTTACGAAGTCGTTTCGACTGCAATCAAGCTTTTCCGAAACGAAATGCTTGACCCACTCCACATCCTGCCCCTGTAGGAATTCATGAACAAGCTTACGGCCGTCGGGCAACGCTAATCTCAGCTACGAATCATCATCGCCATTACGTTCAGTTTATCTCCACCATACAGCTCGTTCTAGTGTGCTGAAGTCTCCCTGTCCTTGTCCTTTAGATTTAGGCTAAACATTCCACACGGATCAACTCAAAATTATAATGGCAGGTCTGTCAGCAGCACTTCTTCTTTTCTTCCTTCTTTTGCTTGGGTTTGTTGAGGCTAAAGCTCGGCGATTTCTCCACCGGGAACTATTCTCCGCCCATGCCGCTTGGTACGAAGCCTGAAGCGAGAGCGGGACGCACGAGATTGCGGAAGCTACCTGATGCTTGGTACTTCTTATACATGATGCGAGCTGCCTTCTCGAAGAGCTTGGTTAAGGGAATTCTGTACTTCTTTGATATTCTCACCAGTCTTGGCACTTACTTCGATAAAGTAGGCCCCACCGATTTCCCGGAGGTACTCCATAGCCTTCTATTTTTGCACCTGGCGCATCTATTCGAGATCCAGTTTGCTGCCTACTAAAAACAGGAATGCCTATTCATGGGCATTTTCCTTGACCTCTCTCACCCAACTTTTCAGAGCATTGAAACTCTCTGCCCTACATCAATGCGTTCAGTACTTGTCAATGGAGTACACCAGAAAGGCTGCGGCGATACCCTTGTAGAATGATCTTACTATGGCCTTGAACGTCTCCTGTCCTGCCTATGATAAGCCTGCAAGCCTACCGTATCCCAGACCTGCAGCATAACTGATGTTTTTTCATTGATCTCGACTGTCTTGCTGTTGAACTCCACTCCGACTGTGACATTGTATTCAGTGGAGAACTCTCCCTTGATGTACTTGAACAGCATTGAGCTTTTGCCGACGTCTACAGTCGCGACTCATGGTACGTGTTTGACCCACCACAATGATCTTGAAGACTATATCGTTGTCGTCCATGAACTATTACGTCTTTTGGTATTATAGTTGGATGTCAATGCTGACGACTCGGTTAATTCAAGTTTTGGTTCATAGGCTATTTCGCTAAATCATTCCGAAGGAACGCTACCCTGAGGGGTTAGGAAGCCAATGGAGCAGTCGCTCTAATGTTGAAGGGCCAACTAACAAGTCCAGTAAGAAGCAGTCACTGCGTACGATCGATTCCTAATAGTCTGCATCAACCCAGCAGTAATAAAAAAATATGTCGATATACAGTGGCTTTTCGACTCGTCAGACGGAATAAACTTACAACCGAACCCTCTTGAAGGCTGTGGAGCTGATGCATAATGAGCTCATGGGTTATCTCCCCGCCACTCCTGCACATCTCACTGAGGGATTTAAGCACTTCGCCAAGTCGTTTAGCCGACTCTGCCATCGGCTAAGATCCATGGAGGAAAGAAAGTACCTGCCGCCCAAATTTTCAAGCGTGCTGCAAGGACTACTTGAACGCACTGACACTGTTATTAACAACCTCTATGGAAGCAATCCAGTGAGCGGAAAGAAGGCTTCGGTAATGAGCGAACCTCGTTTGCAGGCACTTCCCGACCCTTTAACGGTCGAAACACCTCATAAACCAACTGCGAGCCATGCCAAATACCGTCCTCTATACATGTCGTGTAGCAGAACCCATCAACAAGAGACGAGTGAACCAAAGTTTCTCATCCACGCAGATATCAATATCGAAATGGAACCAACAAAACCGACTATGCTGCACAAGAGTCATTTGGTGGAGCATGATGCACGATACACAAGTAGCCCTCGCTGCCACAATGCCAATCTGAGGTTGATGCCGCGCAGAGGCACATCGATTAACAACCCAATCATCTTTAACAGAGACACTAATTCGACACGGAGGAAGCGAATGCGAACTGAAAGTGACATCCGAAAGGGCTTTGTCATGAACTTCTGAAAGCACTCAAGCCATCGATTGGACTGAACATCAACAGCTGAGATTGATCCTGCTCATCCATAATCGCATTTAAACTTTATTCGCTATGCACAAAAATAACAGCCCTGCAAGGCAGCAATCGCAAAGCCTGAACAATCCGCCACCACCAACATACAGCGATGAGGGCGAATCCGACCTGTAACAGAGAGAGAGTCCAAAGCCCACCTTATCGACCAACCGCATTTCAAAATCGAAGTCTCAGCAGGAAACCTCCTTTCGACTTGCACCGCAGTTCACAGGACTATCGTCGGATCGCCATGACCAGATCTTCTCCAGCGAAAGGCAACCACAGCAAAGCACTCTATAGCCGATTCTCACAGAATTCGTGGGGCAGTGGAAGCAGCTGACACGCCCACAGCTGGAAACGATCTCACACTTGAAAGAGCAGAGGGAGGGGATTGTTGGATAGCAGGCGCAGCTCAAACTCGACTTCCTGCTGAAGCTGTGGGAGGTGCATGCAATGAAGCACAAATTACACGATGTTCGGCTAAACATTGGAGTTATGCAGGTACAGCTGGAAACCAAACCGAGTACAGACCGCAACAAAATGCTCGTACTTGAGCTGCTGGAGAAGAAGCTTGCGAAGAAGTTGTTCTTTACTTGCTGGGGGTTCAAGAGGTTACTACGGCAGGTTGAAGCAATTGAGGCTGAAGAGCAACCAGCCAACTCGCTGAGAAGTGATCGCAAGCTTATCTAAACCGAAGTGCTGCTGATTGCAGTCGACAAGATTGTTCGAAGAAGGCTGTCGATCGCACTTACCTTTATCAAAAAGAGTGTGTTCATTGGCAACCTGTTCTCACCGGGAAGCGATCAAGAGGAATCACCATAGGAAGAAGAAGCACCGCAACGCCAATAACACTTCTCGCCTTCAGCACTGGAGCTGACTCTCTCCCCAAATCATTACCCATGCACAACCTAAAAATCCAGCACCAAGAGGCCGTTCAGCTTCTTCAAAGAGCATCCGGTAGTGCCAATTGAGATTCAAGAAGAATCTGAGTCTAATGAGGCTACTGCGCGCCTTCCTATAGACATCTAGCCCGTATCGGCTAAGTAAATTAGCGATCTCCATCACTTGATCATAAACTTAGAGTCTGATATGAAACGTGTGTCGAGTCACTACCGATAGGACAGACCAGCCAAACAGCGAGAACTGTACTTTAATCGATGGAAGGTCGCCTTCCTCCGAAAACACCTGGAGGCGACCGTCAAACAGCATTGCCAGTATCGGTTGGTGAGGGCTGTCTTCTCTGGTTGGCGTGGCTTAAGATCTTCAAATGCTTGCAGAATCCTCAAGATTGAATGGCCGAGCCTGGAGTTCCCCGCGAATAAAAGTTACCGCTAGTAAAAGTACCAACTGAAAGAGTATCTGCGAGGAAAGCGTTTTCTTGAGTTGCTTCAGTTGATGGGTGGGATGAAAGACACTCGCAAAATCTATGCAATCTGTAGGCAATTTTATCTGAAGAGTTTGAAGACAAAGGTACTTTATAGCCTTCGAGAGGAAAAGCGCGAGCAGAAGGCGTTGCGTCGCTCCCACCAGACCTCATAGAGGGTAGAGGAACCGAATTATCAATAGTAGGAGCTGTCTGAATAGCATCTTGACGGAGATTATCGCTAAAAGAATGATCAGCTGATTCCAGAAGAGAATAGCTATGCCGAGTACACCGAATAGGAGTAACCAGCTCCCTCGGTTTCCAAATCCAGATCTCGTAGTGGCCAACCTGAAGAATCTTCCGGAAGTATTCTGACCGCAGAACTTTTCCGAAGGGATAACTTGCTCACAAAGACGTTCATGCACTTTAAGAGATACTGCCGAACCAGCAGAGCTATGAAGCGGATTACTCATTTACTCAAGCGAAAAGCTTTTGGAAATATCAAAGAAACGAGCCTCCTCGAAAACCGACTCAATGATAAGCTGGAACGTTATTGTAAGCAGAAGTAGCTGTCCAAAATATTCAAGTGTTTCATGATCTTGAGGCGAGCAGTCTATGGAAGACCCGGTAGACCCTCCATCGAGCATCTTGTCAAGGCACGATAGCGTGCAATTTAGTAAAAATACTTCTCGGTCCTTAAATTACTTTGGAAGATGAGGATAATACGATAACGAAAGGCAGATAGACTACGAGAGCTCCACTGCGGGTTCAGAGCATTCGCAGCACTGAGGGAGCATGCATAGTCTCGAGCATACCTCAACAGCAAACGTAAGCAACTTTAGCAGTCTCGATATAGCAGGAGCAGTACAACGTTCGTGCGTAACCTTCTTCGTCGCTACCTCGAAGACAAACAGCTGAACCGAAAGGCTGAGGGGCTCAAAGACTGGGTTTTTGACCGTGAGACCGAACGTATTCAAGACATGTTACAATACTGGAAGAAAGTTACTGTTGCAAGGAAGAGTTTTAATCGAGTCGAAGACCGGTTAAGGAGACTAAAACATACCGAGACCAAACGTAAAATATTCCAAAGTTGGTGGCAGCAGGTCTACGGCACTCCTCGCCTTCCGACGCCACAAACTGGGTCAGAACCCCATCCCGTCACCGAGCCACCTTCCCCCTCCGGTGAGCATCGTTACTGGCTGGAACGGTACTACGAGAAGTTACTGTCCCGCAGCGACTCCACCGACCACATTAACCCTTACTGATCTTCCTTATTTTCTATGCCGATCGTGGAAGACTTCACAAACTATCCCAACTATTCTGATAACAGTCATCGTGGAAGACCGTTCATCCCAACCACCACAATATTATAACAATGAAGCTGCGTGAACTCGTGGATGTGCTCGTGTTGCCAAACAGTTTTCGCAACGTCGACTTCTCCCACAAGGGGGTCTATACTCTCAGCTTTCGAGTGCATAGCAAGTCAGTGGGTGCTCGTTCCACCGACCCGCCCGAGATCATCTGCGCGTACCCAACGCTGATCGCGAGGGGTGGTACTGCTAGCTACTAACTCTCATCGTCATTCACCATACCCGAAACCTCGTAGTTCCGCACCAAGAGCTTCTACATATCGTTCAACGACGAAAGTGTGCACTTTGACTCAGGGTGCCTCTTCCGGATAGAAATTGAATGTGACAAGTAGCCCGCCACTGAACTGTACCTGGAATGCTTTCTTCTGCACTATGAGGTTTCCCATACCGATCTATCGCGGCTAGAGAGCATTCAACCGAAGGATTTCGTATTGAGAGGAGTTCGGCTACTGCGGCTAAACAGTCCCGAACGTAACCTGTGCTACCACAGCGAAGTGGTCTTCAACAGTATGGACTACTTTTCAGTAGTGGAGCTCTCGGTTGTGGTTTGCCGGCTAGATTATAAGTTAAGGCTACACAACTATCAGCTTTCGCAGTGGTGCCTTATGGACGATGAAGAAAAGCGAAAGCACTCCAATACTCTCCAACTGTTTAAACTGCTTCCATACGACTAACTACTCAGGTGTACTCAGAAAGAAATGGGATTCATGACTCTACGGGAGACCTTTACAAGGCTTATCAGCAGCCAACTCGACAACTACGAGAGAGTAATGGTAAAGTTGAGGGAGCTACTCGGAGATCTCAGCGAAGCGGAGCTAGCAGAATTCAAATAAGCAAACAAGGTACATCTCAATCTCACGCAGACAGTTCCGCTGAATCTGAAACCTCTAGTGATGTCACTTCCGGAAAACGATCAGTTGTTGGTTGCTGCGTTGAAGATTCGATACTAGACCGAAGACACTGCGGAAATGCGTCTGCTGATGCTCAACGTACAGATTGTATTTCATGTAGGAGTCAAATGGTATCGCCCGAAATATCCGTTTTGTGTGGAATATGATTGTTTCCATCGCCATACCAATCTTCCGACGTCGATTTGGACAGTACAAACTGCAGCAGAACAAGTAGTAGCATCGAAACATCCAAGATAAGTACCTTCGTAGGGTAACTTGCGACCGCAATAAGGAAACTAACCGCTACCAGAAAGAAGCGCCTCTTATTGAAGGTTTATTACCAGTCAACTACAAGTACCCAATGTTCTTCGGTGAAGATATAGAGTACTCTTAGAGGACTGAGGGGGAATCCTTGGTAGTGTTCGTACATGGCTTTCAGGGGAGTGAATTTGACCTTTAACTAGTCAAGAACTACATTCAGGCATACTATAGGGAATGCACTTGTCTCATGATTAACTCGCTGGAAGATGAAACAAATGGGAATATCGAGGTCTTAGGATAAAGAATGGCAAAGGAAGTCGAACGCTTTATCCAAAGAGGCGCCTTTGAATACAAGCGCATCAACTTTGTGGGGTACAGTTTAGGGGGAGTCATCATTCGCGCGGGACTACGCCACCTCTCAGCTTATAAGGACCGTATGAACTTACTGATCACACTGGCCTCACCACATTTGGGTATCTCCAAAATCGACAACTTCCTCGTAAACGTGGGTGTATGGTACATGATCACCTTTGACAAAGTGAAAAGCCTCAGCGAGCTCAACCACAATGATGAGCAGAACACGATGCTCAAACTCTCCCGTGACGAATCACTTGGCTGGTTCACCAAAGTCGTCGTCACAAGTTCTAAAGAAGACAATTTTGTGCCAAATTACTCAGCACGAATCGAACCACACAATTCTGAGCCATTTGCGATGGAAGCCTACAACAATATCGTCCGAATAGCCAAAGAAATCGTCCGAATCGACGTTTGGTTCGACTCGCAAGGTAGCACCTTCGATAAGATGATTGGCAGGAAGTCACATATCGAGTTTCTCGAGTCAGACGGCTTTAGCGAACTGTTCTTTAAATTGTTCGGCAACCTACTCTGACAGTCACTGCGTTATCTAGCTATATCATATTCGTATTGGTATTCATCACGATTGATCACTCTTCCTCCATTCCTCCTCCTCCACCGTCTCCACCTTCTTCATAGTCACCCTCATCGAAGGAACTCTCCACGCCCATCATCGCATGCTCCTACTGTACCTCCTAGGCGTTCATGGAATCACTGTCGGTATTGATGGCTAGCATTATCTTTTCTCGCATAATAGCTTCGGTGGAGTAGTCTGGGAGCTCGATGTTGAAGAAGCATGTATCAGCTCTTGGCAACATTTTATCGGCTGGCCCAGAATCATTGAGGGTGGGCTTGATCATAAAGCGAATGCCGTTTCGTTCGAACTCCTCGCTGTTTACTGGCAACCGATCCTGCCCCCAACAGAACTTAATGAAACGCAGTCGGTCAACTTCCTTCATCTCTCGAAGAATGTTCCAAAAGAACACAATCTAAGTTTAATGGTCATAATTACTCTTTGGCTGCTTTCATTTAACGATCCAGAATATTTGGTGTGTTTCTTCAGCAGTTCCACATCAACCTTGGGTCGACCGCACACCATCACCTCCAAATCCTCACCTGACAAGCAGTTCAAGTAGGGTTCCGGTATCATCTGGCTAATACCCTTGCGGAGGCTCTTCACTTGAGGCGCGTTTTACTTTACGCGGAGTTCGATCAGTTTATTTACGAAGCGGAGTCGATCCTTATACTATACTTGAGTCGTCTTCCCTTGAGCCTGAAGCTCTACCTCCGTACCGTTACTTAGTGTGCCTACCCAGTAGAGTGCATCGATCTCGGCAAATGTTTACTCGTTGGGGCATTCAATAATGCCTTTTGCGTACTCACAGAACTTCACATCGATTTCCTCGAAGTCGCCGTTCCCTATGTCTTGCCCAACGATCTGCTTCCAAAGCATAGCTGGAAGGTCAAGTGCAAGATGTGCTCCCGTTCTTATGGAGCAGCCCATCAACAATCCGATGAACTCGAAGAGACTTAGCTGGTAGCTGTTGTTTGCAGTGGGGTTAATCATGTACTTGGAGCGTGACTCGCCCTCATTATGGCTGTTGTTAGGAGTAGCAATTAGCAGTCCCATGTTTCGGCTAGGATGCAATTATCCAGATAGGTCAGTGAAGAATTGCCGATACGGTCCCGTTTCTCCCTGAACATACTCACCTTTGAACGCCACCTCGAATGCAAGGTAGGATTCCGTGCCCTTCGGCTTAAATGGACGTAGTTGCGTCGGTGGGATAAGCTTGAGTTGTTCGTAGGCACGCGAAAGGAAGTACTCGTCCTTCTGTTTAGCTGACACAATTTGTTTGCGTTCGCCCTATTTGATTTTAAGACGTTCCAACACAATCTTCGGGACAACATCTCGGAAGGCTGCAGTTCGTTGTGTTACCTTCTGGCTGAGCTCTGACTTAATACCACACATGATCAGATCGCGGATGGCACATACCTCTTCGCCCAAGGTTGCCTTAATATCAAGCTTACTGACACGACTACGGTTGTAGACTGCCTATCGGCACCGGCCGAGACTAATGTAAGGCATAGATTGTGATAAGTGTGCATTGAAGGCCTTAATGACAGTCCATGAATATCGAAGATTGTATGGTTTGCAGTCAGTGAGTCTTTTGTACTTAATTTGGATGCCACCTTGGTTCTAAATGGAGAAGTTGACAGGTCGCTCGCTGGCAGAATTTTTCATATTCTGACACTGGCTGATTAGTCGAATAGCGTTGGGGTTGTACGAGAGCACACTTGAAGTTTCCTTACAGATTTAAGTCTGTACATATCTCATGAGCAACAGGAGCAAATCGTAAGGAAGTAGTGTCGCGTCTGGGTGACTGACATGTACACCCCATAAGTCGTAACCTTCCTTTTCGAGGAACCTGAACTTCTCGAGGAAGCTAGCATCCGAATCGAATTTCTTGAGCAGCTCCATCAAGTTGTTGATGTCAGGAGTAGGTTCCAATCTCTTCTGGAGGAAGTTTTCAATCAAAGGATTGTTGAGTACTTGGCTACCAGTTGTTATTGTGCACGGCTGTGCCTCTGGAACGGGTAGTAGCTTTAACTATTCCTCTTTTGGTTCTTACTTTGTGGCTTTCTTTCTCTTCTTCTTCTGGTCACGTTCCTCACGACGTTTTGCTTCTTCTGCCCTCTGTTTAATCTTTTCAGTAATCGCGTTGTTCTCTACCGTTACCTTGTCTTGCTGAACTTTCCAATAGGCACCAACATATTCCCGAATCTTTTCCTTCACGGCTTCGAATCTTTTCGCTTCCTTCTCTCGAAGCTTTCGATCGGCGGCAGCGAGATCGGCTGTCTACACTTTCTGAAAAACGGCCTCCTTCGGTTTGTTCACAGGAGCGGCCGCCCCACACATCTCGCACGCCTCAGCACCTGGTTGGTTCTCGAAGGTACAGAACCCACAGTTCCAGGAAAGCATTTGTTCTTCGTCCTCTTCAGGCTCCTTCTGTTCCTCCTCAACCATCTTTTCGATGACATCTTCCTCCACAAGTTCGAGCACATCCCAGCCATCGACTAACACCATAACCTTTCCCTCTTCGTAATAAACATCCAGTGCTGGTGCTAGTATTCTTCCTTTGTTCTCGCCGATTATTGAAATCACTTTGTTCCGAACCTCAGAAGCGGGCAGTGCTAACGGTAATCCCTCAACAAGCATAAATCTCTCCCATTGTGGGTTCGGCTCCTTTGTGATGGCAATTGGGTATGCGTTGGCATCGGGCCATTTGCCACTATCCCTCAATATGTACCTGCAAATATTGCCTACATCAACCATTTCCTTGACGAATGGAGGAGCTTACACGGTGAGCTCAGGTACCAGCGGCGCAATGAGATTGGCTAACATTTCCGAAATCTTCTGTAGGAAGGACGAATAGAGAATGATGAGGTCCTTGGATTCTTCCTCATCGATTTCCTTGACAATGCTACCAATTCGATCAAGCTTTTCCTTTGAGACACCAAGCAGTTCCATTGTGACAGGGATATTCTTCTTGCGAGCAACATAGACGATACGGTTGGTCAGTCGAATCACGGCAGTCGCTGCATGAGCTCGAAGTACGTAGCATCCTGGCAGAATTATCCAGTTTACGAATAGGCGATTCAAACGCGAAAGTTGTTCCAGGAAATCGCAGTTTTGATGAGCAAGCTGGCCGATCTTTTCAGCGAGGAAGCAAGCAGTTGTCCAGATGGGTTCGACTCCATAGATGGTAACTTCGAGTTTGGAAATTGAGCTGATCTGTTCGAACTGTGGGAGGTTATCCATGTTGCTGTAATAGCGACTGTAAATGTTCGGCTCTGACAGTATGACCGGCTCAAAGTTACTGCGCTCGCTTTTTCCAGTATAGACATGAGCTACTTCGTTCAGTGCGAGTTAGTCGTTGTAGAATCGGAGACCAGAGCACATCGACAGTTTAGAGGTGCGCTTGAAAGACACCACAAGGGCTGTTGCGTTGGGGAATAGGTTCAGTCGCTTCAGCTCGTTAGTGAACAGGTCTGTGTCGTAGGCCTTGAACTCTTTGAATTCCGACTCAAGCATCTCTAATGCCGAGTGGTTATTCTCCTTGAGCATCTTCTCCAGCAGCGGTTGTAGCGGCCACTCCTTGGAATCATGCAACCAACCAGTGATAGGGTCACGCACAAACCTGTCTCTGATGTTTTATCGTAGGAGACCGAGACGGTCGACTTCGACGATATCACTGAGCCTGCTCAAAAGTTGTTTGGAGTAGCAACAGACCACACCGTTCAGGCAGTCTTCGGTGGTCCGGTAGACTTCCTGAAGTGTCATTTTTGGAATTGGTGTCTGCACAGGTACAACCGATGAAAGTGCTACCCAGAAGTAGTGAATGATACTATGAGTCTCCAATCTGCGACGTACCAGCAAATTATTGGTCCTCACATCCACAAACACAATCTGCACCAAGCTGAGTTCTTCTGCTCCGCGACTCCGGAGAATTGGCGTGGATGATTCACTTGCACTTTTGGGTAGTTTGAGGAGCGCAAATCGGCCAACAGTAGCCTCTTCGATAGTTAGTGAGTCCCAGTCATGGTTGGCATCCAGTAATGTGGCTCCGGGCGGTAGCTTATTCTCACACAGTACATAGGCTACTTTAATTGCCTCGAACTGGTCGTGCTTGCGTAGTGGTATGCGCATCTGTTCGAAGTACTCCTGTATTTCAAGTGGCTTGAACGAAGATTTTACGAACTCTTCGATACGCGGTAGAATGTACTTCTCCCAATACTTCAGCAGTTTATTCTCCTCGATTTGTTGTGGCAGAGTGTCAATCATAGATAGATAGTTCGAAGTTGGTAGGAAGTGAGTGCCGATGGTCTCAATCTTCTGTTCAAGTGTGTTGGTCTCTTTTTTCTCCACTGGAGCTACCAAAAGCCTTTCCAATCTCGGGTGTACCTGGGCAACTCTGTCGTAGAAAGAAACTACTTCAAGTGCATCCACACTCGTTTCACGAAGCCGACCGAGTAGTCTTTGCAGTTCTTCTTCGTACTGTTTCACTGTCTTCTTTGGGGTAGTACGGCGGCTGAGCTCTGTGAGCTTACCAGCCAATTCCTTGATTTGGTCCTTATCCTCATAGAACTACCAGTCAACCAGAGCAGCTTTAGCAAGTACACATTTAATCTCGATATGGGTTTGGCATGCCTGGATACTATCGATCTTGGGCAACGGCTTGTACAGTACTCGTTTGAGCTCCTCGACAATTTCATCTCTGTCGAGCACATTCTTCTCCCGAGGCTTAGGTAAGAGGGAGTCATAATCGATGCTCTGCGAAGTGGTATTTACATCGCTGTTGCTGACGATGGTGCATTTCTTAATTCCACTATCTACACCGCCCTGAACCACTGAATACTCCTGCTGCTCAAAGTCGCGAATCACAACCTGATGATGCTTGCGCTTTTGCCTGAACCATCTACTTTCCACGAGTTCCTTCCCAAGGAATCCGTAACCTTCCTCTTAAGAGGTCTGCAGCTTCGTGGAGATCTCCTCCCAGGACATCTGTTGGTTGTCTCGGAATACCATTTCCGAGCGGTTAGTTTCGGTATAGTTGCCTTCCTTGGCGGTTGTCTCAGCCATTTCCAGCATGTACTGCAGGGTTGGATAGAAGCTGCTTCGGACGAACTCGATTTTTAACTCACTGGTAGCACTCCCCGATTGATTCTCAGCAACAAGAATATCGCCTGGCGCAAGTTTGGCTTTGTAGTCTTTCTTGGTAAACTAGCAAGGAATCGGAATAAGGCGGTTCTGCTTCCCAAACTCCACGAGCTGGCAGAACATTTCAGTGCGCTCAGGATCTTCACTTTCAGCAAAGAAGGCATAACCGTGGTTCATCAGCTGAGTCATCAATGCTAGCGCCTCCTGGGTATGCTTACGCATCCTCGCGATGAAATTGCGAGCCTTTACGAATTACTCCTTCTCGTCGGCTGGGTCGGCTTCCTTAGGCTCTTCCAATGGCTTGTTATGTAGCTATTCGTACTTTTTGTAGAGCTTCAGCAAGTTGGGTGATTGCCAGTTGCGGCGTTGGTTTGGTGTTCCCTTACGGTTTGGCTGTGGTTGTTGTGGAGGTTTGAGGCCTGAAGCCCTCCGATAGTTCTCCAGCTTGTTACTTCGGAACTAATGGAAACTGTTGTTGTAGCTCAGGAACCAGCCAATGGGCAGCTTGTCTTCCAGCTCGCGTTACAGTGTAATATTTTCGGGTAGATTCACGAGTATCTTTTCTTCTGTGCGCTGTTCTTTGTTGGATTGTTGCTGTTGGGCCTGGGAGGTTGATTGCGGCAATTCTTTTTTGTCCTTATTTTATTCTTTCTTAGCTTTTTCAGCCAAATATTCCTCCCAACTACCAATCGGTTTCAAAGTTGGTGTGAGCTCTTCGATGTAGTACAGCACATTGATGATCCAGCAGAGATCTTCCTCAGAGGTCAGGTGCAGGAGTATGTGAACCTTTTTATCAGAGTCAGTCTTAGGGAGCAGAGCAGCTTTGATGGGTTCACGCACACAAAAGAAGTTTTCTCCACAGCGCTGGTGGAGGATCTCCCAATTGTCCATCGGAGTAGCAGTTGCGTGTTGATATGGTTGCACTTGGAGACTTCTCGGGCCTTTCTTTACTGGGTTCTCAGCTGGCGGAACAGATATATTGAGGTATTCAACATCGAATGGGGTGGATAGTGACCCGACTTTTCGAAGTTCGAGACGATTGATTAAGCGGATTGCGAGTTTGCTAACCAAGGGTGCTTCAATGTGGTAGACGAGATAGAACAGCCCAGTCGCCAACAGCTATTTCTGGTCAATTTCAAGATCAGATAGTCTCACCTTGGCCTCAGTCTTGAGCAGCAGGAAGAGGATTCGCTCGATGAAGATGACATCCTTCCATCTTCGCATGGAGAGAGTATCGCAGCCGAGCTCCCTGCGAATGGTACGGACCAGTTCCTCGATGGAGTAGTCAGTCTGCATGGCCTTGTAGACTATTCTGTTGGCCAATTGGATCATCTCGTCGCTGGTGTTCGACATTTGTCTGAACGAGAGGTAGTAGAGTGCAGTGTCCAGAGGTGGTAGCTCCATATCACTGAACAACAAAAGGTTGGATAGTGCTTGAGCCTTTAGACGTGGCATCAGCTGCTGCTTTTGTGCTTCAGCTTGGAAGCTGGCTAAAGTCACCGGGAATCGCTTTTATCGTTGCTCATTAATGACTCGCAATAATACTTGCAGCTCGTTGTTGTAAGCTGCCAGCTGGTTGCGCAGTGTCTCGGAAGTAGCTTCGATTTTGCTCATCAAGCCTTGAGGGAGGTTAGCGGTGAGGGTACCCAACACGTACTTCTCCAAAAGAGTACCCTGCACAACTTTGGTGAGAGATGTCAGCTGCCCGACCATCTCCAATCTCTTCTGCAGCCTTTTATGCCGGTGGTACATGACCTCTGTAATCTCCTTTTCATCGACCCACCCATTGATAAAGTCAACGATTTCTTTGACTGGGAATTTGAGCTCAACACGCTATTCCTTGCGGAATCCCTTCCATTTTTTCCAGTTTTCGAGCCATTCTCTGAATACCACTACCTTGTTCTTGTCGATTTTGCTTTCGTCTGCAGCGCCATCCGAGATAGAGCGATATACTCCCGGCGGTTTGATGTTAGCCAGCGGTTCTTCGCGGTTATTATTGCTCTTAAGCCTCAGTAGGAAGAGACAGCTACGGATAAGATGCATTGCTGGTCCTTGGTACACGGATTCATTGCTGGGTTTTTCTTGCTGCAGCTTCGCAATGATTTCAGTGACATTGCTGTACATGTCTTCTTCCAAGTATGGCAGCCGTTTGAAATTGCAAAGGTTCTTAATCTTCGTTGGGTTGGTCAGTTCCTCTCTGATAGTCACTTCAGGGTTGAATTTGACTTTCTTGCTCGCTTGCTTGACCAGCACAATTGGCTATTCTTCCTTCTTCGTCTTGTCAAGCTTTACTGTGATCTTCTTGCCAGTCTTCTTGATCGTCACGTTGTTCTTCTTGACTTCGGGAGCTTGCTATTTCGGTTTTTATTCCTCTACTTCCTCCTTCTTATGATAGGTCTCCACTAATTCCTGCCATACCCTTGCAATTTGCATGCGATTGATAAAGAAGCTGACGATACCGTTACGTGCTTCCTCAAATGCTTGGAGGTTTTCCTTGATGTACTCAATCGAAAACTCCAGGCTCAGTTGCAGTAGTCCAGAATGTTTGAGCACAGTGAGGAACAGGAGTGCCTCACCCATCATCCAAAGCTTCTTGTACTCGCCCGTGAAGGTTGGTCGGGTGGCTTCAACAGTGTATACTCGTAGATCTTTGACGTGAGAACGAGCCTCCAAGAACAAGTTGATGAAATTACCTCGGTAGTTCTTGATTTCTTCGATGTAAGGCTTGATATGGGCAGGAATGCCTGAGAGGTTCCACAATTCAGTGTCAGCGGGCGCAATCACAGCCTCGGCTTCCTCACCCACACGAATTTTATTGCATTCGAAGAGCTATCTTGCAATAAAATTCCAACGATCCCTATGGTGCTCATTCTTCAGGAAGCTCGTCAACAGATTGTTTCGCTCCTCGATGGTATTCCCGGCCAACTTCTGAAGATTTTCTTCTTCGAGTCCCTGCGTAAATATCTTTCCTTCGAGATAGGACGACAGCGTGTCTTCATTAGCCACTCTGCTCTCCATCAAGAGGTTCTCAGCCGATGTGCTAGCAGTCACCGTCAACAACTTCAGCAAACCAACATACTCCTCGAACTGTTCCTGACTGCCAAAGCGATTAATTATGTCCGCAATGTCGCTTTTTTCGAGTTCCAATCTACCTGAGTAAGCCGGTCGAACACCCACCCTAAATCCATAACGGTTGAGACTGTGCTCATTGCGGGTGTTGCCACTGCTATGGAATTCCATCGTTAGTTGACTGCCCAGCATCATGTAAGGTTTCTTGCTGTTGATCTTCCCGCTCATCTTGACTTGCATATTGAATGGGTTACAGTTAGCATTTACATTGCTTACGGCTTGACCGTGCGTCCATGAAATGATTTGCAGAAAATCATTATTGGCATCGGACTGGCAGCGTTTATCAAAGTCAGCAACCATAAACAGAGATTGTGGGTGGTTCTGGGGCTCGAAGAACAACTTGCGGTCTCGGTCGTAAGGGTGGTTGGTCTCCATGATCTTCTACAAAGTTTGGGAGACTCCTTCCAAGTTGTACAGGTGCGCTGAATTCAGTAACGGTAGTAAATCTGGTCTCAGCATTGATTGGAGAAGCCCATTTATAGCAACAACAACCTCTCGAGAAGGTGTAAGAGAGACTGGTGATGCGATGTAGGCCTGCACCACAAGTGACCCAATCCTAAGGGGTGCTCCATGAATCGGAAGAGCGTCGTGTAGGGAAAGAGTGTACGTCTGAACTCCAGTCACAAGAGCGTCGTGTAGCGAAAGAGTGTACCACGCCCGGCACCATCCCCGGCGGAA